>Ga0209780_1002170_pt1 | contig 13723 bp, 8 predicted proteins | sample WorMetexBAHAMAS2_FD_187384 | JGI IMG/M metagenome (GOLD analysis project Ga0209780, IMG submission 187384) | Marine gutless worms symbiont microbial communities from Max Planck institute for Marine Microbiology, Germany - Inanidrilus exumae... | ecosystem: Host-associated > Annelida > Digestive... | reverse complement strand
AGCTGCTACGACATGAAACCCCAGACTTCATTGGACCAGATGTCTGGCCAGTTAATTTACCAGACCTCAATCCAGTTGACTATATGATCTGGGGGCTGATACAAGAACGCGTCTATCAGACAGCAATTCAGGACACAGATGATCTGAAGCAGCGCCTTACCTGTGTCTGGGCTGAGCTAATACAAAGAGTCGTTGATAAAGCCATTGAACAGTGGCGGCCAAGGCTAAGAGCTTGCATTCATGCAAAGGGACAACACTTTGAACAGCTGCTAAATTGAGCAGTGCATTTTCTTGTCTGACATTAAGATTCAGCATTTTTTGTTCAGTGACAACTGCTCGTTGCATTTAGGAATATAGCCTACGTTACAGTTGTATTAGTGGCTTTCAAGTTTCAGCAGATAGTACGAAGCTGGTACTCGATTCAGGTGACATTTGTTGGCACTGTTTTATGAAAAATTTATTTAAGAAGCAATCTGCCAAATCTGTTCAAAATCCGTCGAGTTTTACGAAAGTTATGGCGAAACACATTTTGGTGTGTTTTTTTTGCCCCACAGTGTAGTGGGTGCTAAGGCGCTTTGCTAATCAGTCATTGTATTAACTTGATGTGGATATGCAGCATCTTTCCAGTTTATTAGTTAAGTTAGTATTTGGCGTGAGTCTAAAAATTGAGACCATTTGAAGCTAGCATCTGGTTGTCCTGCCATATCAAACTGTTTCTGTTCTTAGTTTCTCCATTATGGTGCCCATTTCTATGACCCCTGACCTTTTGTCTCTGATATAGCCATATTTGTGCTGAAAAGGGTCGTTAAACACTCCAGCTAACTAACTTCCATGCGTGTTTTACCCTTTCTGACAACCTATATTTTACATGGCTGAATGTGTCTAATTATTAGAGGTTTTGAGAGAGACAATGGAATAGCATGTGCTAACGAAGATTAATGTTACATGCTGTACAGCTGTTGGAATGTTCAGTAGTTTGGCTTGGCTGGTAAAGTGGTTTTTCCATGATTCCTTCTCTGAATTGACAAAACACTTAGTTTGGCTGAAGATTGTTGTTGTTGTTGAAATAGTTACACTTTGCTGTGGCACGTCAGAGCAATAAGTGTCTTAATGGCAATTAATGACTCTTTATCAGTTGCATTGATACTAATACTGGACAAAACCAAACACTTACATGACTTAAGATTTCACCTATCTCCGGGAAGCCCCCGATGGGGCAATAATGTTGAATTTTGGCACAATGTGTCATATATCACCAAGTAATCACCCATGACAAATTTTGAGATTTTGCGTCAATGAATATAGGGTTTTCAGAGTCTCAGTATGCCGTAAATCAGCCAATTCTTGTAAATTAGCCAATTCCTGTTGTCTTGGCTGGTCGCCTTAACAACAGTGTATGCATAGTCGTGCTGCACCTTGTTAGGATGTCTCAAACACGTGGTAGCCGGCCAGCTTTTGGCATGTTCTTGTTTCTAGGTGAATGGAGACACTCAACCCAGATCTACAGTATCTTGGTTTTTTCGCTAACTCCATAGAGCCATGCGTGCCTCCCTCCCAGTCATTACTATATGACATACTGATAAATATTTAATGTGCGCTGAAAAGTCTAGCGAATGGAATATCAGCTAGTAGAAAGGGTAACGAAAATGAACTAAAAATAGAAACTCATTAGCAGGAAGATCCTGGTCCATGAAGATAGTCCTGAAGGAAACCTCTGTTAATCGTGGCTGAAGTATACCACTCATCCAAACCGGTCAGCTCATCTTGGGGCATGAGCCTGGTTGTGAGTTGAGAATCAGACACATTTTGACATGCTGAAATGTTCAGCTGTGGTCGCTCTGACGTGCTGTGTTCAGACCAGACGATCGTTAGAATGTTCAGGCACCTCAAGAGCCCACTAGCGATGATACAGCTCTATTATTGGCACAGATCAGGATAAGAATAACACTATGCTGTACTCCACAGAGGAGCATAGAAACTTTGCTGATCTTCCTTGCCGAGGCATAGTATGTAACATATACCAGTGCAGTGCCAGACTGACGGTTACCTTCCCGGCTGCAGAGCATCACAGCTGATTGACTGGTACCAAATTATACTGCTGGGTGATGGGCGCAAGGGTGTGAACAGCTTGACCATAGTTGTTGAACAGCCGAGCTCCGCCCAGCGGAGACCTCTTGAGTGAAGGTTTGATGTCCAACCCATTGCCCTACCTTACCGGCCAAGGTAAGAGAGAACACAGGAGAAAGGAGGATATATTTCATCCTGACATCACGCCGCAGCTGTCAACCCTTTTACAGTCTGAGTGACTGCGTGTAAAAAGGTAAAGGCTTCCCATATTTGTTACAAGGTGCTGGGCCCGGAACTGATCCCTGTGTACAGGCAGTCAGCCTGCAGGTGACTAAGTCATCCACCCGATGGTAGGCTGCCATTACTTTCTCCTAGCCGCAGAGCATCGCCTTTTGACTGGTACCAAGTTATACTGCTTAGTGACAGAGGCACGTAGGTGTGAACAACTTGCCCAAGGTTGTCATGAAGATTTGTCCCGAGTAGGATTTGAACCTGTTGATCGTAAATCCAACGCTGTATCTGTTCAGTCTGTTGCGCCACCGCGCGATGATGATGCATTGTCATGAGTACTGTTCAGGTATGCGTACATCCTGTACAACGATGAGGAAACGGCAAAGTCTGTAGCGGACGAGTTCACCGAAGACCCTCCCGTGTACTTGAAGCATGCCCTCGACGTTAAACTCTACCGTGAACCAAGACCTTTATCAAAAGGTACATTGTCCAGATTATCTGCAGTACAGTAATAGCAGCAGTAATTGTACAGACATGAATCGATTGCAATGTTGTTTTAGTGACTAGTTTAGTCCTCCTCGTAGATGAATTGGTCCAGTGTTTGTGTGTCTGAATTAAATGATCTTTGACCCAGGTATTTGGCCTGCTGATTGACCTTGACACTCTAGTTCAAGTTCAAAGGTCAAATTTGTAGGTAAAAGTTCACAGTTGCAGGGGGGGAAATGTTGCTGAATTGGTCAGTGCAACTTCAAGTGAGGGCATTCTGGATGATATATGTGCAAGTGAGTATAAGTAAAGTCATATAATATTATTTGCTAGCATACGTTCTGCTGTATTTAAACGTTGAAAGTTCCTGCTGTTCTGTGATTTTTTCCTCCAACCAATAATGTCACAGCACTGAAGGAATCTCAGCAGTATGTCCAGCCAGTAAGTATTACCTGCTGGCTTCATTCTTTCTTTGTCCATCATAGGACTGCTGTAATGTCAGGCTGCTGTAACTGACACTCGTTATCATACTCTGTTCCTAGAGTTGCTGATGCTGAGGTCACGCAAGATACTACTCGCACACCTTTCTAAGTTGATGAAAGAAGTTGAGAAGTCCAAGACGAACCCTGACGTCAAGCTGAAGCCAGACACTGAAAAGGCATGATCGCTTACTTACTTACTATGATCTGACTTTCAGGGGACGCAAATGACCACAACAGGGGATCATTATAGGCTAATGTGATGAATTGATGATAGGTACAGTACACTGGCCGTTGATTGGTACAGTGAGCAGTGAGGCTGCTGTACCAGACGTAACAGCCCACACATAAAGAGTTGGTGGACACTGAACAGTATCACATTAGCAGCTCTGCAATTGTAACTGTAATTGTAATAGTAATTGGGGTGAAATGAAAGTAAGTATTTGTGACTGGAATTGGTTCAGATGTAACTGTAATTTTTGCATTACTAAAAGTAATCGTAATTGAGCACTTGGTAGTTGACTCAAGTCTGTGTACCCAGAAATCGATGTCTTTGCAAATTGTCACCACTTCTGTCCAAACCATGAGAAGTGTAAGCAGTTGCTTGCACCCAGGTGTTTTCAGTTAGTTGCATCTTTATTGAAAAGGATGCATGTTTAGGTGTTAATGTTACCGTCTTAAAGGCTGTTTTTTTGTGCCTGCCATTTCACAATTAGTGGGGTGTGATATGCTCTTGAAAAATTTTCTGTGATAAAGATTCAATTTATCAATTTATCTCCAATTATGATCAGTTAATTCAGTAAAATATTGATGACTTTAGTTGATTGCGGCAACGAATAATAACAAAAATAATAATAATAACATGTCCAAGGTATTGCTACGAGAATGCAGTTTGCATCTGTGTGTGCTTAGCTGCCACTTCTGCAGACAGTTTGACAGATGTTTGTGTAATTTTGGGAATAGGTAGATTATGGACCAGAGAACTGCTGATTAAATTTTGGTAAGTTAGATGTTGGCCTAACTGCCGCTGGCCGCTAATGATACTGACAGGTATGTTGTCTATGAAGTGCCTCCTAATTATTAGGTCGACTCCTAATAAAGTCGACCTAATAAAGTGGGTCTCAAATGTCCGTCCGTCCGTCCTTCCACAAAAACGTTTTTTCGATTTGAATGAAATTTGGTATGTTAGTAGAGGTCGACGAGTGATGCATGACGGTATGCAGTATGACCCGATCCAAGGTCAAGGTCACGAGCTCTTGAAAGTCGGAAATTCGGCCATTTTCAAAGGCTATCTCCTCCCCCATCTGGATTGGGCTTTGATCTTGGCAATCTTGCTTGGCTTAGCTGTCTTCCGAGTGCCTCTGTGTCTTTGGTGTACTTGGTGCTATATGTAGAAAAATTTTCTATTACATCATTTTCTTTACCTTTTAGTGTGCTGAGCCGGTGGGATTGGCCCTTGACCAGGAAGACTATTATTTTTCAGTGCTATTACACTGTTGGATGGGTCATCTGACCTATAAAATTGTCTCCGAAATGATCTATAATGTGTCGAGTGGGACGTTAAACCCTACAATACCAATTCATCCCCCATTTATAATGGGGGCTGGCAAATGACCACGGATTCTTGAATTAGGGGGCAATACCTAAAGCTTTTCAAGGCCGGAATTTTGATTTTTGTCTGAGTTTTTGTGTCGCGTGACTTAGAAGTTGACAGTAAGTAGGTGTCGACCGCCAGTCCCATATGGGGCTAATTTATTATCAGTTGTGACATGTTTTGGTGGTCTAGCATATAGCACTATGTAAGGAGGTGATTGAGAAAGATGACAATCTTCGCCGTGAGATTGGTCTTCCGACACCAGCGCTGAAAGACTACCGGCTGATCCATGGCTTGAAGCCGCTCAAGGCAGCCATACGTAATGCCATCCTTCGGAATCATGGAATCCTGCAAGACACGCTGCCGATGCAGCCGACAAAGATACAAAGAGAGAGGGTAACGCAGTGGCAAGGTCGTGGCGGCGGTCAACTGGTTCGTGGTGCACGCGGAGCATTTACCCGCGGTCAACTGTCTCTTCGTGGAAGCAGAGGATTTGGACATAGTCAACTTTCTCGTGGTCAACACTCCCCTCGTGCACGTGGAGGATTCGGCCGTGGTTTTAGAGGTGGCAAAAGGTCATTTGCACCATCCGGAGGCTACAGGTATCCATTGATGCTTTTTCAGGTATCTAAATACACTGGAAAAGTAATGGAATTGGATACAAGCTTGAGAATTGATATCAGTGAAATGATGAAACGTCAGGGAAATGTTTTGGTCTTGCAAAATTGCATAACCTGATTTACAAGTGATTCTGTAGTCATTGTAGGCACTCGAGTAACTGTAACGTGACCATAACGGTATTTTTTTAAATATAAAGGGTGTATTCATGCCACAAGAAGGGGCGTTCATATAGTCTTAGTTTATACGTGTTGTGCATAAATTGCAGTCAGAGTATGGAAGACCTGCAGGCTAATGCTCTCGGCATGGTGAATGAAATTAAGAGGCTCATCCAGCAGCCAATGATGGGGTCAGCGTTGCATTCTTGACTGTTAAGAATCAGTTTTAACTTGCTAGTCAGCGCCATATTTTGTGCTTTATGTATCCAGTCTTAACGTGTATTTCTGAAATACAACACAACTGGCCTTCATTTCTCTAGTAACTTTTGGTTTGCCTGCTTAGCACTTGCCCTCTGTCACTAAGCAGCATGGCATTGTTACAAATTGGGAAGGAAGCAGGAGCTTGTGGAAGGATTGCATCCACTTTGGTACTCGGTAATTTATCAGGGTTAGCGACATAACTGAATAGGCAGCAGTTGAAGTGACTTTTGAAAACATTTTTGTTTGGGAGTTAGTTGACTACTGCATACCGTGACTATTTACTTATGACATTTTGAGAATATTTTTACTAACTAACTTACTAACAAACATTACAGGCTTAGATATGTGTACCTTACCATAGCTTGTTCAATCAGGATCCCAATAGTAATACAGGGTGTGCCATAAACTGCACATTTTCAATGCATTGTATTGATGAACCTGTTCAAGATAAAACAAAATGGTTTTAACTTTTTTTAAAGTTTAACTTGACTTCTTTTCTCGAGTTAATCAAATTAGGCTCAGTCCCCCAGTATGGAATCATTGGGGATAATTGAGGCAGATGTTTTACCGGCCAGATGTCCAAATCCATCTGCTGCCCAATCGCACTGTCCAGACACTTGTTATACAATGAGATAAAATACCTTCCTATTGCCTCTACAACCAGTAGGTAGGGTATTGGACGAGGCAGAGTCAATCCTTTGCCATTAGCACCCTTGTGCAAGTCTTTCGTACTGATGTGTCTATGTTCACCAAGAGGCATAAACTGGGACCAGTCATGGGCGTTGATGCTATGCAGCTAGGAAGGTAATCAAGGACCTGACAGAAAGTAATGGCAGCCTACTACTGGGCTTGTGATTAACGTCACCTGTGGCCAGCAGCCCCTATGATCCTTAAGACAACGTAGCTTTACTTGTCACCCGCTTTACCTTTATTACTGGCCCGCCTAATGGGCCAGGATTGTTTTGCATGCTGTCGTCTGTCAGCGTCGTTAGTTGGCGTTGTGCGTCGTCTGTAACGCTGCTGGCATGCACGCCGGCCGGCCACCGGCACGTGGGAATGCTACCGGCTCGAGCCAGCCTGCAGCTGGGTGTGAGGACGGTCGGCGGTTTGGCGGCCAACACTGCACGACGGGCCGGTACGGTTACGTCCTGTTAGGGCGACACCTTTTAGTTGATCTAGTAGCTGACTCCCAAGCGGAGTGATGTTGCACCCAGTATGCCGGCTGACTGATGCCAGTGTCCTGATGGCGTTTGAAAGTGAAACTAATGCTGTCCGTGACGTGTGTGTCAGATCTGGCATAGGACAGACGAGGTCTCAAGTGATGAATCGCGGAGGCATGGGAACGAATCAGCGAGGCATGGGAATGCCGCGTGGTAGAGGCGCGATAGGCAGAGCCGGCCCAGTTGAAAGGCCGTTCGGCCGAGGTATGGGTGGTGCAAGTGGTGGTAGTGGTGTTGGACCTCCGCCAAAATGGTTGCGCATGGATGAACCAGGTTTGTTCCTTTTTAATGTTGGTGATTCAGCAGAATTAGTGGTAGCAGTTCCGATTTAGGCCAACACAGTCTTCTGTCCTCAGCAGGATGGAAAATAAGTACCGTTCAAGATGTGAATACGCTGTGTGTGCAGCTAGGAGTAGAAGCAGGTATGGATTAATAGTGTGGGTAGCAGGTAAAACTGATCCCTCATTAACACATGTCTTACCTGAACGCCTTAGCACATATGACTATCATGTATCAAGTCTACCTTTTACTTTACTTTGACCTTATGTTCCCAAGGCTTTCTGTGCCAGGCTCTATAGTCCGTAGTGCAAAATGTTAATTACTCACGCCGGCATAGCCACCGGCATGGGTAGAGCATTCAGTCGCGTCTGTCCTTTTGTCTGTCTGTCTGTGTGTCTGTCTGTTTGTCCGCGCCCAAAAAGGAAAACGGCTTGAGCTATCAACACCAAACTTGGTACACATGTATTCTATAGCAGTCGCTCGGTCAAAAGATCAAGATCACACGGTTATGAAACCGCACGGTTGCTAGTGACCATAACCGGTAGCTGTGCTGCGTATTCTTGTGCTACCTGCAGCAGTTGTCAGCGTGGTCTGAATGTCGATACGACTGCCTGTGTTTTCTAGTTTATTGTTAAATATTGCTTGCTCCCTTTCACAAGCTCTGCGTCTTACACAACTGCCGTTGCTGTGAGTCATGTTCACGGCGTTGGGTCACAACTTAGACGTAGTAATGATCATGCGGATTACAAGGCACCATTGCAAGAACTCGCACAACACAGCATTTTTAATGTCAGCCTCTGTTGTCCCTCGATTTTTACTGCGCAACGCTGTGCTAGCATGGTATATGCTGTGGATCTGTCTATCCGTCTGTCCATCACACGTTTGTGTTATATAAAAACAGCTGTTCTACTATTCCTTTGTTATTTGAAAGTGATTTGCATTTATTTGCTCATATGGACTCGAAGGTCTTTATTCTTATTTACCTACTTGCTCTGTAAAGAATTCCGTGTGAGACTGCTATAGTGATATATATCGTTTGCAAATCCAATAGAATAACAACCATTTTACTGCCATACAGGTCGACTTGTGTTACTTACCCAGCACTGCCAGTTAACAACTTCAGGATTTTTCCTGTGGGAAAGGTTTATGTCTGGATGATCTTGCTGATGGCAGGTTGCACATTTGGATTGGCAATAAGACACTGGAGTTTTTCTTAATGATGATACCTTTACAGTCTCTGTACCATAGTGATGAAAAGTGTTAACGACGTTGATATTTTGTGTAATGCAGGTGAGTTTCATATGGACCGTGACATGCGTGTATATCAGCGTGGTGACCAGTTCGGCTATGACAGCCGGCCACAACATTCCCACATCACCGAGTACCGACCGCCACCAACTCGGAACCAGTCTGGAGTCCACGGCGGAATGCTCGGTCTGAACCGTGGTTTCGGCAGACCTGAGAGCTATGAGAACGCCGGTCTCGGAGGAGCAGGAAGTGACTATGATATCAACCTTCTGATGAACATCAGCAAAGTGTTGTAAGTCAATGATTCCAAGCCAGTGATACTTCCGTTTATTGGCCATTTTTACCGGTGAACCTGGTCAGCCAGTTCTATCGGGTCCTCATCCACCTGTTCAGGAAGAGAACATCGAGATTAGTAAAACTGGTACCAACGCCGGCGTGGGTAGGGCGTTCAGTCGCGTCTGTCAGTTTGTCTTGTTTTTGTCCACTCTCTAAAAGGAAAACGGATAGAGCTATCAACACCAAACTTGGTACATATATACTCTGTATTAGTCGCTCGGTATGCATTGACCCAGAGGTTAAAAGGTCAAGGTCACACCGTTTATGAAAACCGTCACGGTCGCACGGTTGCTAGTCACGCATGCTGCTACGGCCGTGTGCTGCTGCCGTCGTGGGTCTGCATGTCAATACGATTGCCTATGCTTTCTAGTTTAGAGGTTGTGTGTCAAAGTTCTGAGGATACACAGAGCACTAACCCTAACCAATGGCTTGGCCTCATTCTTTCTTCGTCCACTGCTGGACTCCTGAATCCTGACGTTAACTTTACACAGTCAGTCACATTTTAAGTGGCAAACGGATCAAATGCTGCTAACATTGCTGTACATTGCATGTTGTTATGGTTACCTCCACCAGTTATTGGGAGGGTTACGTCCACCGTCCAAGTTGTCTGTGTATCTCTGTAATGAAAAAAACGATCGGTTTATTTTCATGCAATTTGGGGAAAAGATAGATTACCAAATGGGAAAAAGCTGATAAAATTTTGAAGATCAGGGTTAGGATTAGTAGATCTGCGGCTTTGGAGGCAGACAACGACACCCTACAGTTTACAGCTGGCCTTAGTCATAAGCCCAGCTGTAGGCTGCCGTTAGTTTCTACAAGGTCTGTAGTTACCTTCCCAGCTTGACAGCGTCGTTTGTTCGTTATTATGGGCAGAGGTCCAGCCTACTCTAGACCTCAGCACTGAGACCTCGTAGTGGTCCAGTGCGCTAGCCCAGGGAGAGGAGGGGAAGTGGTAGGTGTGTGCTAGTATGTGCATGACGTGTACGATGGAGGAGGGATACGTAGGAAGTAAGCAGCTTGTCCGGTATTTATAGCACGCCCCTCCTAGACGTGGCCTACCGTCTGACTTAGCCCTGACTGGTGCTGGTTGCTGCACCAGCCAGTGGCCAGCCAGGCCTTTCAGCTTCAGCCATGCCAACGTGGCTAACAACCTTGACGTCGAACCTTCTTTTTGCTGCCCAGGGTTATCTCCTTGTTTATCATGTGCGTAGGAATTATTTGAAGTAATTCTTTGGTGGAAGGCGGACGCGCCCGGACCGAACTTTGAACCTGTCTCCGGGGGCACATCACCCTCCACTGCACATGGCGCCCGTGTGCCTTGACCACTGAGCTGCATGGGCAGGTCACTTCAGAGTGTCACCAGTACCAGTTTATATTGGTGAACAGGCGCATGTATATGAAAGACTTACCATCTGTGAACAATCGTGTGATGCTGTGTCATTTCTAGGGATGTGCGTGTTTGAACGTTTAAACGATAACGAGTCGTTTAAACGTTTACGAAATTAAACATTAGTTTAAACTAACATGGCGGCAATGGCGAAAATTGTGTGTTCAACTTCATTGTTCACTGCTTGGAACTCACTGTTTAAACGTTTAGTAAACGTTTACAAGGTTTGTTTAAACATTTACAGAATTAAACGATTGGCATTGGCGCATTCCTAGTCATTTCTGTCATGTAGGCACCGTGATACGTCACAGAACCTACTTACATGAGCTTGTGAAATCGGTTTCGCTGCTGAACGTATTTGTTTGTGTTAAAACTGCAGGCAGAGATACTAAACGAACTCGCGTCGACTGTGTCAAAGTACGTTGAGTTGTGTATTTCTGTCGACCTTTATAATCAACATTCTACATCTTGGTTCTGTTGATGAAGTAGATGTTAGCAGAGCAAACAGAATCTTGTTAAACACTGAGATTTGTGCGACAGTCAAACCACTCTAGATTTATGTTTATAGATAAGTTAGTGACGCCAAATCTAGAAGTCTCGCCTATATAGCTGATATGTGATAAAACCAAATCTAGAAGAACTTGAAGAACCGTGAAAAACAATGCTGGTGAAATAACTGCTGAAAGTATTAGTAGTAGCAGTAGTAGTAGTAGTAGTAGTAGTAGCAGCAGCAGCAGGACTTTTTAGGTCGACTCTTCTGAGTAATAAAGTGGATCTCAAATGTCCCTCCGTCCGTCCGTGTGTACGTACGTCCGTCCACACAAAGTTTCTTCGATTTCAACGAAATTTGGCAGGTAGCTAGAGGTCGATGAATGATGCACGACGGTATGCAGTATGACCCGATCCAAGGTCAAGGTTAGGAGCTCTTGAAAGTTGGAAATTGTTCCATTTTCAATAGCTATCTCCTACGCCATTTACAATGGGAGCTGGCAACTGACCACTGATTCTTCAACTAGGGCACAATATCTGAATTTGATTGGGCCTGATTTTTTATATTTGTCCTATTTTTGTCACGTGACTTGGCTGAAACGTCAGTTGTGAAGAGTCGACCGTCAGTCCTGTATGGGCTAATTTTTAGTTATTTTATTAACTCAAATCAGGGTAACCTTCCAAATAACGACTTACTGCTGCTTTTGTCACTTTGAAGTTCAAAGTTTAAAATTACTGTTAGCTATAAAAATTAATTATTAACTTAATGTTCTGATGGGCTGCTATGTTGGGTACAGTAGGGAGTGTCAGGGCACTTTGTCAAATGACCCCAGTCAGTCAAGCGGTATCATACAGACTTCAAGTCATTTAGTATGGCACGATAATTACCAATACGGGGAAAATCCAAGTTTCGACGCAGTGTGATGTGCTGTTTTTCTGTTGGCAGGGTTATTCCGAGAAGTGTCGAATCAACTGTCGTTAACGTGATGTATTGGAATAGTTTGTGTGATTGAAACAGTCTCTGATGACCTTGCTGCACGACTGTCTACGTGTTTGTCATTTCAACTGTCAGTTCTTCAGAGCTGTTAAGCTCTGCAAACAGCTCTGGAGACCAATATTTTGGTCTCAGTCTTGAGGGTTTGGTTGGTGTTGACGCCAAAATTTTGGTCTCTTTTTTAACCTCTGGCCTCAAGGCCCAAATTTTGGCCTCATTTTTGATTGTACGTCCTTGCTTAACGTCTCGCCTGTATAGCTGATATGTGATAAAACAAAATAGAAAAGGTTAACTGTTAGTTAGCTTTCCGGATAAATCTGTTTCAGCTAGATGCCCACTGGATTATAAGGAGTGACTGTTTACGTATTAGATGGGGTTCCAGATAGGCAGTTTTTGGGGTTTTCTGCCCCATTGAAAAGTATTAGGAGAATTTGCTGTGGTGTACGCAAAAGTAGCTGAACCGATCGAGATGCCATTTTGGGGTTGACTCATGTGGGCCCAAGGAACCGTGTATTAGATGGGTGTCAAGGCTGGACGAATCTATTCGCTGCTGCAAGGGGTGAAAAGATGGTAATGCTGCCATTTGTCAAAATTCTTTGACCACTTGTTATTTTTATAACTTATTTATGGAGTGAAATGGTCCACAAAATTGCCTGTGTCTGAGTTGTTAGGATGTGACGTATATTTAGAGACACAGTGATACTACGTGCCGAGTGGCTATATGGTTGTGTACTGCGTGGTGCATCCTACCTCCATATTGCATTTGGACAGAAAAGTAAACTACCAGGTAGTTTTGTAGTTACAGTCTGAAACTAGAAGGCTGTATTGTGTTGAATGAACACAATACAATATTCTCACAAAGCCGTCCGCTATATGTAATAGGTCTTTTCCTGGTCCCACTCCCGCCATTTTTTGCTTGGCTGACTAGGAGACAGACCGACTGACAGACCACGCTACTCGGTCGGTAACAATAGGCGGAGCACACAGCGGAGAAGCCAAATTTTGTTAATTGTCTAGTATTTATTATTTATTGGAGCAGCCAAGTCGATAGATCGGATCATCTTCAGCAATCAGCAGCTATATTCAGCTGTAAGACTAGACGGGTTGCATTGCAGTGTATGTGGAGACACTGCAATATAGCCTAGAAGAGTGCGTTACCCACCGGCGTACTCGACAGGTGACACAACTGTTTACTTATTTACTGACGCACAAGCTGTTTAGTTCCTGCATTCGACGTTACCTAGTGTCATGTGCCTGCGAATGAGTGATGCCAGGATTATCTGCCGTGTTACTTACTTTCAGTTTCCACTTCAGTCTGCTTTTCTTTCATGTCAGTAGCCAGGCAGCTGCAGCGTCGTACGTGGTTTAGCCAATGACGGATATCGGACGTTTTTGAAAATTAACTATGTCTGACTTATGCTTATTTTAAATTAATTTAAATATGCTTAATGTGAATTATTGATCAGAAATAAAAAAACAGAGACTAAAAATTTAGCGCCAACTATGGGAATCGAACCCGATGTACAAATAAATCGCTGTACCGTACAGCTAACTATTCAACTGGTATACTGCATTTAGTAATTTGTCGAAATAACACTTTCTGTTATTTAAGACCTTCAAAAAAGTCATTGGGCGGTTTTTCTTACAACTGACAGCGAGTCGCAAGTCCCTCTGCGATAGCTGACGTAGATACTATTTATTAGCCTACTTAGCCTGCAGGAGAGTTGGCTAAGTATTGTAATGAACTTATACTGTATATTTGTGTAATCTAGCATTGTCAATAAAATTGTTATATGCTACAACATTGGTAAACTACTTACTTATTTACTTACGCTACGTCAGCGCGGTACACGGCGCCAGCGGGGGGGGGGGGGGG
>Ga0209780_1002169_pt1 | contig 13731 bp, 5 predicted proteins | sample WorMetexBAHAMAS2_FD_187384 | JGI IMG/M metagenome (GOLD analysis project Ga0209780, IMG submission 187384) | Marine gutless worms symbiont microbial communities from Max Planck institute for Marine Microbiology, Germany - Inanidrilus exumae... | ecosystem: Host-associated > Annelida > Digestive... | reverse complement strand
ATTCAATAGACCGTTTTCATAACAGAGACATCTAGTGGTGTACCATAGCAACCAGCTTTAAAAGCGTCGAAATAAAAAATAAACAAGTGGTCACATCATTTTGACAAAAGGCCGCATCGCAGGAGATAACGGATTGTTCACGGGGGACGATATAGTGTGACAGCGACCAAGACCAGTCGGGAGCACTGCAGTCGGCTGCAGCAGTCGTGCTGTCATGCCGTTATTGAGGACTAAATGATTTTGCTGCAGGTCCCCCAATGCTTTTTCACTGGACCGGACAGACCCCCAAAATTGCCCCTTCCCGCGGTTCCTTGGGCCCACGTGAGTCAGCCCCCAAACGGCATCTCGATCGGTTCAGTCGTTTTTGCACTGTTCATCCACAGGCCTAACATACAGACACACACAGACACAGACCACGCTACGTGCGACATCTATAGCAACATGTAGCATGCGATACGGCAACTAAACGTGACAATCATAAAACGTCTGTAAACGCCACCTAAAAACGTTACCTATTTTCAACCTGCATGTCTAGCGCCTATGCATCAGGTAATTCGAATTACAAACGTAATTTTGCAGTTATTATTAGCTTGGAAGTTGGTTATTAACAGGCCAATACTCATTGGCGTTTCTACATACTTCAAATAGTGGGGGCTATTTCGGAGCCTGCATACATGTAGGGATCAAAGGTTCAAGATGTATGTAAGCAGCATTAATGTAGTTAATTTACACGATTTGCGGAGCAACTAACCCCGTAGTATATGGCACATTACATGCCTAGTGTGTGAAAGTGGGGGGCAACCTGGGGCAAGCCCAAATTCTGGAGGTCATGGCCCATGCCCTCCTACTTTTAAATCTGGACTTAAAACCGATCTGTTCACGTCAGCATATATCACCTAGGACGGTTCAGCGCTATCGCAGCGCTCCCGATTCACTGGCGACAAGGCGCTATAGAAATTTGTATCGACATTGACACTGACATTGTAGAAACGCCACTGCCCATACTGCATAGCTACTGATACTGATAGCTATTCAAGTTAACAAAAGAAAAATAATCTAATACTCTTTCGTCGCTTTTTTCGAAAACGTTTAAAAAACAAAAAACGTTAAAAAGTAACGTAAATAAAATCGTGAAAAACGTTTTTGCATCTATGATAGTGACAACTTCGTGCTGACATATTGCTGCATACAAAATCTTATTCGGCATGGTGCAGGTTAATAGCAATGAATTTTTCACGTTAAGAAATCAACCACATCTGCGCGGCCACAAGTATGTTATAAACAAGCAACGAAGTTTCAACATGAGAAGAGTTAACTATTTTAGCAACAGCATCGTTAATTTATGGAACAACTTGCTATTAAGTACCACAGATTTTACCAGTTTACACAGGTTCGATAAGTCGGTCAGTAATGCCAATTAAATTTTACTTAAACTTGAAATAATGTTCTCAGCACCTGTGTTGCGATAACGTGTGTATATATGCGAATATGTATATTATATGTGTGATGTGTATACGCAAATATGAATGTATGCACTGTATAATATTGTATTTTGTCGCGACTTGTAAGAGGCCTTTTGTTCCTTTGTTGCTGAATAAAATGAAACCTTCCGAGCTAACTTGTGGATGTGATAAGAAATGCTGATTCTACGTCTACCTCGAACTGTTGGCCGGTGACGCGTAGCAGGTTGGAAGTGAGAGTGGCACTGCCTCCATGTGGAACTGTCAGGTTTCCAGTAACTTCCAGCGGGATCGTCGACGTTAGAACGTCCAGTCCGAACTTGAGGTCCTGATGACGCGCGGTCCCGCAGCTGACGTCGAAGTGGAAGGAGTCGACCAGCTGTCCTTGCTCGGTGTGCTCGTAGAACACGCGTCCGTTGTCGATGTCGTCCTGAGTGAACTGTCGAACTCGACCGGCGCTGTCGACCACCGTCAGTCGCCCGTGCCGTGGTCCTTCCCTCACCGTGTACTCGACGTCCTCTGAGTCCCACCTCAAACACGTCACCTTCAAACAGCGTCGTCTCGTCTAGAACTTGAAGCTAAACGTACATCCGTAGTCCTCAGAACCTCACGGCCAGGTTTCTGAGGCAGAGAGACGGAGATGACGCTAGTCATAAACCCAGCAGAAGGCCGCCATTACTTTCTGCCAGCCCGCGGTTACCTTCCCAGCTGCAGAGCATCATCGATCTCGGCCAGGACCAATGCTTGGTAAACAGAGGTTCACTTGTGTGAGCGACATGCTTAGGGTTCCTGCGTGACAGCAGAATTGCCGTAGATCGCTAGTCCAATGCCTTACCTATCGTGCAACCACGCCACACACAACTAGTACTTATTACTGACCCGCCCACACACTGTTTACGGGGGCCAGTATTGTTTTGCTTTCTGGCGTCTGTCGTCGTCGTCTGTCGTTTGTAACACTCCACGGCGGCGCATATGCAACGTAACTCACCAGGGAAGAGCACAGGACGGCGGGCCAATAGTGTTACGTCTCGCTAAAGCGACACCTTGTTGTTTATAAAGTTCAACAACAATCAGCTATTTTGTTACTAACGACGAGTTACTGTTACAGTCATACCTTCAGAACATTTTGCCTTTTCGCATGACAAACTACCCCCAAATGGGCGTGGTCAGAATCACGTGACGCATTTTTAAATTTTGGGACCCCTATCGTATCTCTGAAACCGGTGAAGCTAAGCATTTCAAATTTGGTATTCAGACTGATCGTAATGAGTATTAGAGTATGCGTGATAGGTTACCCCGAAAGGAAAATATACGACTTACGTGACCTCTTTAGGTTCTGGCGCATAGGTGACAATATCTCCGAAACGGTACAAGACAGAGATATAGTTACAATAGACAAAGAATAGGAAATCATAAGTGGCCTACCAAATGGAACCACTGCCGATGACCTCGATTGGTTTTGAAGATTATTACAGCTGTTTGAAATGTTTCTAAACCTTATCTTTCAGAAAACATAGTAGCACATATTAGTCAAGATACGTTTACATGCGACTCGGAAATGATCCGTGACGTGTAACTTCAACTGTCGTACCGAAATCGAAAGACTTCTGAAGGTCACAGGCATTGTACAAATGGTAGACCTAACATCTCGGAAAACGGTGCTAAATAGCAGCATTGTTAGTCTACAGACCACTTGCAAGAAATAGCATACGGCCTATTAAATCGCGCCATTTCCGAAGACCTTGAATGACTTGCAAGCTCATGCACCTACTGTGATTTTTCAGGGAGTAATATAGCAGTTGAGAAGGTTTTAACCGATGCAGCGTGTCACGCGATCCCTCTATGATAGCTGAGCTTCTTGTTAATCGCGTCGATTCGCGGCCCGTTAAACGAAGCGTTTTAGTTACCGTTACCGTGAACTAGAACAACATTACCTGCAGCACGTGCGGCGAGAGTGGAACGCTGTCCAGTTCGTCGACGGTCGCCACTACATTGGTCGCCACGCGCAACAGATTCGGCGTCGGCGTCGCGGACGTCACGTTGGTCGCGCGGACAACCACTCTCCCGGTCGACTCCACTTCGCCGACGCGAACTTTAAACCGGAAGTTGTCGTCGGACCGGTTTCCGGTGAGTTCGTAGGTCACCGAGCCGTCCTTAATGTCGGCCATGGTGAAGCGGTGTCGGTCGATGGGACGGATAATCCCGTACGGATAATCAAAGATGACGATCCGTATATCATCGTCGGACGCATCCACGTTCGTGACAACTGCAATACAATGACTTCTCGATACGGTGTTGAACCGCCGGTCAGCTAGAAAGCTTTCGTTCGAGGTCGCACCGACCGATTTAGCAACCTTTTAACCGAGCCGACTGAGAATTTTCGGCTAGCTCTTACTTATTTAAAGTTTCCAAATCCAAGTCTAATCTGCTTTTTACCCACGGTGCCGTAACTAGTTTTCCCAACTTCAGTTCTGTTCAACGTCCTCGTACTACTCGCTGTTCATCCGTCGTTACTCTTGCTCGGCCACCTATATGATCCTCTCTTAAAATAACTGATCGCTCCTTTCGGTATGCTTCACCATGTCGCTGGAATCAACTCACTTTATCTCTTCGTCAACCTCCTTCTGGTACCAGTTCCTCCATTTCCGACCCACCTATTCCTTCACCCATCACTTCTTCCTCTTCTGTTTCACCACTCCGCTTATCGATAACTCCCTCTCTCTTTTACTCCCGGCTTAAAACCTACCTGTTTCACAAATTCTACCCCTGTAGTGTAGTTTCACTTATTCCTACCGGACTGCCTTCACGGACTTTTGCCCGCACCGTTTCTTCTGAGCTAGTCGGTTTTTGTTTTTAGTTTTTCCTTAATGTTTTGTTTCTGTGCCGTGCTGGCCATATCGTCAGCTTTTGAGCGCACGTAAATATATCGTATCGTATCGTATCGTATGTGATAAAAGCATGCTTTTAAGAAACTGGCGCCCGACTGTGGTCATGGCGACAGTCAAAAAGAGTATGTCATGAGCAAAGAAGATAAATGAAACAAAGTGTCAGAAATACAGAGAGTTACAAAGGTCGACATACCTGCGAGGTTGGCAGGTGTCAGAGCTACACGCTTGCCGATCTCGACGATCAGCGAAGTGCCGTTTCCCGCTCGAACAAACGGCTCCGATGCCAGCACTTGGAGCACCGCGGTGACGCTGTGGACTCCGTCGCTGACCCGTATCGTCGTGTTGGCGTCGCCGGCACCAGCCCGGTGCGTGAAGTAGACCACGCCGTCGGCCAGTTCGCGCTGGCTGAACTGGTAGACGGGTACGGCGCGGTTGTGAGCCAGTACGACACGTCCGTTGCTGATGTCCCGCCACTCGTACTGTAGCTGCGCGCTGTCGAACTCCACGTCCGGGTCCGTGAACGCGATGTCGTCGACGCCCAGCACGCGTCCTCCGCCGTCGACCACGTAGAACAGAACGTCGACAGCTCGCCGTGGCGGGTTGTCGTTGCGCAAGACCATCCGGATGAGGAACGTTCCAGTCACCGGGTTCTCCTCTTCGTCAGAGACCGTGCCGTGCAGCGTGGCGCTGAACCGGAAACTGTCCTCCTGGGACTCGGAGTCGTCGTGCTGGTAGCGCACGCGACCTCGTTCCAGGTCGGCGTCACCGAATGTCGTCGCGTTCTTCGTCGACGTGACGCCGGCGTGGTTGACCAGCTGGATCACACCGTGCCGCGGTCCTTCGACCACCGCGAACTCGACGGACGTCACCCCTCCTCCCTCGATCCACAAATCGTCCATACCAATCACCTTCGATCCACCCTCGTCCACGTCAACTAGTCCGTTGTTGACGACCCACAGATCTCCGCCGTCTGGCTCGTACACGATCTCAAACGTCGTGGTCGACGACTCTTCGGCGCCGGGAACCCGTACCCGGAACCGGAAGTCGTCGCGAACGGTCGTTTCCGGTAGCTTCGTGAGCCGGTACTGTATCCGGTTGTTGTCGATGTCGGCCTGAGTGAAGGTAGATCCGGCTACAAGCCGACGACGACCTCTGCCGTGTCCAGACGACGTCTCGTCGATTCGAAGGAGGTTTCCGACACGCGGCGCGCTGACCAACCGGAAGTTGATGTCCGCCGGACCGTGGTACGGAAGCGTACTGGTCGCCTTAAGCGCGTCCGACGTAATCGCCGCCAACTGGCGCGATCCGCCGATCCGTAATCCAGCCGACCGGATCGATTCCACTTGCTGCTGGACGACCCGGATGTGGAAAACATGCTCCTCGGTCGCGGCGTCGACGCCGAGCGCCGAGACTATAAAATGGAAGTAGTCTGGGCGGACAACGGAAACGTTGTGGTGGACGTAGCGCAGTCGGCCGGCGGTCACGTGACTCTGCGTGAAGTCTGACGTCACAGACCACGTGTCGTCGGTGTACAGCAGGCGCTGAATCTCGCCGTCGAACGGCGGTTCTTTGACTCGATAGCTGACGTCTATTGACTGGTAACGGGCGGCGTTGGTGACGAAGGTGAGATTGTCAGCGGTGATTAGACGAGCGCCGCCCCGCGGTACAACCAGCTCGGTGTTAGCGACCTTAGCGACACGCAGAGGAGACGCCACGACCCGCAGAACACGTGAGTCGCCCACGTCCTTGCCGTCGGACACCTGCACAGTCAGTAAGTAGACCATAAAACTTACCTGTGGCCTAACAGTAGTTCATTTTGGTCGACCGCGGTTACCTTCGAATTACTAACCACTGGAAGTATCCGCACCAATCTAGCTTTGACCACGTTTAGCCGCCATCTTGCCTGTGGACAGCAACAGCTTAGCGATACCAACGGCGTTCGTAATTACGAAGCAAAAAGTTCATAAAGTGTAAACTGCTTAAACCGAAATTGCTTGCTTAACTTAATAAAGTCCCTCAATCGTACTGTTGATTGTTTGAAGTCCCTAACAACAAAATGTCTACATACATTAGGTCGGTGTTGGTTTAGGAAGCAAAATTGTGTGACGTCGATCTAATTCAGTCAGTGATGCTGAAGAGTTATCGTAAAAACTGCATCCGTAGATCTGGATTCTCATTGGTCACCAGTGGTGATTACCAGGCTCAGCTTATTACTGGCCCGCCTAATGGGCCAGTATTGTTTTGCTTGCTGGCGTCTGTCGTCGTCGTCGTCTGTCGGAGTTTGTAACACTCCACGGCGGGCCTGCAGGCGGCTTCAGTCGCGCAGGCCAGCAGATGACGTTATGCCGCCTCCAGCCTAATTATAACTCCACGGTAAAACTGCACGGCGGGCCAGTACAGTTACGTCGGTTACGTCCAGTTAGGGCGACACCTTGTTTTACGCTATGGGCTGTCGTTGTCGAGATTATCGTCAGTTAATATTTACTAACTATATCATTTAGGGTTAATCATCTAATCTAATCATCGAGGTGGGCCCAAAAGTAAGCCATACCTTTTTGCTCCTCATATGTTAATAGCACGAAAAACATTCGGAAAATGGTATATTGCTGCATTCATGAACAATAGTGTGTTGGCCTAATCAAACTCTTTCTACTGTCTTCGCAAACTACGGCATCATTCCCTACAACATGGAGATCGTATCGTCACTATCGATATACTGTGACGTCAGTTCACCCTATGCGTAATTTGTTGAGAACCCAGTAAGAGCTAATTTTAGGCCCAGCCTATACTTTGCTAATCGTTCAGCTGGCTGCGGGTCTGACCTGTAGCCTCAGCTGCTGTTCGGCGGTACCTCGATGAACAAACTTGACTCTTCCAGCGTCGATGTCGGCCAGTTTGAACCGCGTCACCCTGGCGCGCACGCCGAGCTCGTCAGCCAGCTCGAAGTAGCCATAGTCATCGCCCGGCTGAACACACATAGTACAAACCCGCATGTGTACGTGTCAAAATATCAACTCAAAAACGATAAAATTTAAAGATCGAAACAAATGTTCTTTTTTACTAGCAAAGCGCACAACTGCTGTCTGTCTGAAACGCATCTAGTAGGGTTGACAGCATCAGCCACGCGACCGGCACGCCTCGCTATAGGCTGTTACGCTATCCTCCCGTTGGTCCGGTGTCACACTAGTCTTCTAACGACAGAGTACGTGACGCCCGCGCGCTTGCAGGGAGAACGAGAAGGTAAAAGAGAAGGGAGGGAGGAAAGTCCATGCATTTTTTGGCTGCCTGGACCCCAAAAAATGGAGGGGAAGCGCATTAGAGGTGGTTACGACGATGCGCTATATAAATGCGCTATATAAATCGACGTTTACTTTACTACTTCTCAGTCAGCGAATGCTCCAATGGCCTGAAGATTTCCGGTGTGGCATTTTAGAGGCTTCATGACGAAAAATACCTTTCCTGGCGCCCGACATGCAGCATCAGAGCACAGAAGGCAAAATGAATAACAGCATCTCTGAACTTCTGCAATACGATACGATACGATACGGTAGATTAACGTGCGCTCAATAGCTGACGAGATGGCCAGCAGCTTAATCTAGCGCACGGCACAGAAGCGAAAAATAAGGAAAAATAAAACTAAAACCGAGTAACTGAGTGGCTGCGTCCAAATGGCGACGAAACGATATGCCTGATGGCTATATTGGTCTCTTCCAGTGATAAGGCGACATCGAAGATCACGGCAAACGATTGGCAGCCTGTGACTTCCTATTCATGTTCAGTAGTAACCGTGGGTGTGCTCTATCTCTTTGTTTTCAAGATAATGACCACGTATTTTTCGGCCTCAAAGACCTTCGGCCACTATTGGTGCTCATACTCCACGCTGACCACTGGGTTCCACTTCTGGCACAGGGTTTCCTATTAGTGGTGGCGTGGCATAGTGGTAGCGTCGTTGGTCTAGATCAACGAAGTTAACCTACGCTGAGCCCGGTTAGTACTGGGATGGGTGACCGCCCGGGTTCGACTCCCGGGGCGGCACTTTATTTCGGTATGTAACCAACCACCCAGGTCGACTCAGCCTTCTACCCTCCGTGGGACGGTAAAATGAGTACCAGCCAAAAGGCGGTTATGTTCTGCGGCTGGGGAGTAAAGGCAGGCATGGTGTAATTTGCAGGTAAAACTGTGTGATCCATGTCTGAGCGCATTAGAGGTAGTTACGACGATGCGCTATACAAATCGACGTTTACTTTTACTTTTACTTTACTTTAGTGTTCTATAGTAAACATAGCTCTAAAACTCATCGTTTTTGAGGTTGGGACAGACGGACGAAGCTTTACTTTAGTGTCAGGGCATAATACTGAGTACCGAGTTAAGGTTTTACGACTCACTCGACATAAAATCTGTCATTTCGCAGTCGTTCTTCCCAGCCAATCTCTAAACCGAACACAACAAAAGTAAACATTCACTGGTAGCGCAAAAGATACCATAACTCAAAATAACGCAAACATAAAGCCGCATTGGGTCGCCTTTTTACGACCTCCGGCCTAGAAGCGGATCGCGCCCTGTTCTTCTTAGAGCCGCATAGCCCACTCGGGGACGGGAGCATAGTAAAGACGCAACTACACCTGGTATTGTACGATGAACTCCAGTGAACCCGGAACATCGTCGGTGTCCGAGACGTTGATGATGTCACGTCCGACACGCAGATGTGTACCGGCGATCACGTTGAGCGTGTCGTTCGGCGGCAGAGAGATGGTCGCTCGATCATTCCACGCCGCCACCTGCACGACCACGCTGAACGCAAACGTCCGTCGCTCTCCGTCAACTCCGGTTCCGCCGGACGGCAGCTCCATCTCGAGTCCGAACAAGTCGGACGCGGCCTCGGATCCGTCGTGGTCGTAGACGACCCGGCCGCGTTTGACGTCGGCGAGGGAGAAGCTGACGGCGGCTCCGTCGCGCCCGCCGGGACGCGTCAGCAGCAGCTCGCCGTGACCCGGTGCCTCCACGACCCGGAACATCACCGCGTCATCGCCGTCCGCTACCTCGTCGCCCGGACTGAACGCCACGGCGATGTTGGACGCGGTCACGGCGCCTCGAGCCCCCTCGCGCACGACCAGGTCCCGCACTCGCACCGTCTCGTCGGGCGGAAACTCGTTCTCGGCGGGGGTCGGAGGCGGAACCGGTCGGTAGCAGTCGGAGTGGTCGCAGACGCAGCGGAAGTTGTCCAGTCCGTCGTCGACGCACTGGGCGTCGTCGACGCACGGGGATGACAGACATGGCTCAGTCGACACACAATCTGGACGCACCGCTCGAGTCACCACCGCCTCGCGAAGTCCCAACCGCTTGTCATCAACCTGTTTCACCATCAGCACCAAAGTTCATACGTTACCTCAGAGAACAACTTACACGTATAGATACACTTGGCTCTAGTTAAACACAGGGAAAATATCGCCGTCTGATGAGGCTTCAAAATCTCAGATTTTTCTTTTGTTGCAAGCGTATAGGCCAAACATATATTTAGGTTATAATTGAACATGATAAATAACCAAATCAGTAACCGCGCATCTCGGCCGCATTGTTATCAAGTTTAGTTTAATGGCATTATACAGCGTGTCTCAAAAAACAATAAGCTTGACTTATGAACCCAACTTCGGCAAATGTAGACCGATTTTCAAAATTCACTCTCAGATTACTGAAGAAACTATCTATGTAACTACTACAGGATCTTCCATCTCGCCTTAATTGTGTTGTGTTGCTACACTACATTACGAAATTCAAAAATGTAAAATAACGGCTGAACCTTTAAAAATATCATCAAAACATTAATCAGTTTTACTTGAAACGTAATAAAACTTAACAAAATTTAGATGACAAACGCTACAAAAATGTCACAGTGATGACATACAGACATAGTTAATTTTTGTGCAGTATATTAAGCACTGAATGCAGATAATGCAAGAATGTTCGAAATATGATTTTATCACAATCTCAGTGAACGTTATGCAACAAACGACTTCTCCGCTGTCAGAAAACATCAGTAGGTTTTGTAACTAATACCTACTGCAGTCCACCTACCTGATAGTCTGAAGTTAAAGCAAGTGCTTAAAACGTTTATTTCTGGTACAAACACAAGCTCGTAGACGTTTATGCCATTCACTAATGGGTGCTTCATCAATGACTGTCTGCTGTAGCCCATGTTACACGTCAATCATTCACTGCTGAAGTTCTTTGGTTTCATTGATCTTCTTGTAAGCACTGCCGCGCTGTTTTCCAGATTGTGTGGTCATAGAATTCAGATCTGTGCTGTTAAGGCGGCCTTGTATCCTGTAAGATGAATTCTGAGGTTTTACATGCAATATGCCATTAAAATCGGCATCAGTTGCAATTTTCAAGTTTCACAAGGTAGAGTAGAAACATACTTAAGGTAAGACGGAGAATCTCGACAGTTTGTATATAGAATTTCCTCAGGAATCTGAGAGTGAAAGAATTTTAGAAATCGGTCTACATTTGCCGAAGTTATGATCAAAAGTCAAGTGTATTGGTGTTTTTGAGCGAGACACAGTGCAGCTGAAACTGGATGGCACTCGGCAGAGCGCATACCTCCGCCACGACACACCGAAATCGGCACAGTGTCGTTACCGGCGAGCAGCAGGTGCGTGCGTGTAACTGAAGTGGGCTAATATTGGCCGTTGTACCAGTACAGCCGCTGACGTGCACGGTCTGGGCCCTTTCTCCGCGAAGCCCAACAATCGCAATCGATATTCAGTATATGTCTCGGATCACTTCCGAAATTCAATCATCTCTCCGCTTTAAATCCATCAATAACCTTATGAGTTATTCTGCTAACAGAGAGACAGACAGACAAATACGGATCAAAACAGTACCCCGCCAACGGTGACGACAGCAGTAACAAGTATGTCGGTCCTCCTTATTGTCGGGCCAAAATGTACGCTGGCCGCGTCGCATGACCTCGGTGAGTCACGGTGAGTATGCCAACGGGACAGACAGACAGACGGACAGACCGCTACACTACGCTTTCCAACAGACAATTGCCACGTTTAGGGTCAGTACACACTACCCGTTTTGACGGACCATCGACTGGGCCGTGAACATGGGTTTATAGTGTGTACCGAGTGAGTAGATTCTTAACGGTACCATCAGCACAAAGTAGGCTATTCGGTGCCAGTACAAGTTAAAACCAATACGATAAACTAACTAAAAACAAAAAGTAACAACAAATATAAGGTGAACCAAATAGTAAATACGAAGAATAGGGTTAGAAAAGAAACATTGGGTTGATTAAAAGGTTATTTAGATAGCTTGGTAAAAGGGTAAAAGCCGCTCTCCTTGGTAAAATCAAGGATGCAGCGTGCATCGACATTGGAGAACAGCTCTTTGTACCGAGCCTTAATCCGGAGCTGCAAACGCAAAGAGACGTCGATGAGTAAGTAAATAGGGAGGTAAACGTAAGGTCAACCTTGAAGTCACGCATGCAGGCTCCGCGTAGCGACCCGGCGGTGACCCCTCCCGGGCCGAGCAGCGACGTGAGACCGGCGTCCACCGCGGCGGCGAGCGCCGACACGCCGACCCCGCCGACGTAGAGCCGAGCTGAACTAACGTCGAGCAGGCGAGCCGGGCCGTAGTCGGTGTTCTCGTCGAGCGCGCCGCCGTCCACCGCCAACCTCACCGTCACCGCGTCCATGTACAGCTCGACCTACAACAGCACTACCGCTCTGTCGCTCAAAATGGACTACCTCCATCAATTCCGCGGATGTGGGGTGCGTGGGTGGGGTACACCCATACGGAAATCCCTGCAATAATGCATCGACCCCAGAGAGCCGAAAACAAATATTAGAGAAAAACAGACCTGGATTCAGAAATGTAAATACGTAACAGGAGATGTGTAATTTCTGATCAGGGTGTCTGTATGTATGATTGTTTGTTTGTCTGTCTGTCCGCTCGCATATCTCAAAAACACACGTCCAAATTTCACCTAATTTTCTGTACCCGTGGCTGTGGCTCGGTCCTCCTCTGACAGCAATGCGATACGTCAATATGTATTTCCGGTTTTGCGGATGACGTCATGTTTCCATAAAATGGAAGTAATAGGCCTGAATCACAGACGACGCGTATGGTTCGTCCAATGCGCTAGGTGGCGGCACTGGGTTCGAAGTCTGCAGTCGAAGACGGCTGCATCTTGTTAACCTTTGTTATCTTTTGTACGTTCAAGATACACAAAAATGATGGTCTATAGGGTTAATAGTGCATAATAGTATTACGAGCCCTCTGGGAACCTACAGGAAATGAGCAAGCAATGTTACTCATAAGTAGACATCACTGATACGGACATTGCTATAAACTATTCAAAGACTGATCTATTGTTACTCACCTAAGTATTTCTTTTCGAATCGTATTTGCGATACCTGGAACTGGCATGCACATTATTATTCTTAGCACGTTACACCACCACAACTGCACCATAACGCCACAGTGCATGAAACGTGTTAACTCCCCTCGGAGTCAAACAATCAAGGATTCCTATTCACCGGAGCCAGCAGTGACTCGTAGGTGGCTAATCGTTTGCACCAGGTGCTCCAAGAACAGCCGCTTCGGCCGTCACTCATTGGCACATTCACACCATTCCCGTTCTTTAGTCGGCGCATGTAGTACAACGCCATGTCACGCGCCTCAAACTCGTCTCGAGTTTCACAACTAGGCCAACATAAAAACCGAGAAGTAAGTTAGTAAGTAAGTTTATTGAAGACAGGTCATTTGTATAAAAAGTTGCCGTGGATATGACATTTCGCAATTTTTATCGTTCAGTCTCAGCTGTTTTCGAGACTGATCAAATATTTGTTAGCATGTATGCGTCGCAAAATTAGTCCTTACGTAAGTTACGCATTGCGTAAGTTGATAACATAGTTTGCAATTTTTATAAACTTCACTAAATGCAATGCTGATTTGTGAACTATATAACAGCCTTGTGGTGGTTGTTTTGTAACGGTCACGAAGCCTTAACTGTTATTCTGAGCAATTCGTATCAGGGGCGAATCCAAGTAGTAGTAGTAGTAGTAGTAGTAGTAGTAGAAATGAATATTATTTAGGTGGCGTTATGGCATTGCTGCTGCAAGACCACCCTACAATGTTACAATGTCAATAAAAACAGTAAAAACAGTTTGTAGCAGCCGGTACAAGGTGACAGATCAGCACTGAACGACGGACAAGCAGATAGAGCACAGTAGATTGCCAGGTCGCATCAGGGAACGACGACCGGAACAGAATGGTCTTCAGCACTCGGCGGAAGACGGGAAGAGAGGGCGCGTTCCGAACATGTTGCGGCAGAGCGTTCCATGCCCGTGCGGCAGCCACTGAGAACGACCGATCAC
>Ga0209780_1002168_pt1 | contig 13732 bp, 11 predicted proteins | sample WorMetexBAHAMAS2_FD_187384 | JGI IMG/M metagenome (GOLD analysis project Ga0209780, IMG submission 187384) | Marine gutless worms symbiont microbial communities from Max Planck institute for Marine Microbiology, Germany - Inanidrilus exumae... | ecosystem: Host-associated > Annelida > Digestive... | reverse complement strand
ATATATATGCAGGTAGAATGTATCAAGTTGGTTCTTGGCAATAATTTCGTCTTCATGCAAGACAGTGCTCCGTCACACCGTGCCAAAGCAACTCAAGATTTTCTACGAGACAATACGCCCGATTTCATCAGTTTACAAGAATGGACATCGCATTCGCCAGATCTGAATCCACTAGATTACTCTATTTGGGACATATTGCAAGAACTTGTCTATGAAGGAAGGCATGAACCGTTTGCAAACCTCAAAGATCTTGACACTGTTATCAGAGACAAATTGCATGATGTCGATGATTAGACAGTGAGAAAAGCTATTTTGCAGTGGAAAGGTGTTTAGCAGCAGTGTCAAAGCAGAATTGAGGACCTATTCAGCACATTTCTGCTAGTTAATTGACTGACGATTACTGTGACGTTTCGGTGTAGCTTGCGTATGGGCGACGACATGAATGATGAACCGCGTGCAAACATCGTTTTATGATATGCAACACTATTTCGTTTGTATCACGGCTAATACAAAAGTGTTTTAGGCGAAAATTCCCAGACTTATTCGGATATGTTTGCCTCACTAAACATGTGTTTTTCAGTTTTTTTTTTAAATTTTGAGTACTCTGTTGCATAATCCATACGAAAGTTCGGGATGTTTTATTTGCGCCACCCGGTTAGCAGCCTACTCGTCAAAGCCGTAAAGCCCTCTCGATAGTCCGTGATAAGGGCGGTTGGCATGCGTGTGCCCTCAATATAGCAATAACTGTAAGACAGCTCTTATCCGTGTCGGTTCATGAGCAGCTCACCGACGTGCCAACTCGCCTACAGCAAAGTCAACTAGAAGAAGCCAGCGCTCACAAGAGTGCTAAGACCCATGCCGGAAATGTTTTCGTTGTAACTCGTGACCTCGACGTGTGACATTTTGACCCCAAAAATAAATGAATTTCCAGGACTCATAGTCAACCATGTCTACGTCAAGCTTGTTGATCCCAGCTGCATCGGTTTTTGAGATATCGTGTGGAAGAACAGACAGGCAAACAAACAGACAACATACAAACACATAAACGCCGCTGAGTGGTTGGCTGGCTGGAGTTTTATCGACGCTTTCAACACAATTTACGTCATATCGCGTCTTTAAGGTAGAACTATACTATAAATATTAAAATTTAGTAAGTATTAATTCTTGGGGTAAGATAATCGAAAAATAAAAATATAAAAATAACAGTAGATTTAGATTAAATAAGTCGGCGTGGGTAACTAGCCAGAGTGTCAAACAATTCAAACGATTGGTTGGGAGATTAACGTCCCCTTTCAGCACAAAAATATATCGGGGAAAGGTCTTTGGTGGAGATAGATTTAGTTCCGCCAGGTCAAGGATGGCCAACGATACAGTAACCTCCAGACCTCAGCGACGACTCAAAAATGGGAAAGGACAGGGAGGCTCATTTAAGTTATTACGCTAGCACCTACAACAGGGTGGAAACTAACCAACCACAACCACGACAAGACTTATTTATCAGTTCAATGTGATATCTTGTGTAACTGCTGTTCATCAGTTCCTATAACATATCACTGCCTAACGACTCTCGTTGTATAATATCTTTTCTGTGTTGGTCTGGCTCTGGAATGCCTCTTTTCGGTAAAACCCAAAAGAAGCATCCGGAGGACCTCCCATCCACGGTACCATATACCTGCCCCGCCACCCCAATCCAAACGGTAATTATTACACATATACCAAGCCTACAAACAATAGGCCTACGTCCGAGACAACATGGAGAGTGAAGTCATGTTACACATATTGATTGAACTTGCATGCTAACAGTTTTCGTTATTAATGCACCGTAAAATATCACAATCTGTTACAAGTTACTGAACGTGAGAAATTTAAAACACTGCTGAAATAACGCGGCCTAACACTGTCATATTACGCCTAGATCTAGTTCAGAATAAACAAGGTGTCGCCTTAACGGAACGCAACACGACTGGCCCGCCCTGCAGCCGTGGAGCTATAATTAGACTGGAGGCGGCATGACGTCATCGCCTGACATGCGCGGGTGAAGCCGCCTGCAGGCCCGCTGTGGAGTGTGGAGTGTTACAGACCCCGACAGACGACGATGACAGACAGCAGCGACCGTTACTAGTCTGGCCCCCTACACCATGTGTAGGCGGGCCAGTCATAAGTGTCGGTTCTCATTATTGTCGGGCCGAAAGGTATGCTGGCCGCGTCGCATGCTACTCGCTCCTGGTTAGTCACAATTTAGTGAGCGGTATACTGGCTCCTAACCTTTATCTACTACGAGCCTTTGCATTTTCAGAACTGCGAGTTATTACGTAATACAACGAACAATGCGATCTTTTCAATTATATATAACCTTTCCCCGTTCATTCATTTTTCACTGTTCTCTGTTCTCCCAATGTGCGGTTTTACCGCAACATCAACAGGCATCGTTTAGAAAATGTGTAGAAACAAAAACAATCACCATTTTAATTACAATTATCACAGAATAATAACACCGTAGCCAACGTGCACAGTAAATGTGAATATGTAAGTCAGCAGCTGTAAACGTATAAATAATTAATTACGAATAATTACACGTATCAAGCAATTTCTACCCAACGTACGTCAATAACTTTATCACATAGGCCTAGAGTAACGTAAGGCACAGCTCATCATATCACTGTTAATCACATATTATACTGAGCCAATTGACTATTCGTACACAACACAACAGATAAATGTACACAGAAATACTGGACTTATGAAATATTCCACACATAAAAAAGAAAATGCTTTTGACATTCAAAACGTCCAGAAACGAAACTACACAGAAAAAAAACAATTCTACAAATTCTACGTAATGTACACTGTGTTCAGAGAAAACACCCCTTTGCTTTGCAGTATACTTCAAACACTTGAAGTTGTAGAACAGCGACACATAAAACGTTTAACGTTTGATATTGTATATTCTTTTTTGTCTTTTACATTGTACTTATTATTATATTGTACTGTATTAAACCTAGTATTGTACTATTTAGCTATTCAGCCTTTGGCTGCAAGAGTGTTTTTAAAATTAAATCAGTATAATGATAATCACTAAACTGTTAACTTCAGCTCAGTACAACGGAGTTAATGTTATAATGTATCAGCTCATGACAAACACACAGGCTACAGATATGCAAACTGCAATCATTCATGCATTTGGGCCTCAAATGTTTTAACTCAGCAATACAGTCCAGCAAGCAGCAGTCATTCACTGCTCAGTTTATGCTCGAATGTCCTCCTCTTGCTTTCACGCACGTCCCTACTCAGCAGCGCCACTGTCTGATTACATGCAGAGTCGATGACAGACTGGTCCAGCCACTCCCATTCTTCAACTACGCTTTTTCACAACTTCTCAACATCTCAAATCGTCTTCTAGTACAATCTTCATTGCATCAATCCCTATTTTCTGTCATGAAACATTTTCAGCAGCGTCTTGCTCCATCCACTTTTATTTTCTTGCAAACATCTATCTTCCACGTTAAATTCCATCACTGGAACATCGTATTTACTGAATTCATCATTACGCCATTAACAGCCGAGTATATATACCAAACAGATAAACCCTTTCAAATATTTATAACAGGCATTATTTCAGCTATAAACACTCAAATGTTTGTGCAAATTAGTTAACTTGTGACTAGAAGATATGTGAGCAAACAAAAGGGGTTTGGTTTCTAAACTTCTTCTGAACAAACTGTATTTTGTGTTCAATCAATACTGCACGTGACACGACTGACGACGTAATAAATGAAACGGAGCGACAGAAATCTACATAAACGACTGTCCTTATCACTGAGTTAACAGTGGACATGTTTTTCGGTACCGTCGTTAGACCGCAGACGAAGGCGGCTGACATGTTTTCTGTCTCAAAAGTCGGTTTGTGGACAAAGAAACAATGCGGTCCAGACAATGGCTCCCCTGGCTGACGTCTAAATTGGCTTCATTCCATAGTTTCAGGCACCCATGAGGATCACGAGGACACACCCAAATTAACTAGCATTTTAGTAATAAAGCAAAAACGACACAAAATAAACATTCAACGGCATGAGGAATGTTCAGGGCAGAAAGATGTGTCGACCATAGTTCATGACCCGACAATACAAAATGCCTCAGTGAAACGACAAAGCAACGACACAGCTCAGGAAATTGCTGTTATGATATGAAACTGCATAGCATCAATTTCTGAGACAACTTTTTGTACACCCACTGCAAAGTTCTATCAAGTGCCAGGAACAGACAACAGAAGATGTTTACAATAGCTGTGTAAAACCCGTCTGTAAACGAAAATCAGCATCGGTTTCAGGAATGCGTATCATTTGGTTTAAATAGCACCAAGTACATGTGCCAAGACGGCAATCACTATAAGAGAAGCTAAGTCGAGGAGGTTTGGTCATGACTCACTAGGTGGCTTCAGAGTCACAGTGGCAGAACAGGAGGCAGTCAATGAGGCAAAGAAAAACTCCAGCATATCCGCCGCCTGCAGCACGACAAACATCCGGACTAACAGAATTAATAAAATATTAACAGATATCACAATTAATATTCAAGCATGTGTCTAATGGTAGCAGTAACATGAATAATTCACGGTGAACTTTATCAGACAATGTCTGATCTGTCGTGGGGATTAATATATATAACATACTCAGTGTCTGATAGCCAGCGTAAAAGAAGCAATGCTCCTTCTGTCAAAAGTCCGGTTATGGACAAAGAAAGGAGGATGCCAGGCAATTAGGGTTGTGTTTTATGTTCCATTCAGTGGTTTGACACTGATGGTTAGGTGCCAGGAAAGACATCCAGCCCATAAAAACACCATTCCACTTATCCTCAGAGGTTCTATTCTGGAACAAGTGGAGGAGGATCAAGGTGGAACTGAACAACCCCGATTCAGCTCGAAAAACGGCCCTTAGGCGGACGTAGCAGCAGCAGCAGTATACGTAGTACATACTCGGCAATTTTAATGTCCATTTTTTGGGGTGAAGATGGGTCAGCTGATGGCTTCACAAAGGTCTCTGAACGTCATGCATACATTCGATGTTTCAGCTTACAAATAGGACGACCTCATGATTCTTTCGGTTTTACATTTCATTACTATGTGCAATTCTACAGTAAGGGTCATGGCGTGGTTGGAACATAAAACTCCAGCATCTACTTCCTAATCTGAACGTACTAGTTGCTGTCGACAAGGGCATGGGGGCAGTAAAACTATACGCCAACAAAATCCTCCAGTTGTTAACTAAGGATGGGTGATGGTGAGGCTGAGCTCTGTATAATGGCTGCAAAACGGTTAAAACTGTAGTGTTATTGTTATTATGTGTGATGATGTTTTCTCTTTGTTGGCACAACTTTCAATTTCCAGTTTTCGCTAAATGGTCTTTCTTTTACAGAGTTACGCCAAAGGGGTCGAGTTTCACCCAAATGTAACCTATGGGGATAATTGGAGCAGGTTTTTAATGCCTGAAAATACTCTCTCGGTAAATATCACGTCCAGCAGGAAATAATTTCTAACTACTGATATAACATGGAGAATAACTCTCTCTCTCTCGTACCTTGTGGATGTCGCGTGGACGAAGGATGTCAGCACCATAGCGAGCCAACAATGACTGTCTGTTATAGTCACTAGAGTAAACAACAGCAAACAGCAGTGTCACTATCATGAAGAAAAACTCCTACGAAAGAGAATGCTACTTGGGCTACTTTGTTTACTAAACTAAGACTAAAAACGAAATTCAGAATAAGAACTGAATTGATTGAGTTAACGTTTTACATCCCACTTGACACAAAATAGGTCATTTCGGAGACGTTCTTCCCAGCAAATCTCTTGGCTTAGTGCTGAAAAACTAAACCCAACACAACTAAAGCAAGCAATACAAGAACAAAATGACCTAAGCTAACAAGAAAGAACACACAAAAGACAAAACCTAAATAAACACACAAAAACAAACCTAAACCTAACGAAAATGCAAAATTGTAAGAACAGAGCAGTTCTGATTATCTTCCCTCTTATCCTCCAGACAAACATCAGAGCTCAGATGCTGTCTATTGGAGAGAAAAGGGTGAATGAGAACTAAACAAAATCTACTCTGACTGTTGTTCCCCGTGAGAAAAAAATTCGAATTATGACTAAAGTTACTTATTAATGAGGTGAATAAAAATTTGAACGTATAATAGTCAGTGTTTCACTGGAGCAAAACAGTTGTAATGTTGTAAAATGACTGTAAGCCAAACAGACAGACAGACACACAGGCAAACAGACCACGGTATGTGTGAAATCTGTCGCAATAGGCTGCATTTATGGCATGCTGCGATGTGGCCTATAACATGTGTACTGAATAACAATAGCTGTGATATGACCTTGCTGGTGGAGGTAATTAAAATTCCATGTATTATATCACAATGCAACAATGAATGACCTGCCGAGATGTCCATCAAATGCAATGACGGCTGATTGCCTCTCTAGCGCCAGTACAACACTCGGTCCACTTAACAGCCGCTCAACCTAACAGTCAAAATCACATGACAATCACAGTCAGCGTTTCCACACTGTAGGTTGCAGAAATCAGACCCTATAATTCCAAAATATTTGCTTTTGAAAGACCCAGCTGAAGCTGAAGTAAGTGCAGGAAACTATGCCGATTAAAGCAGGAATAGTAGCAGTAGCAGTAGTGGCAGTATCCTCTGCTAATCACACATGAGGAATAAATAGTTTCTGGGGTTTCCCTTAATCAGTTACAAAAAGCCACTCTAAAAACAACTTGGTGCACAGAACGTGGCATTTCACCTCTAAAAATAACTCAATCCAGTATTACAGCTGAGAACTGCTCCTAGCTTTAGAAGAAACATGTCACTTATAAAACACGTCTGCTAAAAACGAGTTACCATTCACATACAGCGTGGCACAAAAAAAACAGGGCATTAAGCCAGCTACTGTGAGTGAAACAGGTGTCAGTTATTTCACATGTTCTAGGTGTCGTGGCACCTTTAGTAGGCCTAATGACTTTATTGCAAATTATTATATATACTGTACATAACTCTGTATTGTGTAGCAAGTTATTGGCCACTACTGGCCATTTGCTGCTTATTTCAATAATAACAAATTCACTGCAGAGTGTAAAATTAAAATAATTATCAAATTTAGCCAGCATTAAGGGACGTTATGAGCAAGAGTATTGAAATAATTCTCAAATTTAGCCAGCATTTAGCGAAGTTATGAATAAGAGTATAGTTGTCAAAGTCTCGGTTGGTTTGCACCACCCTCTAATTTTAATAAATATATCTTTTCTGTAAAGCTAGTGTACACAGTATCGGCAAACAAAGTCGTGTGCTTATATGACAAACAGAGATGAGTTTTTCATCATATGAACGTTTTTGGGTTACAGAGAAAGTTAGTATGATTTGTACGTTTGATACGTGTTTTATTAAATATCAATCAATCAATCATAGTTAGTGCCAGGATCACAGTTTAGATGACAGTACCAAAAAACAGTAAAGGTAGAATGCCCGTGACTGCAATGGATGGGAATAATGAAAACAAGCTGCCCATACTGTATACACAGCCTTCTATAAAACTGATTGGCAGGTGGTAAGTCATCAGCAGAGAGTCTGCCGGCACATACACACACACGGTACTAACCATATCTCTCTGAAGTTTCAGCAACCACAACAACGCCATAGCTTGTTCTCTTGTCAATACAAGCATGCGACATCCAACCATCTCAAACCTGTTACATGCAAACCAATATACATTTGTGTGAGAAAAATAAATGAGAAAAAATAAGATGCATCTTTATCTTACTGTTATATGTCATACAGCAAGTTCTGTGGAGAAGTACTAGGACCGCTTGCATAATAATAGTAATTTCAGAAAGAAGATGAACCACCTCCAGCCCCGTTCTAACATTACAACGTCGTATATTTCACTCACTACTGGTGTCCGACTAGTAGAAAAAAGAGGAAATGTTCTAAGAGATAGATTGCTGCTGTCATTGAGATCATCAAGAAGTAGCCGGTTTCGTCAGTTAAAGAGGGTGTATAGCAATATCAACAGATGACCGACAAACTGACCCGGCACGCAGTAACTGGTCAATGATGTCGACGTATGGTGGCATCTGGTTTCTAGCCAATGACCACATCAGTGACGGCGACAAAACGACACACGTGACCTGCTTCGGCATCAAAATGACGCCAGGAACCTTGCCTGAAACAGCCACAGATCAGAAGTGGGCATCACTGTTTGTGGACCATCCACATGGAACAGGCTACCTGTTATGGTAGTCTACCTGTCATAGAACAGTCTACCTGCCATGCTGCAGTCAACTGATGTCACTGCAGAGACTTTTAGGACACAACTAAAGTCACTGCTGTTTAGCTGTCTTGATAATTAGTTGTACATGGCCCTTAGGTGATAGATCCTGTGATTTACAAATATCCATAATTACAACAGTAATAATAACTGCAGCATTGGTAATGTTCAGGGCATACTACAACCCATGCTAGACAGATCAGTTGCAGTCGCAAAGTGCATACTGCGTCATCATGGCTCATTCCACTTGTAGACTAAACATTGGGTGGCAGATAAAACTGTGATCCCTCGTTAACAAATACTTTACCTGAGCATCTCACAGGTGAGTATCGCATATAACACACTACACTAATTTAAAAACTATACCTTAACTTACTTTACCACATTACATGTGAGAGACTAAAATTATATAAAACAACACAAAACAATGAGTTTGTTGCAGCAAGGTGTATAATAAGGCATCATATAATCACATGACTTTATCAATATACATAAGTGTAACAAATAACAAAAGTTCATTCCTGCACAATAATTTGGCAATATTCGACTTATTGTCTAACATGCATGTTTACGCAGTTCACCTTCAAACGAAACATTCATTCACAGTTAACAGATATCAGGAAATAAATACGTTTACGTACCAAGAATATCATCTTGTTGCTGCTGAAAGTGAAGCTTTCGAACTGCTTTTGCATTCACATTAAGTTCACTGTCCACCGCAGGGCACTTGATCTACAGTGGAATAGAGAATCATAACTCATATCATAATAATAGTTGCATTTTTCATGGTCCGGTCAACAGGAGTCCGGATGGTTAACCACAATGTCATGCTACTAACAGGTCAATGAAAAACAACCAATCAGATTATGGTTATCAATACTAAAACAACGAACACTGCAGACGGCTATATGCAGGAAATGTCACTGTAACCATGAAAAGCTCATTTGCTGAATGTCAGACTCCGGTTGGCAAATCGTGGTTGTGGTCGACCCAGTTGTACAACTACTGTATGAATACGACAATATAGGCGGAGCTTGGTTAATAGGTCAACCACAATGGGACTCTGGTTGATGAAAACGCAGCTTATACCAATCTATCATTCAATGTGAAATCAGACCATAATTACACTGGATAAGCTTAGTTAGTTAGTTGGTTGGAGTTTAACGTCCCCTTTCAGCACAAATATGGCTATATCAGAGACAAAAGTTCAAGGGTAGAGAGCTATCCCTACCCAGTGAAGGAAGGCCAGCGATATATTAACCTCAACCCTGGCTGCCTTTTTGTTCAGCAGCCACCCCAAAGGGAAAGGGATCGAGAGGTTCATTTAAATTATTACGCCAGCGCCTACAACAGGGAAAGACAACTATCACACCGCAAGACTAAACTAAACCAAATACAACAAAATGCCAGAATAAATCTTAACTAAGCAATACAGATAACACAATCATAAAACAAAACAAACTAAACCCAGTTTCGGTCGCCATCTACGACCTCACGCCTGGAAACGGAGTGGGACTATTCTGGTAGAAAGGGATCGGATGGACAATACAAGAATATAAGTAAAGTGGATGAAAAAAGGAAATAGGTAATAAAGAGCAAAAGATGAGGAAGTGAATGGACAAGGGAGGAGCAAAGGCGGAAAGGGGGTACCCCAGGCCCACTCGGGGTTGGATAAGCTTAGTATATTACTATAAAAGCACTTTAATTTTTAAAGAAAAAATAAAACGTCAGTCCGAATAGCAAAGCAGTGGCCAACCCACAGCGTTGAAGCAGCAATGACAAATTCACTAGCCTAATACAGGCAGCTGAGATAATGTTACAGGTTCTAACTGCCACTTAAACACCAGTGCGTCCAACAGTCTAGTCCAACCAGTGAAGATCAACTAATGCAATTTTCCAGGAACCACATGTTTCCCTCACCTTTCCATGACTTCATCAAATTCCTGAATCTTCCCGGACCTATCCATAATCTCCAGACTTCTCCAGACTAGTGGTCAACTTACTCACTAATGGCAACACAACACTGCAGCAACGTAAGTGACAGTGGTACCTGCTCGGCACTAAGGTCTGGATTAGCTTCACAGCAGAGACCGTCAGGAAACAGTGCTTTGGCCTCTTGCATGGCCGACTGGTAATCTGCCGAACCTGAATCAACACATGTCTACCAAGCTTAGGCATGTGACGGATTCTGAATCCAAATCCGACAGAATCCCACATTTTTTCCGAAATCCGACAGATACTTAAAATCTGATCACGTCAGATTCGAAATATAAATAACAGTACATTGATTTGATTGATGGAGAGATCTGTCGCTGTGTTTTCTTTACTTTTTAGATAACAATCACAATGATGTTAATTATTCATGGCTAGTGTGTTTGTAACCTTTTAATTTTAAGTAACTAAGACTAAGTTGAAATGCAATAGCTAAAATAGCTGGTATTAATTTTGATCTCGCAACAAATCTGCATCCGCATCAGCATATGATGGATTTTGCACATAAAATCCGCATCCAACAGATGCAGATTCTGGCTGTCTCTGTCACATCCATACCCAAGCTCACGTCAATTCACTCAGACTTCACAATGTAGAATTGAAAACTGCAGACACAGAAACTGTGAAGTAACGATGCAGATGCAGCCGATCATACTGTAACTGAAAGGAAAGTTCACTTCAAAGCAACATGTGATTAGTCAAATTTTTTAAAAGTTGAGTGTCATTTATCGTCAAGACTCTCTCGATTAGAATTAACTGATTACACAGTTGGTTAACCAGAACCGACGTACAATTAATCAATTAAAGCTTTTAACGAATAACAATGCAAAGTTTCTCTTCCAGAAGAAGTGGGAAAAGATAACTGAGAGGGAACTGGTTAACCAAGGTTCACTCGGTAAATGGCATTCAATAGAGACAGGTAGAGAGGTAACGACCCGAATATACCCGTATAAATATTCGCATAATAGTCATACAGTGAAGATGGTCGGAAACTCGTTCATTGCCGAATGCAGACTGCCAGAATCGGTTGTCATGTGGGTCGGCTGGCCGAATCATATCCTTCAGCTTCTTAACAGCATTTTCTCTGAGCAGAGCCGCAATGCAGCACGAACCATTGTCGTCAGCTATGCACTGAAACCACCATAAACAGCGTGTTATAAGACACGACAGAATATGAATAAACTTGAAACAGAAATCAACAGAATGATAAACATGACCAACATCTCATAAATTAGAATATGTAGTAGCACAAATGTTATACATACGAAAACGTCACCGTACTTATCAAAGATACTAAATTAAAGAAAAATCATACACACCACAGGAATTTCACTGCCAATGTGGCAAGAGGCTCCCAGTGTCACAAAGCATGCTCATATATTATTTTATCTCACAAAGATAATTTGTCATTATGTTTATTTAAAAAATCCAAGATTACAAAGTTACAGTATTGATTTACTGAGAAACAGCGTGTAAAAGCAATCTCAGCAAATTACCGAGTCAAAGTTGACAGCGTTCTTGACAGTTGTCGACGAGACGTGTAGTTTTAAGCCGACAACCTGAAAACCTTCCTGTAACACACGTCTAAATATAAAAGCCAGATGTCGTTGAGCTGTGTCAGTCCACAGTATCAGAACAGTGACGACTGGTCGAGGACCACTCAGCATCGTGTCGAATATTGACTCACGTGCGGACGACTGTGTCAACTCAGCAGCCGCAGTCACGACTTTCAGCTTTCGACCCTTGCCACCGCCAACGCTGCCATCAACATCAAAACACAAACAACTACCATACAGCGTGGCGCTTGGCCATTTAAATAGCATTACAGTCTGAACAAGTATGTCCGTCTTTGTAACACAGTATTTGAATGGAAATGTACGCTGGCCGCATCATGTGCTGCCACCTGGTAAGTCATATCAAGTATGCACCACATGCTCTACTAAGGTGGAAAAAAGATGGGACATAGACGGACAAACTGACGAATGGACGCCAGACCGTTACATTATGCTTACCGCTGGACGCGGCCACTGTAATAAGCACAGACAGGACAGCCAGAAGTGATGGCAGAAGCTAATCTTACCGTCGTCGCCGTGAGAAGGTGCTGGTGACTTGATCTTGAATTGCTTTTAACACTGGCATCGGCGGTAGGTACGGCAGCAGCGGTCTGGAATCGTTGTCAGCGAACAGTTCATCGTCACTGAAAAACAGGGCCATGAGCTGAAACGCCAGTTCTGGCGTCGGAGACATGACGTGCTCCAGACTCCGCTGTGACTTGCCACACGGCTGAGATGGATAGAGAATCAACTCCAGACGACGGAATGCGTCCACACCTCGAAGAACGGCCACCAGTGCAGGACCTACAAACGTTGAAGTAGTCTGTAACAACCACTTAGGTTAGTGTTTGACTTAACTGGCCTTTACTGCACGTTAGGCAGGGTCCCACGAGATATGTAATAATAATGTTATATTTAGCTGAACAATGATAATAATAAATGGAGCAATTCGTCAAACGCCACATGCCTTACCGGTCACTAACCATTCAAAAAAGCACTGAAATAAACACCAATATATCAACAAATGTCGACAGTGCGAAAAAAATTAAATGCACACTTACAACACACTGCTATCATTGAAAGCATCAGCAAATTAATAAACAAGTTTCAGTGGTGGCAATATCAGAGACTATACATAGTAACAGTTGCAATTAGCAAAGCGGGCTCCAGAATATAACACATAATCAAATTACTAATCATCATGGATATTTTCAGTGGTGATTTGGTCACAACAAAGGGGCATCCGGCCTATAAAAATCCTGTCATAAATCAAACTGGAGGACCTTTGGATGACCTGACTTTGTTCAGTGACTGCAGACCATTAGTTATACTGCTGGATCTACCGGAGTATCTGAGGTTAGGTACATAACAACCACAAGTATAGTAATAGCAGCAGTGAATTACTAATAATTGAAATTTCTGATCAGCAATTTTTTCTCACTTGACTGAAACAATAATAAAATATCACAGCTGTTAGAAAAATTAGCTCATTCTCCCGCAGTGATATTACAAATGTGTACACTGTGCACATTGTAAGGTCAGCAAGTGCAGCCCACCACAGCCACTTAGTTCAGTGTCATCTGATAACAGTGTGTGTATGCTGGCTTGCCATTATCACCTGATGACAGTGTGTGTATGCTGGCTTGCCATTATCACCTGATGACAGTGTGTGTATGCTGGCTTGCCAATATTACCTGATGACAGTGTGTGTATGCTGGCTTGCCATTATCACCTGATGACAGTGTGTGTATGCTGGCTGGCCAGTATCACCTGATGACAGTGTGTGTATGCTGGCTAGCCATTATCACCTGATGACAGTGTGTGTATGCTGGCTTGCCATTATCACCTGATGACAGTGTGTGTA
>Ga0209780_1002167_pt1 | contig 13732 bp, 6 predicted proteins | sample WorMetexBAHAMAS2_FD_187384 | JGI IMG/M metagenome (GOLD analysis project Ga0209780, IMG submission 187384) | Marine gutless worms symbiont microbial communities from Max Planck institute for Marine Microbiology, Germany - Inanidrilus exumae... | ecosystem: Host-associated > Annelida > Digestive... | reverse complement strand
TGACTGACACTTCTTCAGTGCCTAGCCAGTGGGCTCAGCCACATCTATCTGCTTCGGCTCTCACGTCGGCGCGACTGATATCTTGACGCTGCTAATCAAGGCATCAGCAACGATCACAGTTTATAGAGGACACCGTCGAGCCCTCTTACCTGCCTGGGATTATCTTCCTGTTCATTATGTGCATAGGAATCATTAGAAATAATTCTTTGGTAGACGGACGCGCCCGGGCCGAGTCGAACCCCGTCCACTGAGCGCGTCACGCTCTACCGCACATGGCGGCCGAGTGCGTCAACCACTCGGCCACGAAAGCAGGTAGTCTTATATAGGAGAGACCGGAAGAAAATTAGGTAATAGACTGAAGGAGCACAAGACGGATGTGGAAGCTATCACTAAGAAGCCTTTCACTAGAAACCATCGTGCATCAAGCTTATCTGAACAGAACAAATCAGCTCTGACTAACACCGCAGCTCAAATGACAAGCATGTGATCAACTGGTCAGCATCTACCATTTTGGATAGAGTCAGACAGAAGCACCAGATGGATTAAAATAGCGACATACATTCAAAAAGAGGGACGACAAACTATCAACTGGGACGAGATCGGTTAGCCATTGAGCCACATGTACAACCCGATTTCTTGCCATGTCGCATCTCTATTGTGGCAAGAACCGGAAGAAGAACTGAACAAGTTTCTTATGACGAAAGTCTCTGATAGAGATCGAAACGTCCAGGTAAAAAATATGTCGGTTGTGTTTTGATATAATTGTTGTTAAATAAAGACCAATTATGTGTCAGGTGGGATGTACAACCACGTGCGGTGGAGGTGTAAGGTGTAGCATATTAAATAAGCTCATGATACAGAGGCTGCGGCTTTTACTGCTGGTTATCGTGCCATCATGCACCGACTGTAAGCAGGTTGTCCTTGCATTGCATTTTAATGGTCGTCTTCCAGGTGAACCTAGGTTAGCTAGTTCCCATCGATTTATTTATTCCACGTGTTCCGAAACGGAACTTTTGGGGATATGTGACACAAATGGAGCCAACCAGCAGTGTCAAAGCGCTGAAGGGAACTCGAGTGTTGACTCCACCCAGACCAAAACACCCACTGTCCTTATCCTTTTTGATCAACTTCCAGACTGCCCCATACGGGCTCCAGGCGGTAATGTGCCGTGATTCATGTGTTGATTTAGGCGTTATATGAATAGTTTGTGTGTTTTCTTAACTTGATTCCTCCCTATTTACTTTTTTTTTCTTCCATTCTTACTTTTTTCCTTATGCTTTTTTGTTACTTACTTACTTCCTTAGTGGTTTACTTCCCGACTTATCTGTCTACTCCTTCCAGAATGGACCCGTTCCGTTTCCAGGCCGGAGGTTGTAGGAGGTGACCAAACCTGGCTTTAGTTTTTTGTGTGTTAATTTTATGTTGTAGTATATTGTGTTATGGATACATGTTTGCTTTTGTTATGATTTGTTTTCGTTTTTCAGTTCTAAGCCAAGAGATTGGCTGAGAAGAACGTCTCCAAAATGACCTATTTTGTGTCAGGTGGAACGTAAAACCTTAACTCAATCAACTCAGACTCTACCGTGATGGAGTAGGTGGAGTCTGAATGTGATTTATAGATAATTACGATTTTGTCTAGTGTTATGTTGGAACCAGCAATTTCATGAATATTCATACAGTGTCATTTGTCAATTTTGTGCTGTGTGCCACTGAAAAACCATGTGGATATTTAGCTAAGTACAATAGAGAAGGCTCAGGCAGGAAGACAAGAAAAGCGTCAAAGAAGGGCAAATCAACAGCGAAAGAGGTGACTGCAGAAGCTTCAATGTCAAGACCTATGGCATCAACTAGCAAAAAGATGGTCTGTTTATTTCTTTTTTTATATCACTTTACTAAAGTTTTGGCCTATCATGGGTGGACACACATGTTGGAGTAAATGGAGAGGGAAATCAAAAAGGCAGCTGGTTCACCCAGATCTGCTTAGAAAATGGCAGGTGTAAAAAGCATCATTAGCTGATGTCGTAATATGAATGTGTGTTGAGAGTGTGCATCATCGTACTTGTGTGAATACTAATACTACTGGAAGAAGCCAGCACTCACAAGAGTGCAATGATGCATGCCAGCACTGTTTTTGTGACCTTTGACCCCTAATAAATGTGTTTCCAGGATTCGTCGTGAACATTTGTGGTGTTTGGTGATCCTGGTTTTTGAGACATTTTGCAGAAAAACAGACAAACAAACGCCTGCGAAAACCTTACCCCACGACTGCCTATGAGTAATGAGTGGGTAATAGCATCCCTTCAACAGTCTTGTTGTTGGTGTATAAAGGGTGATGTTCAGCGGGTGATATTCCATGGTTATCTTCAGTACTTTTGAGTTCCCTTTAGTACTATGATACTTTGGTCATGTGCCTGCGAGGGCGTCCAGCCTGTAAAACACGCTCCTATTATCCACGAAGGTTCTGTTTTGGGGGAATAATGAAGGAAAAGAATGCCAGTGCAAGTAGTGGTACTGGTAGTGGTAGTGGTTGCGTGGCACAGTGGTAGAACGCCGCTCTCTGACCGGCGAACTTTCCCTGTCCCATGCTCGACCTGCAGCTGACGGGTGACTACTTATGTGGGTAAGACGTCTGCTGCAGGTCAGCCAACTCAGCTTTTCATCCTTTCCGGGTCGATAAATTGGATGTGTCGCGCCATCCGGTGAATGTTTACGAGGTTAAGCCGGTGTGGTTAATTAACCGCTGTGCGCTGTATGTGGCAGCAGTTTAGCCGTGCTTAACCCTTCTGTATATAGTTTCTGCTGTGTCCTGCCTTGTGCGGCGGATGTTAGTGTTGATTGTGCAGTTTCTCATCAGTCAAATAAACGAAGATTATTAGAAGATTATTATGGTAGTGGTGGTACAGAGGCAGTTGGTCCATGTATGTGAATGCCAGCCAGTGTGCTTGTTTAACTAGGTATGTGATCACAACTAGAAAACTCTCAGTCAAGGTCACACTGACCATTTTACCATTACTGGCAACTTTTCTACCTTTGACCATGAACTTTGACCTGTAACCTTGACCTTCAAAACCCAGATAGTCGAGATGAATCCGCATGCTAGTTACCAAGATCAGAGGCCATTCAGTTAATAGAAGATGGCCCAGTAGATGTTTACTGTTTGTAGAGGAGTGACTCAGATATGGAAGTTGTGGCCTCCACATCCCCCAGTGAAATGAAGTTTACATTGAAACAACTGATACGCAAGCTTCATATTGTTGAACCGGTTGAAAATGTGATGTGTCTCATTGGAAAACGGTTTGTAATAACACTTGCAGTAAATTTGTTGCAAGTATTTAAGTAAGTAGGTGATTTATATACAGCTGAAGTCAAAGAAGAGTGGAAGCACTTTTGTCAGCTGGTTTTCCAATGGCCTGATGTCCTTTCTGCTCAGTATGAAAGCAGTGAAGAGGAACACAAAGCACCAATACCCTAACCATTGGCCTGGCATCATCGTTTCTTTATCCACCCCCAAATTCCAGACAGAAGGGGCGTAGCTCCTAACTTTCTGATGTCAGTACCAAGGACTGGTTATGACGAGGATTTCATCGGCTAGTGCTTGATGGTTAGAGCTTTGGTGCTGTTGGTTGGATAACAAATGTGTGCTTCAAAAATTGCAAAGGTTTGCCTGTAGGGACCCAGCCTTACTTGTAGTAGCGGTGGAAAACTGGGTCATTGAAACAAATATGTGTGCATGAAAGAAATTATTAATTCACTTAGCCCCATGTGCATGTTATTTATGTGCATCCATAATTATGTCAGACTGTTTAGGCGTCGTCGTTATCATCTGGCAAGTGGTTTGAGAACGTCGTTGGCAATTGCTTGTTGTTCTGGACAAGGAGTATGTTATTAGTGCTGCATTAGGTATTGCCTTTATGTGCTTGGTACATGATTGTCAGCGGTGCAACAGGTAGAGCGTTGGCCTTGCGATCAACAGGTCGTGGGTTCATATCCTACTTTGGGCGAAGCTGCGTAACAACCTTGGGCAAGTTGTTCACACCGATGTGTCTCTTACACCAAGCACTATAACTTGGTACCGGCTAAGGGCGGTGATGCTCTGTGGCTGGGGAGGTAACCGCAGGCCTGGCAGAAAGTAATGGCAGCCTACCGCCGGCTGGATGACTCATATCACCTGCGGGCTGACTGCCTGTACACCGGGATTACCTCCGGGCCCAACGCTCGGTAACGAGTATGGGAAGCCTTTACCTTTTTTTACATGAGTGTCGGAGCACTGATGGAGCTTATTCCATGTTTGCCAGCAACAGAGCATGTATTTGGCCTGTAAAATTTCCAGCAGCTTTTTCTGGGGAAACTGCTGGGGAACTGGCTCAACTTGTGTGACCACAAAAAATGACCAGTTAAAAAGAAATCCAATGAAAAGAACAAAATAGTATATTTATGTGCTGGCTGATAATAATCATTTACTTGTCAAATTTTGATCATTTGACCTCAGATGATGCTTTCAGTGTACTGTACATGGAACTGGGGTAGTTGAACTTTGCAATATACAATGTTGACGGTACTTATTTTTATTGTGCTGCTTTGCTTGTGATAATCAATGCAGTGACTATGAGCCATGTAAAATCAAGAAGGAGCTAGAACCCAAAGTGTTAGACTTTAAGCTCATATGCCATGTAGCGGTAACCACAGAGGATAACTAAACAGCTGCTCTCTATGGAGTTGAGGTACTGTCCACTTTTAGTGGTAAGCTCAATAAATCGGTCTGGCGTCAGTCCGTCTGTCTGTCCCATCTTTTATTCCTAATGTTAATAGGGCATGTGGCATATATACTCATCGTGATTTGCCAGGGGGCATCACGCGACGCAGCCAGCGTACACTTTGTCCGAGTATTACAAGGATGAACATAAATTGTTTCAAGGACATTAGAAGCACTTGGACAGAGTTGGAAATTTCATAGCAGATTTGATATTCTTGGTTACTGGAAGCCACCATTCAGTTGCTTTTGTTGCATTGTGCTACTGTCATTCACCGACATATTGATGCTAGGTATCCATCAGTGTTGGAGGAGTTTTATCAGGCTCGTTTACCAGGTACTTTTGATGACAGCAAGGCTGGTAAAAGGATGAAGCTGCCAGTCCCAGAAACTTGGGAAACACAGGTGGCCCTCAAAGGCAACAAGGCTACTACATGGCAGGATCTGATAGGTAACTAGTTCCATGATTTGCAGTTAACAGTCTGTTTTGCTTACTTTCTTGCTCATGTGCTCGTTAGTTTTTAAGTTTTTACTTTATTTTATCAGTATGATTGTAATGCACTGGTATAGGTTCGGTTTGTATGCAATTTACTGTAATGTCGTAGTCTTTGCTCTGCCAGTTTAGCAGTTGGTGTGTGTATAGACTATTGTGTACTGACTTTATGTGGTTGTGTACTGACTTTATGTGTTTATGTGGTTGCAAACTCCACTTCTAAATGCAATATTTTGTAGATCACCGCAAACTGCCATTTATGGCGATGTTGCGTAACATCCGAAACATGATAAAAGCTGGCATATCAGAAAAGCATCACTCGTGGATCTTGCAGAAACTCTCAGATGAAGTATTTATTTTAGATAACTGTTGTTGCTGATGTTGTTGTTAAAATTCGTTAAGCACTGTTTCTTAGGTGGATGCCAAAACAAATATCCAAATTTTGTTTGTGATACACATGTTATATAGTAAATTGCATTGAACATACCTGACATAGTATTGTCATCATCATTATCAAATATATGACGTCATTTAGTCATCATTCAGCAATGTTCATCACTTGTAATTTATAAATGGTAAAAAGTGGCCACTGAGTTTTAAACGGTTCAGATTTTGTTGTTTGTATTTGAGTCTTGTTACAGAGACATGGACAAAAGTGTGTAACTTTAAAGAGAAAATTTATGGGAGATATTTGCTTATATGTTACATGTGTAAATGCTGAAGATGGAGATGTCTTTTGAATCAGTACCCTTGACCTTCAACATCAGTGAAACTGCAATTAACAAAGTGGGTCGTGGCTACATATGCCATGTATTTTGGCCTTAATCTGTATTGTCATTCATGATGTCCACATAAGTTGTAGATAGGGGTTCAAGTGGACCATTTATTTAAATTTATTATTTTTAACTTCTGGGTTTACCATGCAACTTATATGGGTCTCTAGTGAATCAAAAATAGTACAATGTCTGTCTTCGGAGAAACTGGCCAAACTGATTACTGTTATAACACTGCCTTGTTACACTGTGTCACTGTCACCTGCATCTTTTTCCATTGTCATCTTCATCATCTTCATTTAATTATCCTGTGTTCTATACTGTTTTCTGCGTTCAGGGAGCGATTGCACACAGTCGGCAATTTCCTTTTCGATTCTTCTCAGCTTTTGAAGTTTTACATGAGCTTGAGGATCAGTATGAAAAGAACCGTATGTGAATAATATAATTTTTCAGTCGTAGAGTAGGGATGGTCTAATAGAAAATAGATGTCTTTAGTCATATTTTTCATTGTGTACCTTAACAAGATTGGTCATAAATATTCTGCAGGCAGTGTTTGTACTATTGCTGTTGTACAAAAGCTGTGCCATATGTCCCTAAAAGTTCTTTATAGCAGTTGGAGAATGTGAAGCAAGGAGGCTGCCCAGTTTCACTGGAAATAACCACTGAATTGGTGTGTTGGTGTACTATAAATGTATGTTTTGTGTATTGTATTGATCCGTCTTTTTGTGGTTTGATGTTGTTAATTCAGCAACAAGAAGGTTTATGAATATTAGCTCCCTCATGGGACCCAGTCTGACTTGCCCAAAGCAGACTGGTCAAACAAAAACTAACAGTAGTAGCTGCTGTTGTTGCTGTTGTTGTTTTGTTTGCAGAACAAGATCTGCAAAATGCAGCTGTTGGGCAGTCTGCCGACCACACGCGTTCACTAAGAGGTCAAGCAGCAACAGCTTGGGGAAAGAGAGGTCGTGGGAGAGGTCAGACAGGTGGGTCAGGGAGGGGACGTGGTGGTCGTGGCAGAGGAGTTGGAATGTCAACTGGATCACGCGGTAGAGGTGGAAGTCAAAGACGGGCTAAAACGGCAAAGCGGCTAACGTATGTTTGTTGTCGTGTTGTTTGTTTTGTATACGGAATGTGGGTACAAGCAAGACAGCATACTCTTTTTATGGCCTTTTTGATGTGGCAGTTGGGCTTGCTCACATGGCTGTACCACAGCTCCTAATTTTTACTTCCTTGGTTTCTCGAGGTGACTGGTGTAGACTTCTGTGTGGCTGGATGATGTTACTGATGACAACCAGGGAATCACTGGTCTGGTTTTGATGCAGTTAGTAACTAATCTTTATGTGGTGATGTTAATATGATGTTATTGTAAACATACCATTTTCTGAAGAAGATACACAATCAGCACATCACCAATAGATATGGCACAGTGACATCAATAAAACAGTGATGTAAACGTTTTACAGCCTGTGTTTCTGCACGAGGCGGACACCTAGAACACACGGTTTAAGGCAGAACTCCAGTTTGATTATGAGCTAATGGTAGTTTGTAAGTTCAGTGTGTTGTTCATTGGGTACTACACATATTTATTCAAATTGCAAAGAATTTTTATTGCAGGCCAGTTGTTTTTTGATACTATGACAGACTTATAGGCTAATTATTCTGTAACATCAGTGAAAAGAATTTAAAAAAATTGATCCAGTATTTGTGAAGATACGTTTGAATACAAATTACTACTTCTTTCTTGAATGTGGTGTACTGACTGATCTTGTATTTCTGATGTCTGCTTTTTTATATAGTTTGTACTATAGAAACTACATTGTTTTATCTTTTTTTGCTGTCTGAAGTATTGCTGTGCATACGTGACAGGGAGTTGCCGTATGACAAAGCGTTGTTGGCACGATACCACAAAGCCCTTGACAGGGCTGTGCAGTTTGCTACAATTCACAACATTCAGCCAATTTCCTGCACTACAGTCATACTGTGTGATTTGAGACCGGCAATGCAGCAGCCGTGCACCTCTGCAAAGGGACTTGGCAAACCGCGGACGGTAGGTAGTGCTGTGAGCTCAATAAATGTACCCATACAGTACTATAGGTGTTTTGGTTGTTGCTGTTGTTGTTGACATCATATTAGTACATTCAATATGCAGTGCTTATATAGCAGTATTTCATCTGTCTTAGTTGTTGACAACTGTTTGAATTTAGGATGCAGGATACTATGTAAAAGCTGTTGTTATTGCATGCAAATAAGAACATTAAGTTAAATGTTAAACATTAAACGTTTTCCTTTTAATGAAGCTTGTTGGAGTAGTATTAGTTGGACATTTTTATTAGTTGATTGTTTATTATAAAATTGATGATGTCAGTGATTGTGATTTGTATATTTTGTACGGTGACATCGGCATGACACTAGCAGCACAAACGTGTGCTCAAAAAGAGTTTGCTGGCATTACTCGATTTTAACTGATTAATTAGTGATTACATTCATTAAGTAATCCATTAAATTTACCAGCCCACTGATTGTATAAGAATGTTTATTGATGATATTTTGCAAAGATGCTGTGTGATTGGAACTGTTGTACATGATAAGCAAAAACTCATTGCTAACACTTACCCCAACTAGTGTTCACATTCTTGTTTCATTTACCTTTAGACTGCTGAGGGTAATGATGTTGCTTCTTTTATGCCAGTTGTCCGATGTTTATGTCCCTTAAAACGTAACTGAACCGGGAGTCACTTTCAGCACACTGTAGATGTTGGTGTGTTGGCAGGTGGCTGACATTTCAGTGCTGCTTGGACTGATGTGTAAGTACTCGTGTGAAGAGTGTTCTCTGATTGCCTACGGCTTGAGCGGCATGCAGTCAGTGGAGTTGGAGAAGGGAACCATCTTAAACAACATGAGCAGTGTGATGAACTTGGTTCCAGTAAGTAGATTATCAAGTGCTTGTAATATGTGGAAATGTATGCATCACGTATAACATATTGATGTGATGTTTTGTGGTGACCTCACATGGGTTAGATGGTAGTACAAGCTGTTGTATAAGCCAATGGCCAAAACAGTGGGAAGGGGCAAATTTTGACCTCCACACCTCAGAAACCACTTAACTGATTTTGTTGAAATCTGAAACTTAGAACTATCCTGAAGACTACCCGGATGCAAAATCTAAATAGTAAGAGTCACAATGAGGGCAGTGTGATTTTCATTAATGCAATCGAAAATTACAAATAACGAAAAAAATTGTGGAAACTGAAACATAACTAGAACATGAAAATAGAAAACGATCAAAAGTGGAAACAAAAATGAAACACAAAACGAATAGGAAAAATGGAAAACATTACAGTGAAAATGCTACAGTTGTAGTATAGCATGCCAGTTAAAAAAAACTATAACAACGACAACTGAAACGAAAAATTTGTTTAAACTAAAACTAAAAACGTTTGTAAAAAATTAAAACTGATAGTAATACTGAATAATAAAACGAAGCTTACATTGATTGATAAATGGTGAGATAAGCATAACTTTGAGAACCATCAACTCTCATTTTCAGCCACATTTAACGTTTTAGCGTTTCCGCCTTGGTTAGTTGGTTCCCCTTAGATTTCTTTCTCCATTTCTTCCAGAAGCGAACCTTTAGAGATAAGTCATAAGTGGCACAGGATTTTTTTGTGGCCAGATGCCTTTGCTGACACCCGACCAACAGCTTCAAAGTACTGAGTGAATCAAAGAGCACTTACTCCCACAAGGGAGAGTCGTTCACTGACCTTGTTATTACTTTGTCCACCACTGGACTCCTGTTGGAAGGGTCATTGCTCTCTGATGCCAGTACCTCAGCACATCGTTGAGAAGATTATCACATTCATTCACTCATTCTGTGGACTTTATCATAGATCATTTGTTTATAACACTGATTTGTTGTATATTCTTTGTGCTGTTTATTTTTAGGTACTGAATAGCAGTTGTATGGGTAAAGGCAATGCAAGTGGTCAAGGAATAGCCATCGTCAACAGCTATCTCTTGGATTTGCTTCGAGACCGAACTCAGGTTGTTATTGTCGGCTGGATGACAGATTGCGGTTTTTGTATATTCTGTAGCAGTAAGAAACGAAGCAGCTTCAATTGGGAGAGGCGATGGACTGACACTTGGCTGACCCTGATTTGGTTTCCATTGTTATTGTCAGAAAAGACAGGTCGTAGTGGACGAGTGGTCACCATGCCTGACTATGGAGTGAGAAGACCCACAGGTTAACGTCTCTTACCTCAGGTCGTTGTATTTCTCATACAAGCCACAGCAATATACAGGCTGTTTGTGCACCTTTAATGAAGTATCAATGTTGACTTAGCCTTCTACCCTCCGTGGGACAGTAAAATGAGTATCAGTTTTAGGCTGAGTGCTAATAATATATGGTGATAGTGGATGTGGATGGTAGTGGCTTTATAGCAGACTCAGTCAAAGTGAAGTCAGATGGCTTGGTCTGAAGATTGGTAGCCATGCGGTGCCCAGTCTGCATTCACCAAATGAAACTGGTGAACTCCTACAATGGCTTTATTATGATAACAGCACCATGAATGTTGTCATTTTGTTGTTACTGTTATCAAGACATACGGCCATAAATAGTTTTATTTTACACGTGAGCCATCAGCAAGGGCATGTAGGCAGTAAAAATTTACTCCAATAAAATCCTCCATTTTGTAACTGTGTGTGCCAGCTAACACAGATTACCCAGTGTAATGGCCGTCAAATGATAGTGCGTGTTTGTACTCATGAGCATTTTTGAACCCTTAAGTGGTAACTACATAACGCTATCAGGTGTTCTTTTGGTGAAGGAACCCACTTCAAGTTGTTAGCATGCGTAATATCAATAATTAATATTAATTAATAATGTGCATCCGAAATCTTCACCAAGTTAACTGCTAATGTCAAAGTGAAATATGAGTTTTTCTTACCTGTTTGTGTAGAATTTACTTTTAAGCTTATTGATCCAGCCTTTTGACATCTTGCAGCTTTTGTCATGTAGATGTTTTATAAATATATGTACCACTTCAGGTATAGTACAATGCAGGTCCGTGGTAATTTTTAGGTGTTTAGTTTGTAAATTAATTTAGCAGTTGTTTTGATTGTTTTTGAGGTAAATTCTCAACATAGTGATGATGAATTCAGATCTTTACAGACTGTGAAGCATTGACCATGTATATACACATTGAACTACTTAGATTGTGCTTGCAGCATTATTTGCATTTCCAAAATAGATCTCAATTAAGGACAACAGATTACTGCTATTTGGCTTTTGTGTGCTAGATTTGTTCAGTGTGTAAGTTACCACCCTTTTACATAGTATTTTCCAGTTTATCTGGTTTTATTTGTGATGCTCAAAATGTTTTCTAGGAAACCTTTATAGATTGCTGGGTGGCAGAATTTTTTGCAGATTGGATGCCTGACCTGATCCCCAACCGACGGCATAAAACACATTTAGAATGTGTGTTAATTCAGAAATGTTTTTAATGCAGGTCAATAACCTGATTCTGCTGACCAATGAGACGGCCAGTGACAGTGCGACGTCGCTCTGTGTGAAGTCGTTTCTGGAGAAATATCGACGAATTGTCAATTCACGTCTGCTGTTTGTTAGCATTGATCTTGGAGGCACAAGTTGTGGGTCAGTAGCGTGTTGTTTGAAGGCACAGTAGATTGTAAGGGTTTGGGAGTCTGGCTACTTGTCATAGTCTATGACAAGCTGCTGATTGCTTGAGCTAGTGGCACCACAGTATAGCTGTAGATTGCATGCAGTAATGACAGTTGAATCGAGTTGTGCAGCATCCGTATCTCAATAAGCTATAAGCTATATTGTGCTTGCTGCTATGCATGCATTCATTCTTAACTGGTTGAATTTTACATCTTTCTGAATACATTCTCACTTTCACTTAGGGTCGCAACCATTTTGTAACTGCTACAGAACATACAGATATTCTTGATATTAAATTTGTTATCTTATTAACATTTGTGAACTCTACTCAGAACTTCGTGGGCTAAAATGTAACTTTTTTGTGTGATAAATTATTACGATAAGTTATTACTGTAATAGCACAGTGCAGCTTAACTTGTTTTAAAAATGTAGTTAAACTTTAGTCAGCCAACCAGCCTACTGCCTACTCTTTCAGTCTTTCTGTGTGGTTTAAAGCTACAAAAGTTTATTGTAGTTCCTTTGTCTCTTTGGGGCACCTGCCTGTCCATAATGCAGTGCATGACCAGATTGCTTTAAGTTCAGTAGTGTTTGACATATTGCAAGTTAGAAGTCACCATATAGTACTGAATTAGTGTCAGTATGTATACAGTGAGTTGATAAGATTTATCAAAGTTTTACAATAGCAATAACTGCGGTAGTTCTGTGGTATAATGCAACAATTCTTCAGTGTGGGTGAAAATATGTGGGTACTAGCGATGTAAGGCTGCACGTTCGACTCCTGGCCTTTTGTTTTCATGAAACAACTCTTGACAAGTCATTCACAAATATTTGTCTTTGTCGTGAAAAGTATAATTTTGTGCTGGCGACAAGGCAACAATGTAACACTCTGCAGCTGGGAGGATAACCGAAGGTTTGATGTCACGCTAGCCAATGGCCATGCATCACAGGGTCAGTAGTATACCCACCTAAGGTCTCAATGACCTGTGACAGGAAATAGGCATTTGACACTGGTAAAAGTAAAAGCATCCACAGATGGCTTGGGATTGAAAATCGTTCCTGTTACATATTTGGTGTAAGTTCGTTTGTGACTTATAGAAAATAGCAATTATTGAACATTACAATGAGCAATAATGAAATTTTCATATTATAAATTTTATAAATGAATTTTGGAATAATGGCAGATTTGGGGAAAATCTTCATGTGGAATTTACAGAGTGGCCTCGTGTAATTTACAATTTATTTTAGCAGATTTCGGCGAACCCTTGGAGTACTTTTCACTGTTACTCTTCACTCTTTATTACTGTAGATCTTATATGATATTTTTCATAATTTGGTGTAATGCTTTAGGTTTACAGGAGAGCATTTTTCTTCAAATGAGAATGACATATACGTTGCTGGATTCAGTGACCAGATTCTTCGGTAAATTGTTTTAGAATGCTGTTGTCACTGTGACTTCTGCAATTACTTTGGTTTTATTTGCTTGTTGTGTCTGTGTGTGAGGGCCGGTTTTTCCACTACAAATTAAATGAACTCTCTGATTACGTAATCTCCGATTACGTAAATGGTCGAAGTTAATCGTCAATTACTCGTTTCGTTTTTGCATTTTTATGGTCTCAAAATGACTCCTTTATGATATTGACCGACGTGATGTATCAGGTTCTGCAATGTACCTCGTTTAGCAGTTTTGTGACGGCAAACTACGACAATATGAAGCGCTGGCGGAATTTAACATCATCATACTCCTGAAATGGATTCCTCCATGGCAAAATGACGCATTCACTTCGCTCAGTTCCTGTTTAATTGACGATTGGCGATTTAATTGACGATTTGTTAAATTTGTCATATCACACACTCGCACGGTAGTGCGAGAGTGTTGTAAGGACGACGATCAATGTCAATGGGAAAGGCCAAAATTTGACCCCCGCTACACCTAAACCCCTTAACCGATCGTCACCAAAATTTACCTACGTGATTACGTCGTGGATATCTACCGTCACGCAAAAGTTCATCCACATCGGATAAGGGGTTTCGTTTGTGCG
>Ga0209780_1002166_pt1 | contig 13734 bp, 8 predicted proteins | sample WorMetexBAHAMAS2_FD_187384 | JGI IMG/M metagenome (GOLD analysis project Ga0209780, IMG submission 187384) | Marine gutless worms symbiont microbial communities from Max Planck institute for Marine Microbiology, Germany - Inanidrilus exumae... | ecosystem: Host-associated > Annelida > Digestive... | reverse complement strand
GTTAGTTATACGGCTCAAAGCTGGGCTTCAGCCGAATATTGGATTCACTTGACGGCGCGTTTTGTAGGTGTTCACGCGTTCGGCTAAAACTCCGCCGAAAGTGACCGATTTGGATGAACTCTGGAGCACTCTGAGTAGTGAGTACATTGTCGGGGGCTGGCCCTGGCAGATTTGGGCGCGATCTGCGCAGTTGCGACAGCTGGAGAGCCAGGCGCAATGTTTGTCAGGTAAGCAACGCACGGTTGCACCGATTTACCGTCGGCCAAATTTCACGAAGTTTGAACACAACACGTCGATCGGTGTCACGATGAAAATTATCGGAACAGAATGTAGAAAATTTTACGGTAAGGGGTCGTTTTTCCAAAAAACGAAAAAAAATTCTCGATAATTTTTAATTGCAACTTCAGGCCGCCATAAACTCCTCAATGATTACAGATCACCGAAAGTTCACTATCAAAATAACCCTCTATGGGATTTCTAGTTTCCATTTTACCATTGGAATCAATTCAAAGTCATTCCATGATTCCACTGGACTGTATGTACTCTTCGTACAAGAAACCTCCCCAAATTTTCTGCGACGTCCGACGCGGATTGACCACACCAGATAACGCTAACATCACTCAGTCGAAGTAAGTAAACAGCTTGTGCACAGATAGCCGAGCGCTTCGAGCCGACTACTGCATTGTGGGCATTCCACACAACACATCCGTCTAGTTTTCTTTTCTTTTACTTTATCATTTTCTGTCGCTTACTGACGTATGAGGATACACGTTATCTAGTATAGGCTTGTATATGGCTGGGCTATCCTTCTTAGTCACTGCGTGGCATTTCATGCCGTGTTCGGTGACCACCTATAGCCTAGAGACAGAGGTGCGAGATGGCTGACATAGAGCCGGGTTCAGTGCGAAAGCGAACGTAATGACGAAGCGCTCGATTTCACCGCTCGACTATTGTACCTCGCCGCCCGCCTGTACCGGCGCGCGCTGACGTCAATGTATATTGCAGCAGCAGCAGCACCTAGGCACACAGGTCCTGTTCCGGCTATAGCATATCGATCCGCCGGTGTGGAAGCAATTTACTGCAGTGCTGTAGGATAGCGCGGTGCTCAACCTCTGACCTTGTCCGGCCGTCACTGGACGCCTGTCCACCTACCGGCCTGCCTGCCTCGTCGCGCAGCGCCTGTCTTGGTCGGTGTTTGCTGATGAGACGAGACCGGACTTGACGTCCGTTTAGCTCGTCTCCTTCATCCTCATCACCGGTCCTATCACCGCCGCTACCACGCCCTGCCGTAATACCAACGCCGAGTTAGCTAACCGCCAGAATAGCGTAGCAAATTAGCAGTGGTCAGTCTTTGTACGCATTTCTGTTTATACGTTTCAAGTCATTTTACTTTCAGCATTGAAATAAGCGTTCGTTACAGTTCCTTTTTTTCGTTTGCACGCTGTTATACTGCCACGTACACTAGAAAATTGTGAATCCTCGATATAGCTCACAAGAACGTTGCAGTTAAAAGATTAGCAGTCATCCACGTACAGATATGTTGAAGGGCGTTTTGTAGATGAGTGATGCTTAAGTCGAAGATGGGTGGATGAAAGGAGACAAAAAGTTCAGTGTCATCTGCATAGCAGTGGTGATTCAGGGAAACGGAGATCAGAGATACAGAACAAAAAGTAAAGGACCGCGAGAAAAGAGTCTTGGGAACACCATATGAAGAGATATACAAGAAAGAGATTATTGCATTTAATACGGAAGCAGCGAAATGATAAATAGGACTTGAACCAATTGAGAACGGAGCCATGAATACCAAACCAAGATGAGAGGTGAGTGATTAAGACGTCATGTCATTAACGACACATTCTAATTATTTTAGAAATGAGAGACAGGTTAGAGTTTGAACGGTAGTTGTATAGTTGATCTTTATCTAAGCCGGGTTTCTTGAGCAGACGAGAAATTCCAGATTCTTGAAGAATGGGGTGGAACTGACCGGAAGCGACTGACTGACGTTAGTGATTGTAGGAACTAGAACACAATGAGCGCATTCATTAAGTAGGTAAGGGCAGGTAAGGTAAGGGCAGTGCTTAAAGTAGTTTGAAAAAGCTGGGGAGGGGGGCTCCCTCTCACCACTTACCCCTTTCCCTTATCCCCTCCCTCAGTCTACAACCCCACTCCCCTTAAGCTGGGGGCTGACATAAGAGCTGGGGGGCTGAGCCCCTCGAGCCCCCTAAATTTAAGCCCTGCGTAAGGGTGAAGAAAATCGATGGAAATAAATCGTGACAAATGATGATAATGAGCTTGCGCAGTGGCTATACTAACAGTGGACAGTGATGTGAACAATAGCAGTAAAAACAGTGGCCCTACAGTCGGTCGGAGATGGTACGTTGTGATTGGCGTCATTGTCGGCGCAGCACAGCGACGGCTGGGCCGCGGAGATTATTCAGCCAGCCAGCGACGTCACTGTGGCCAGGCACCAGGCTGGCAGCATTCAGTCTGGCATGATATCGTTATCGTAGCGAGCGACTGCGCCATCAGGGACGCCAAGATAATGAGATTACTTGCCGACCATCGCACGCATTCAACCGTCCGTCCGTGCGCCTACCGGCCCTCCTGCACGACTGAGCCGTGTGTCCCAGCAGAACAGCTGACTGCGTCATGCACGCGTGACGTTCGTCAAGACAAGACGCTCGACGCGCGTCTGTCGTCAGATCGAGCTCCACGTCTCCACACAGTACGCAATGACTTAACATCGGCTCGTCCTCCAGCTCAACTCAACGCCGTGTGACAATTGACGATTACAGCAATTGACGAAGAAGCGTCACCAACTGCAGTGCGTAGTCTTCAAAGTCACATTCATCTAAGGCACAGAACGATATATTTGTTTGGTTAATTAAGATTCAACCGCGATCTCCACACAATTTACGTGACATCGCGACTTGATTTGGATGAAATCTGAAGCACTCAAGTGCAGTGTCGGGGGCTGGCAGATTTTGGGCGCGATCCGTGCAGTAGCGACAGCTGGAGAGCCAGGCGAAATTTTTTATCAGGTAAGCAACGCACGATTTCACCGATTTCCCGTCGGCCAAATTGCACGAAATGTGAACCCCATACGTCGATCAGTGTCGCGATGAAAACTTTCGGAGCAGAATTTTGAAAATTTTACTGTAAGGGTCGTTTTTGCAAAAAAGCAAAAATTTCTAAAAAATGCGATTTCTTGCCACCATAACTCCGCAATGATTACAGATCGCCGAAAATTCACTACTAAAAAATGTGTCGCCCTAACGGGACGCCGTGCAGTGTTACTGTGGAGATAGCTGGAGGCAGCATGACGTCATCTGCAGGCCCGCCGTGGTTACAGATTACGACAGACGCCAGAGAGCAATACAATACTGCCCCTACACTATGTGTAGGCGGGCCAGTAATAACCCTCTATGGGATTTCTAGTTTCCATTTCTACCGTTGGAATCAGTTCAAAGTGGCCTATACACTCCGTACAAGAAACCACCCCAAATTTTCTGCAACGTCCGACGCCGGTTGACAACACGGCAGATAACGCTGACATCACTCAGTCGCAGGCAGGCAGCCAATCACCAACGACTATTAAGTCACGCGACACTAGGCCTGTCGAATACAGAAGGTAAACAGCTTGTGCACAGATAGCCGAGCGCTTCGAGCCGAATACTGTATTATGAGCATTCCACACAATACAGCCATCTAGTATAATCCTACGTTCTTGTATGCTAGTTTGTTATTTCTGTTTTTATTAGGCCTAATTGTTACAGCATTGTGGTAAACCTAACGCTTGTATATTTTGTATAAGTTTATATAGCAGCTCAACGTGCAAGTTTGTGTGTTTTTTGCTAATGGCTACTTTTTGATGTCCTGCGTAGCAGTTTGTTGTTGGTTGTGTAATTGATTTATGCGATTGCTGCGTATGACGGCAATAAAGAGTCATTTTTCTATTATTATTATTATTATTATCATTATTACTATTGTTATTATTACTAGACCGCATCGCGCGCGTACTATACATGCGGCCTATTGCGACAGATGTCACACGAATAGCGTGGTCTGTGTGTTGTCCTGAAAAATGGTTGAACCGATCGATATGCCGTTTGGGGGTGACTCTTGTGGGTCCAAGGAACCACCATGTATTAGATGGGGTCAAGGTCGTATGAATCTATTAGCCGCCGAGTGACAAAATTGCGATGAGGCCTTTCGTCAAAATTTTGGTAACAGTATTTGTGTCGAGAAATATCACTCAGTATGTTTCACAGTAGGCACTTCGTTACAAATATGTATTACATTGGAAACTTTGTCAGCCTTTAATTTATCTCTATATTACTTTGTGTCGGCTAATTTGTACAGCCTGCAATTTTCTCAATTAATGCAAATCGACAAAGTGGCGACGTAAGTTGTATAGTAAGTTAATAACTAAAGACTGTCCTAAATGCGTTGCTTGGACGCCAACGACCGCCAATGGTTGATGAGTGCAACGACAAATGGAGTGTAAACTGGTCGAACCGTAATCGCCTTACAATGTCGCCGAGTTCCATATAGCAGCAGCATGCCAAAATCACTGCATTCAGGTATCAAAAGAGTTTCTGTGCCCAAGCCACACTGGCCGCCATTCCACTGTAAACCGGAGACGACGATCAAAAAGATTTTTTATTTATTACTAAGTTTTGTCAGCGAGCAGACCAACAACGGCGTGTACGGCTGACAACAACGACCGACGACGACGAACAGGATCAGATCAACTATGTACAGGAGCGACAGTAACTCCGCTTGAACGCTCGTGTACAAATAGGCTACACAGACTCACCCGTCAGAACCATGAGAGGACAACTAACAACAGTCGACTAGCATGCTTTAACGTCCAACCTAAACGTAACAGGTTAATTCCCAGGCCACAAGACGAGCTGTATTACTAACGAACCGCACAGCCGGAGAAAGTAAAGCCCGTTAACCGTCGATAACACATCACGACATATCAACGGTTCCCGGTTATGTGATCATTAACAAACAGAGGCGAAGATCGCTCAACCAACCCGATAAACCAGGTCACAGATCCGTAATTTTGTGGTGGGATATGTTCACGGGTCGGAGTTTCAAACATGCGGCTGCAGAAGGCGGGAGCACCATTAGGGGGTCTGAGGCATGCTCCCCCGAAAATTTTGTTTAAAAATTTAGTATGAAATGAAGAAAGAAAGAGGGAGCTGGTGACGGCATCTATACCCCACTGCCCATTTGGATCTGTCCCGTCTTTTAAATTTGCACTAAATTAAAACATGGCAATCGTCTACGTTATTCTGGCCTGGAAACGATTTGGCAATTTGATCTACACACAATTCCAACAATGTAGGAATGCTGCATTGTTATGCGAACAAGTAAAACCCAACCTGTCTTCTGTTATCTTGCACCCCTGCACACTGTCTCCAGTGCCACAGTTACATACACACATACAAACAGCTGTTATTACTTACTGACATAAGCTCATTTTGAACGTGAATGTAACCAAACAATAAAAATCAGAATGACAAAACGATATGCAATAAAGTCACACAACCAATCAGTGAACGTCACAAATGCCAAAACGCTGACACAAAACAGACAAACTTCACGTTAATCTACAGCTAATTATTTGCATCGTTTTGATCACATTTACTGAAAAATGCACACCAGAATCAAAGAAGGCAACGCCAATTCGGAAACAAAATTCTCAACCCTCTGACTCATGAATGCATTCAAGTCTCGACCTGAACATGGAATGACATTAGGTATCAGCGGGCAGACTGTACCGCAGTGCAACAACAACACTCGAGGAACAAAAACCAGCACGTCAGGACGACATCAGGTGAGAATGAGACACGCATGAAAAAAGAGGCGGACATATTGCTTGACGACAAGATCAACAAGACGAGACAGAAACACCAAGGCTACAGCGTTACAGTGACACACACTAACAAGTCACGACGACCACAGCGCAAGGAACGCTATGATGACCACCCGTATTTTTATTTTACTGGTATCTTCAGCTCAATGTGTTCACATTGTTTTCTGTCTGCTGCTATGTTATGGGCATAACCTTAGTAGTAAAATATACCACACTTTCTGCGATAATGACTTCAATATTTCAACCGGAAATTATGCCGTGTGTGTTTTTATGTCAAATAATTATTTTAATTAAAGTCATGGAAGGACAATTTTTTATGACAAGATACAGTTACAGTCACAGTTACAGTGCCTTGTATTTTGGTGTCAGTTTTTTCTACTTTCGAGATGCAATAGCTTAGTAGGAAGTGCTCTTGCTTCAGCAGCAGAATGACTGACTATATATATTTGCCATGGAAGCATATGAGCATATAAATACAAATAGTAATACTAACATTAATAACATTCAAAACAGTATGTCACTAACACAATAAAAACCAACTTCATTGTCTATCAGCTGAATTTTAACAAAATTCAAAAAACAATGTGCTACATACTAATATCATAATCCTTAATTACTTGTTACAGAATTTTTCAGTATTAGGAAAATTAGGAAAGACACAAGTAAGCTATAAAAATGTATGTATAAGCAGCTGTAAGTGAATTACCAATGTGTATAAAAAGAACCCCAGAAGGCAAACAGCAGTGTCATACACTATACAGTGCATAAGATTATCAGCTAAGACAACAAAACACACAGCATACACGCTCAACAAATACTTGGTAATACTAAACACTAGAATGATAATGGCAAAAAATGTCTGTACATTTGAACACATTTGGCAAATGTCATTAGGACTATGCAACAATTACGAAGCTGGCATGCAACATTAATCTACACATATCAACATGTGTTAGTGGCCTCTAAGAGAACAGTGTTCATTGTCATGCAGTGAATTATGACACGTTCTTTTCGGGGTCATTTTAGGTCGCATGATATCTGAAGAATCTTCTCCAGATCAATTGCTGGGCCACATTTCATACATTACAACATGGCAAGAGTGCCAAATACTGAAATCACTCGGTGACATTTGCATGACATTTTGAAAAATATATAGACCGTCATGTTAATGAAATTCTAAGTTCTGTCCACAAAAATTGCAATTTGAACACAACAGTTTTTTTAAAATATCCAGCAGCAGTTAGTCATAAATATCGGCCGGCATCCACAGTTCTGTCACGATGTTATTATGCAGTCTAGATATAAAACATTACTGTTTAACTTATATAGTCACATGGCTCAATTCCTAAATTAACCATTTCTTCTCTCAGTCTGCTGTTTCCTGCAACTGCATTGTCAGTTGCTTATTGAATGCACATGTATAAGTAAGTTATATATATATTTTTTCAGTTCATCCTATGACAAAACTAATATATAACACTGACTCTGGCAGGCTCATCCTGACATTTTCACAGTTCAAGACAATGAAACTGGCTATTGAACTCAAAACCAGACGAAATTTGGATAATGTAGCACAAATCAGTGTCATGTTCGTTATTGCGGGCAGAGGCCCAGTCTACTCTGGACCTCGACGCTGAGACCATATAGTGGTCCAGTGCGCTTGCCCAGGGACGAAGGGAATTGGTAGGTGTGTGCAATGTGTGTTAGCGACGTGCGGGAAAGGCGGGTTAAGTAGGAGTCAGCAGCTTGTCAGGTATTTCTATAGCGCGCCCCTTTCCAGGCGTGGCCTACTGTCTGACGTAGCCCTGACTTGTGCTGTGTATTACGCCAGCCAGCGGCCAGCCAAGTCTATTTACTTCGACTCATGCCGGCACGGCAGGCAGACTTGACACTGCTAGATCAAGGTGTCTGCAATGGTCACAGTTTATAGAGGACACCATCGAACCCTCTTTTTCCTGACCGGGATTATCTCCCTGTTCATCATGTGCGTATGAATTATTAGAAATAATTCCTTGGTAGGCAGATGCGCCTGGGCTGAGTCGAACCCCGGCCACAGAGCGCATCACGCTCTACAGCACATGGCGGCCAAGTGCGTTAACCACTCGGCCACAAGGGCAGGTTAGAGTGTCATGTACTAGCAAAGAGTTTCGTTTGGTCTGAAAATGCGATGGAATGCAACGTTCCCAAGTTTTCAATGGTCAAGTATCCAGAATAATTTTAGTTATTGATTGCCCCAGCTGTATAATTTATGTACAAACAAAAAAGACAACTGTCGTTAATTTGATAAATTTTCTGCAGTGATGAGCAATAGTGGACCTAGTTTCCAATATCCCTAGCTAGATAAAAACGACAGGCAAGCGAAACACCAACTATGTACAGTACTGGAAGACGAACGATTCATTCGCTGTTGCTTGGATGTAAGACGACATGAAATGCTCACGACATGGAAGACTAGACAAAAATGACTTTATGAATAACGTATCATACAATGTCAATACTGATGTGGTAACGTCAAACAATTACTACATTACACTACAGAACAGCTGTCAGCCGCAATATGGCACTCCAGTGCAGTTTTTTGTACTATTTTTCCAACTTATTTATCTAGTAACATGCAGTTTCTCTCAGTAAACAAGACGATCACTGTTGACAAATGTATCAACATGTCGTGCCAAAACCTTACAAACTCCGGTTAACGTGAATTATGCACCAGTGAGAAGAAAGGTTAAAAATAGGTTCTTACATGGCTTTTTCATGAAAAGTTCACACATCAAAACAGTAACAATATTGAATCATTAACCAGTTCATAAAATTCAATGTAAAATGGATAAAAGAACGTCACTGGAACTGTTTCTGTTATACTGGCAAATAAATGCAATAAAAGCTAAAAAATACTAGTATAATATAAACAGCCTTTGGCACCGGCGGAATCATGAGCTATACAACTCCTACAAGCTACGACTAAATATCCATGTAATTGTATTCTATTACCGTGAGTATGTTGTTAAATACAACAGTAACAATATGCAATTCTGAGTAGTCTTATGTCAAAGCAGAAAAAGTCAAAATACTCATGCAGTGCATTTAAACATGAATATTTATGTACAAACTATATCATGAAAGGACAAGAAATATACTAATTTGTTTCAAAAATAAGCAAAAAGAACAAATCTTTGGACTGGCATGTAGACAACTATTAACCAAAACAACAAAAATGCCCTGAAAAACTAAATAATTCTAGAATGAAACATCTTCCTAACTGTTGACCTAGTTTTTCATCCAATAACACTATATGAGCCTTGGCTCACCACAACAGCAAACTAACATGGAAACTGACGCCGTATTGGAATGGAATTGTACTGCAGAACATTCTTTCACTGAAAAGTATAAAACGGGCTAAGAAATTAATACAAAGTCAACTGCTGTTTGAACACACAGACACACACACACACACACATAACGTGCAATATGCATAGGCAAGGATGACAACAGTGGACTGTGAAACGCCTGATTGCTACCAGGAAGCCACTTTGCATCAAAAACACGCTCGTCTCTCATTTGCTTGCATAGACCAACCGAGCAACTGCATATATGTTATCACCAAACAAATACGGCAAAGATTTTTCCAGTTTCAATGTTTCCACATACATCTTATAAATCGTATTTCAAGAAATATTCTCACCCATGGTAGTAAGTAAATACAGATAGTAATTAACTGCACAGGGAGGCGATGATACTGGAGTAATGGAAATGCTTTCATCGGCAACGTCAAACGTGTGTCAGTGGTGTGCAATGCGAAAAGACAACAGCAGTAAGATGAAACATTGCACACACACACACACACATACACACAGAGAAAACACGACACTGAGGCTGTGTCAGCCTAGATGTCGACAGACTCGGCACCTGAAGACATGTCGCCACCATTGTGTGCTTTGCCAATGACAACACCGCTACCTGCTGCTGCTGCTGACATGGACGCCATCATCAACACGGGCTGCGGCTGCTGGGCTGTCGGTGGCTTGCAGTACTTGTACTGGTTCTTCATGTGCTGTGAAAAGGAGCCAGAATGACTGAACGTCTTGAGGCAATGTTCACAGCGGAACGGTTTCTCTCCGCTGTGCAGGCGGCCGTGCTCGGTCAGGTGATGTTTGTGCTTGAACGCTTTGTCACAGATCATACAGACGAACGGCCGCTGACCTGTCACAGCAACCACGCCGCTTCTGTCCGACTATTCGATTTACATGCAAGATAAAAAACATTTTACTAAAGCACCAACAACGAGTTAACTGGGGACGCGACAAAGCTGGAAGACAATGGACAGTTTACATGATGTCACTATAATGTTAGTAAGCAAGTTGCGGTTTTCAATAAATTGTTAAAATAATTCTAATTATTAATTACCCAAGCTCTGTAATTTATGTACATAAATTATACAGCTGGGGCAATCAATAACTGAAATTATTTTAACAATTAACTGAAAACCACTATTTACTTACTAACATAAATTATGATTTAAAATAAAGTACTTCTGATATCATCAGACCAAACTTTAATAGTAAAATGTTCATGTACCTTACATTTCATCAGAACGCCATCACCTGTATAACTGTCACCATTTTGCTTATTTTTATGTTACATGCTTCTCTCTAGTGGACAACATCGGAAGTGATAGCTGCAATAATGAAACTGTCACCAAGTAGTATAACTTGGTATCGGCCAAGGGGCGGTGATGCTCTGCGGCTGGGAAGGTAACCGCAGGCCTGGCGGAAAGTGATAGCAGCCTACCGCCGGGTGGATGACGTATAGTCACCTACGAGCTGACTGCCTGTACACCGGGATCAGCTCCGGGCCAAACGCTCGGTAACGAGTATGGGAAGCCTTTACAATTACGTCATTCTGGAAGACGTGGACTTCACTGTAGGCAGTTAACAACACCATGGCGGTACGTCAACGATGCCTGCCATTCGGTGACAAGTCACGTCATTGTCTGACAGAAGAACTAGACGCCCATTAATGAGTGTGTGAGACACAAGGCAAGCGACGAAGTACAAGTACGATGAGTGGTGTACGTCGTACCGGAATGCTCGTACTTGTGTCGTGCTAGAGAGCTCTGCTTGCCGAACATCTTGTCGCACTGGTCGCACGCGTACAGGTCGTGAGTTCGACGCAGACCCGTCAGGTAAGACACGTCCAACGCCTCGACGCGGTGCTGCTTCCACGACCGGCGCTTCTTACGAGCCGCCGGCGACTCGCCGCCGGCGCCGCCGCCGCCGCCTCCGCTGCCGGTACTGTCCGTGTCGATGCCGGCTGTCGCGGCGGCCGCTGCAGCGTCCGGCGACACGGCTGATACCAGCGAACACGCCTACACACAGACACACACCATCAGCAACCAACCACGTCTCATCCATCGGCGACACACACAGCAAACGAACGATACACCGAAGTATGCTAAGTCGGAAGAATTACGTCCAAAACAGCCACATGATATGGTCATGAGATCGGCGAATACTTGAACAAATAACTTTCCATTGACAAAGTTGGAATTATTAGGTCAGGCACTGAAACCATGCCAGAAGTAGGTTTCAAACGAAATGCCGCACACCAATTCACCTTTGATCACTATGAAGCGCCTGCTCATTGGAAGTAATGTTTATGCAGTGAAGTTGAACGATGAAGTCGTAGCTCATGCATGGAGGGAAATTTTCAGCAATCGCGTAATTAGTTCCGGTTGGTCGACATTTCAGCTGTAATTATAAAAATTTGACGACCACATGACTTTTCATTGCCTAGGTGAATGTGTCAGTTTTGGTTTGTGGCCGTTTTGGATGTCACCCAGTCGGAACAGTCATCACACGCGACAGCATGGCACTGATGATGGCAGAGACGTAAAATGTCAGCAGCATGCAAACGCAATGTATTTTTACCCGCGCGACGCTTTGCTAACCGCTACCGCGGTATATGCTGTGGCCCTGAGTCCGTCCGTCCGTCCGTACGTCTGTCTGTCCGTCACAAGCCGGCATTGTACCAAAACGGCTAAGCGTGGGATCACGAAAACAACGCCATACGATAGCACGGTGGCAGTCGAAGTCTGTTGACAACAATTACGGCCCATTTGACAGCAACAATGTTGGTCGTCGTGGAAGTTTGTTTATCACACGTACGCACGCCTCATTTCACCGATCATCGCATACTCGCTGAGCGATAGTCGAGCCTACTGCAACAATGCGTGTACAAAACTATGCAGGTAGCCGAATAAAATGTGACTGTTGCAGAAAGCTCCTCAGACTCGCACGCGGTCTGTTTGCGTTATTCGTACAACGGCAGGACGACAACATTTCAACTGACACAGAGCGTCGCGCGGGTCTCTCGGCGATAGATGGAGCCACTTCCTGCAAATACCGAAATGACGTCAGCACTACACTGAACTAATAGAAGCAGAAATGGTCACAGTCGGCAACTGGCAATGTAAGTAAATAAAAGTAAACCGTGTATAGCAGTTAGCAACAACTTATGCCTCACCGCTACAGGAAAATCGCATGCCATACGGTATCACAGTGTTACCTGCCACCCGGCAGAGGCGAGAATCCAGACTTTACCCCCGGACGAAGCAGGAACTCGATTTAGCGACCCCGGAGGGATGTAAGGCTGAGTTGACCTATGTTACGTGAAAGCGGACCGGCTGGAAATTGAACCCGCGACCTGTCAGTCGCAAGTCCAACGCCACCACGCAATACAATGTGGCCGACTAGAAGTGTCAAGGTGCAACTGATAGCGACAGAGACTGATACTAACGTCAGCGAGGGTGAGTGAACCGTTGGCCAGTAAGTTGAGCTGCTGTGCGCAGTCGGTGTCGTCGTTATCAACAGACCACTCCGACTTGATGGACGCCACGCTGCCGGCCGGCGAACACGCTCCAGCGACGTCATCCATCTTCTCGCCGCCGTCGTCATAGCGACGTGTACTCAGATTCAGCGCCTGCTCTTCGTCGTCGCCGGCTGCTGTCGGCGGCGTCGACGCAGGACGAGCGTCTCGTCGCGACAGATCCAGCGGCTCATCTTGGGTCTTGATCCACGAGCTGATTACAGGCCGCGCCGCTCCGGCTCCCGCTCCAGCGCGCTGCAGCCCGGTGGCGGTGGCAATGCGCGCCTTGCGCCGGTCGCGTGCTCTCATGTTCTGAAACCAGACCTGGACGACGCGCTTCGGGAACGAGATGCGCGCCAGCAGCTGCTCGAGCTCGGCCTTGGACGGACGCGGGTTGACGCGGTAGAACTCCTTCAGCGTCTGGCGATGTTCGCCGGCGATCATGGACCGTACGCGCGGATGATGGCGGCCGGCGCCGGCGACGAAGCCGTTGTGCGCGGGTGCGTGAGCGGCGTCGGCGTCGTCGCTGTCGTCGTCGGCGAACGACAGCTCGTGCTGCCGTCGCTCGGCGCCGCCGCTCGCCTCCTCCAGCTCCTTGCGGTGCTGCGCGGCGGCAGCCAGTGCCAGTACGATGAGGTTCTGATCGGCAGTGGGAGGTAGGCGTGACATGGCCGCCGTGTCGGCCGTGTTGAGTCGCTGCTGTCGATGCTGAGTGCCACTCACGGTCGGAGTCGACGTCGTAAGGCGACTCACCGCGTCGTGTGACGAGTCCGACTGACGACGTTTCGAGTTCTGGTTCTCGTCGACCGGCAGACCGGCGTTCCACGCGTCACCGTCGCACGCAGGCTGACGCGCCGGCGTCGGCGGAGACAACAGCGGTGCCACCTCGAACCCGGCACCGACTGAGGACGGCTGAATACGGACGAACGCGGCGGCTGGCAGGAACGGCAGTGCCCCGGCGGACGCCAGGCGAGCCAGGG
>Ga0209780_1002165_pt1 | contig 13734 bp, 14 predicted proteins | sample WorMetexBAHAMAS2_FD_187384 | JGI IMG/M metagenome (GOLD analysis project Ga0209780, IMG submission 187384) | Marine gutless worms symbiont microbial communities from Max Planck institute for Marine Microbiology, Germany - Inanidrilus exumae... | ecosystem: Host-associated > Annelida > Digestive... | reverse complement strand
TTGTATTTCTCACTGTATTATGTATTCCCTAAAGTGAAATTCAGCAATGCTTGCTTGGTGCCAATTGCTACTTTCTTCAAGCACGGATTACCACATCTTCAAGCACGGATTTCAAATCTCGAAGCACGTCCGTGCCTGTAGGCACGTTGAATTAGGCCCTGGCTGAACTCGTGCCTTATTTACCGAAACAAACGAAACAAATTTCGGCTGCCTCTCAAACTGTCGCTACTGCGCAGGTCACGCTTAAAGTCTGCCAGGGCCAGTCCCCAACATCTGTCTCACAAGGTTCCAAATTTCATTCAAATCGGTTCACTTTCGGCGGAGTTATAGCCGTACGCGAGAAGGCCGTTCTTTGGGCCCATGGCGTAAATCCACTATTCGCCCGAAGGCCTTCGGGCGAATAACAACAATATTAATTTCTGTTCTACTCTCTATTGCAGCTACCATACCGGCGAATTAACGACGACTTGCAAAGTTACAGCTTTTTGCCAACGGTTAATAAAGCCGAATTGATCCAATCAGACCCAAAGCAATAACAGAAAAACCTTACCTCGACCTGAAGAAGTACATGATGTACATATTGATCGTTCATTGGCACTAGTAGTTCTTGCTGTGTTCGTTGGACTACCTGGTAAAGATGTCTGCTGTTTAGTTGTTGATGGTGGAACGTCATTAGCTGGAAGATAGACAAAAGTATGTAAGTAGAGCAGACTACGTGACAAAGTAGCTACGGGCTCTAACGAAACGGAACACAAAGACATTCTTGCCATATAAATCAATTAATTTAAGTGAAATGTAGAAAATTTTGTGACAGCAATTTTGCCAATAAACATTGCGATGTGCACACGGGTGAGCTGTAATGATAAAATTGGTTTTTTATTCCAGAATCCAGTTATGCAATGATCGCACATTGCAAATGCTTTATTATCTGGAAAACTGTACAAGATGGAATACAGACCAATCACAGGAAGTGATGTATGACCCATCGAATAGGATCAAGATCAATTACATTTAGTGACCTTCAGTTTCTTTCATGGTCACTCACCTATTGTAAGCCTTTTCACGTGTGATTTTTTTCGTATATTTTCTGTGCAGCAGTTGACAAGATGTCAACTCATATAGTGCGTCACGCGGTCCCTCTGCGATAGGTGAGCTTCTTGGTGTATGCTTTACTATAAGATTAAATGTCACACATCACTTGACAAACAACTTACTGTTGAAGGTGACGGTATAACTGCCGGAGCATGTTCGTTGACTGCCATTAGAATGAGTGACGGTGTTAGTGGCTGTACATGTCAACACGTAGAACGTGTTAGCTTTCACTGTGAACGTCGATCCCGTTACATCAATGTCACCAGTTAAGTTTGTCCAGCGAAACGTTGGTGACGGATTTCCACTAGCGGAACAACGGATAACTGTTCCACCAGCAACCGTTGATCCACCAGTCACTCCAGATATAATCACATCACGAGGACAATCTACAGACACAATTTATGTCACTGAACGAGGCAGTCGGAAACGGCAGCCTTCACCCCCTGTCCGTTACGCCGCACGCTGTGCCGTGTCACCCAATCAAATTATGTTCGTCGTTTGCGATTAGAACGAACGAGAGATGACTTTCGAATATGAATTTATTAATCTTTCAGTTACTAATATCATCAGAACGTTTCGAACGAGGGGCACCAACGCATTCCTTTTTAAGTTCGCCGCTGCTGACACTATGAGGGGAAAGCAGTACTCTATACGAGTTTAGGCCCACGACTGGACTCTGATAACTGCATCTTATCTCTAACCGTAAATCGCATCACGTCATTATTATTGTATATTAAACATATGGACTGTCCAAAATTTATGTTCCCATATTTTCAACAAAATGCAGTCGGATACGGCAGATTTCGCCCTCAGTGCCGTCATCCTGGCGAACTTGACCAAAGAACGTTGTCGGACGTCAGACTAGCACCGCCTGGCGAACTGGACGAAAAATACGTGTCGTCTTTGATTCGTTCTGTTATGTGTAATAATGAAGTCATCCACACAACCGGGGAAGTACATAACATTATTTGGTCGACTCCTACGAGTCGACCTAATAAAACCGGTCTCAAATGTCCGTCCGTCTGTCCGTCCGTCCACAAAAGTTTTTTCGATTTCAATGATGGTATGCGGTATGACCCGATCCAAGGTCAAGGTCAAGATCACGAGCCCTTAAAAGTCGGAAATTCGGCCATTTTCGAAGGTTATCTTCTCCCCCTATTTACAACGGAGGCTGGCAATTGACGACGGATTCTTAAATTAAGACACAATACCTACAGCTTATCGGGGCCGGATTTTTTATTTTTGTCCCAGTTTTTGTGTCACGCGACTTTGTAGTTGGCATTAAGTAGGAGTCGACCATCAGTCCCGTATGGGGCTAATTTTTATGATTATTGATTATTGTATGGATTTTTAGTTTGTGTTAATAAATAAATAAATATTGCATTTCCGTCAGAAAATGATCGAGCCACAACCACAGGTGAAATTTGAACGTGTGGTTTTTGAGATATGCGATAGACATGCAGACAAACAGACATACAAACATGCTGACCGCAATAGGCCTGCTTCGCATTTCCCATCGACAGCGAAGTAACGACGAACTTTGAGCAGGATTATTAAACAAGACACGAAAACACTTAACGCAGTCTACGCCATTTGCCGTTAGTAACGGTATGAACCCACTACGGTTTGCGGCGTGGCGTAATGGTAACGACGTTGGTCGTATCAACGAAGTTACTCTACGTCGAGCCCGGTTAGTACTGGGAGACAACGCAGAAGCAACTTACACGTGACGGTGATTTCTGCAAAGCTCGCACTGTCTGTGTACGTCGGTGTATTCTGAGCAACATTGATCACATCACTCACTGTACTTGGTCCAGTCACATTGGTCACATTAAAGAACACCTCACACTGGCACGACGGCAAGTTAGACGTTCCTGCAGTCACTGTGTAGACTGAGACTCTGCGGTTTGATGAAGGTGTTGTTACAACACCACCAGTGATAGGAACATCTCCTGATGTCCAACGTATTGATGGAATGATTTTACCAGGACCACTGAACGTCAGACTGCATGTGTATCGTATGGTGTCGGATTCAAACGCTGTGTTTCCAGAGACATCCAACGATGACGTCAACTGTTCTATAAAATTATTACATGCATTATACGTCAGCTATCGAACATGTTTGCGAAAAAGAAAGAATATCATTGATTTTACATTCACTAGAAAACAAAAAGTAGTTTATCCTGATTCGCATTTTACAGTGACACAATATACTTACATATTTGCAATTTATTTGCATGCATAATACTTTTCAAAGAACAGTTTTTAATGTTAAGTAAAAAATAAACAATGCACCTTTTGTTGACGCAGTGTAACAAAATCATTTTGTTTAACATCTATAACGTGGTCAGTTGGTCAGAACAGCAATGATAACTTGTCTGTTTTGTAAAATATAATAATATAATTAACGGGTACATATCAACCAGTGAAATACACTACACTATTTGTCTAGCACCGTTTACTTACTATATGTTTTTATATTAATAGCCTATATACCGAAATCAAAAAGGCTGCTTATGAAGGTTCCCATAGGTCCTAAAACTCGTTCAATTATGTTCATCTGTGGATTCCTTGCAATTTTGACCAATGTGAGTGACAATAAGGCAAGGCTAAAAGAAGCTCAGTAAACTCAGTTAATCTTGTCAGCTGCACATTTGAATAGGCTTTCAGTGGGTGAATAACCTTGAAGGTCATTCAAGGTCATCAGAGTCGCCTCTATTCGATAGGCCATGTATCACTTCCTGTTAGTGATCGATAGTAACAACGACTATCTGGCACCGTTTCCGACATACTACTAAATTTACAGTTTACGTGACTGCTTGTGACCTTCAGCAGTCTCTCAGTTTCGAAAATGCAGTTGAAATTCCAAGTCACGTGCGCTTTCAGATTCATCTGTAAACGTAATATTGTAGTTAGTACATGCTATATTTCAAGAGAAATACGTTAGATAGGTTTCAAACAGCAAAAGTGAGGTTCAAGGTCGCTCAAGAACATTGGTATTGATGCCATTCGATAGGGCACATACGAGTTCCTATTAGTCTTCCATTGCAACTATTGCACCGTTTTCAAGATATTATTAGTTATTTCCCAGAATTTAATGCGGTCACGTGATCTTAAACACATCCCTTTAGGGCAGTCTATCAGGCATGCACAGTGTTATTCAACACATTAATTTTGTAATTTTGAAGTTCCTAGCTTAACACATTCCACCGGTGTCATGGAACCTCATGGAACCGACCACGCGTATTAAGAATTGCTAACACTTGACAAAGCTAACCTGTATACAAAATTTGACAATTCTAGGTTCAGCCATTTCAGATATGTGACTGACCACGTCACTTTTCAGGAGTGTTTTGTTAAGGTGGGCTACCATCAACCTATTTACCAAACTTGAATTCTCTACCTTCACTGGTGACAAAGATATGAAAGACGATACAAAATGTAGAGAATGGGGTGATTTGAAATAGTTAGAATCACTCAGTCAATAAAGCGCACACGTGTTCCTATTAGTTTTCCGTAGTATATTGTACCGTTTCTTAGATATATCTAGATATTGGTCAAAAATCACCAATTTCATCCAACATTACCTGTTTGGCGCCCCCGTTAGAGTGACCCCTTTCAACCCTTTGGGATTTCGTTAAAGTCTTAGGCTTTGAAAAAATAGTGTCCCCTGCTATCGTGTGGCTTTTTTGTGTGATCACGTGTTTTGCTATTTTGATAGAACACCGCCTTACGACAGACAGACAGACAGATAGACACAGTGTCATAGCAAACACCGCGCGCTAAAACACGACTAGACAGAAGATATGTTTTAGTCCTAATCCATGAAGGCAATGGCAGTCGTGATGGAAAAAAGAGTTTCTGGTGGGAAGGTTTGCGAAACAGGTAAGTTTTAAGCCAGAAGTAAAAGACTGAGGAATGATGAGGGTGTTGAACGGACAGAAAAATATGGAGAAAAGTGAACCAGAAATAGAAATATAACGACTTAGATGACGTTGACGTGAAAAATGATTCCACAGACTATTTTATAAGGCACATCGTCAAGAGCGATTATTCACAAACAGAACAGGATAATGTGGATAATTCAATAAAATTTGTTAAGTGTATGTGCTTGGATGTTTCCTTAATTGATGGATTTTACAAACATTAATAAGAGTAACAAGCATTATTTACAGTTGGCGGTAGGCCTATGTTGCGACTGGGCTCACATAAAAATTACCAGGACATTGTAGAAACCTATGTAGGAGAACATACATTAAAACAAAACATCACTGTCTATTTCACACATTTGCTCACTACGCTTAATTGTTCGGATGGGCCTCCTTTAATGCCTAGTTACGTGACTGCTGGTGATCGATACACAAGGAATGGCAAACAGTACAAAGACACAAAGGAATGTCAAGTGAACCCCAAATAAAGGAATGAAGCGCATATGTGTTCCAACTTTTCGCGGTCAAAATGTAGAGTGGTAACTTATACAATTTCTAATCGTCTGGAATCTGTCAGTACCGTTGTCTCTACCAATACATGAAGTCATAAACACGTTACTCACAGAACATCGCAGATCCCATTATACTCATATCATTTTGAATAAAATCATGCAATAAAAACGCAACATTTAAGCATCGGTTAGTACTGGGATGGGTGACGTGTCACCCAAGGCCAACTCAGCCTTTCATCCTTTCGGGGTCGATAAATTGAGTAGTGAGCAACTTTATCGGATGTGTGCCGGTCGCACCATCTGGTGAATGCTCACGAGGTTAAGCCGGTGCGGTTGATTTAATCGCCGTGTGCCGTGTGTAGCAGAAATTTAGCCGGCTTAGCCCTTCTGTACATAGTGCTGCCCTGCTTGGCGGCTGTTGTTTCCCGCCCTGCGTGGCGAATGTTGGTACTGTATGATTGCGCGGTTTGACTGCAATTGTAATAAACGAAGATTATTATTATTACTTACTGTACCGTATACATGAGTAGTGGCAATTTTGTACCAAATCAAACCGAACGCAGACAAATGATCAGATGAGCATATGAAAGTGCAGTGATACCAAGCTCAACAAGCTCAGCCGTCGAGTACTTTAAGTCTTGTCCTTCCTGACACAGATACGTGCCGGCGTTCGTGAATCGTGTGCTGTTCACAACCAAGTTACAAACACCTTCGGCTGATCTTTCTGTGTGATAGAAGGACTTGTATGCGTCTAGGACGTTACACGATGACACAATGCCCGTTGATGCTTGTGATCCCGCGGCGATGTAGTACCAGGTGATTCGTACTGGATTTGAAGTCGTATCGTCAGTTGCACATGTCAACACACTGGCGTCGTTCGTAGACACAGCCACGTTACTTGGACGTGTCACGAACGCTCCATGCACTGACCAACTCACTGCTGCAACATTCGAACGCAACTTACTGAATTAGCCTATATATTATAGCGGCGAAGTGTGTACAGTTAGGATGCGTCGTCATGAAAAAGCTAATATGGTGGTACACGCATGGCGGTGGCGATGGATAGGTCCTAACGCTAGCTAATGAACTGTACCAGGCATGATGGCAAGCGATGAGTTTCAATTGTTGAAGCAACTTGGCCTACAATAAACACGAACGAGAGGTTAATACGCGATATAGACGATCAATGCGATAGAGGCATGGCGCATAATTTATGGTGGCTTAGATTATTGTGATAGAAAGTGTCAGACAGCCTACTGAATTGGTATGTTATCTTCCAGTCAATAGCGAATCGAGAACCGCCGCCCACTATTAGTTCACGTGGTTGTACGACTGTGCCGTACTGTACGACGTCGACTATTGTAGTCGCTGGTGGGCGGAAGAGACGGTGAACTGAATTACATACTAAGAGCCTTCAGAGGAAGAAGTTAACACAGTCAAGAGAGAAAACACGCAAAGCCTTTTTGCTCGGCATTCCGGCTAATTCCAACTTCTACTGCCGTTGATCCAGCGGCCTCACACATTTTAAATCCGCCCCTTTAAAAGTCGTTACTTCGAATAAAGACAAAAAAGGTTGTAGTTCAAACTCAAAGCCATCTTGATTAGGCCTACGGTAGTTGATTTTATAAAACGAACTCAGCAATTGCATAGAACACATAGCGTACAGCACGTACCAAGCAAGGTGTAAATTTTACAGAAGACGATAAGTAACGCCATTGAGCAAACAACTAAGCCAATGCACACAACACTACTAAAGCCTAGCTAGGCAATTTTAGGCATTATGTGCGCACTAGGCTATAGTCATGTTTGTATTGCAAGCGCTATGCCTTCTCGACAGCACGCATTACGTCGAATAGTCAGGAAGGTTATTACGTTTCCGCGTTTTTTTCAATTAAAAAGGATTGTACATGCGCAAAGCAACAAGAGCTCAGTAACTGCTGAGACGGACGACCGTGGCGTAACGAATCGCTGGGGTGTTGGACTTAGAAAATAGCGACAGCCGAAGATTTTCCTCAAGTCCAACACCCACCTCTGTAGGATCTGTCTTTGCGATGGAGGATCTGGACCTCATCTGATACAAAATATCTGTCCTCCATTGGAATTTCACGAAGATCTCCGTAGAAGAAAACTACAGTTCACCGTTGACTACTTCACGATTGGTTTATAGTCATTTTGATATAAATAATTCCGGAATGTGTTGAACGGACGAATGAACGGATAGATGGACAGGTCTCAAGAATTCACTACGATAGCTTACTTTATTGTAGTAGCATACATCCTTACAAACAGACGTTCCCAACAAACAAAAAGTTTTTTTCCATCAATTTTGGATTAATTTTCATGCCCACATCATCTCCTCCCGCAGCAACGTGACAACGTTGTTACTTCCAGGTTGCGTTCGGTGTTCAAATTTCCAGTGCCATTTGCCAGGACAAATAAATTTCAATCGTTTATAAATTATGGGTTAAGATGGTATCAGTAGGCCCCTAGGCCTGAACTAACACCGTTTTGTAAGCTAATTTTTAACTGTATGATATTATGAACTGCCACTGTTTGTTCTAATGTTGCAGATTGTTAGTAAGTGTCGCTGTGTTTTTATGTCTGTGTACTGTTTGACCATTGTTTTATTATTGAGATTTTGGTCTCATGATCGCCAATTTAAAATAAACAACTACTTACTAATAGCGTATACTGCGCTTGCATTTAATGCCGCGTAATGTGACAAACAACAGCTCAGAAACTGCTGAGGTGGCCGATCGTGGTGGAATGACAGCCGACGATTTTTTTCTAAGTCTAATATTTCACCTTCTGTCTCCCTTTCTGTAGGAGCATCTAAAACACAGTAACTATCCGCTGCGACAAATCTCACAACAACAAAAACAGCTATAACATAACAGTCTTTAACGTTTAGCCACAATATACCGATGTAACACAAAAACATACAGACAGACAAACAGACACACAACCCTTAGAATAAGCCGAACCGTTACCACGATCGCTGGTGGGCGCTTATACGAGAAGTCATAGGCTGGATGTCGAAGCTCAACTCTCCACCATCAATCTAATCCTCCCCGTCCCTTGAATTCCGTAGGAACCAGACGATTAATTTATTTATTGAGCTCCCATATTCGTTACGTGGTTAATCCAGTCAGCCAACGTGTGTAAAGGCTACTTCACATCGCCTCGACTTAACCGAACTGAACTACTTCTGAACATGTTCAGAACTGCGAACTGCAAGATGAGTTCAGTTCAATTGCGGCGATGTGAATGTGCCTTAAGTTATTCAGATGACGAAGTCGCGACGACGCTGCTAGAGGTTACGTTGTACGTCTTTTCATTTAATCAGCGACTACTTATAACTGAAAACGATATTAGCAATGTCAAGCAACAAAAACAAACTTTAAAAATGATTATTACTAAGCATACAATGAATGGACACGCAGCTCATTAGTATGTAGGCTACTGGCGAAGAGGTTTATGCTAATATATTGGGTCTGAAAAAAAGCGGCGTCAAATTTGTCTTACTGTAACTTCGACATAAATCAACCTATTTTTCGGTCGCATAGCATGCACTCAGGGCATAAGATTCGGGCTACCGGTATATACTGCTACAGACGGAGTGGCGTGGTCTGTGTATACGTAAAGTAAAGTATACGTCGATTTGTATAGCGCATTTTTACGCAAAGCGCCTCAAATGCGCCCAGACATGGATCACACAGTTTTACCTGCAAATTACGCCATGCCTGCCTTTACTCCCCAGCCGCAGAACATCACCGTCCTTTGGCTGGTACTCATTTTACCGTCCCACGGAGGGTAGAAGGCTGAGTCGACCTGGATGGTTGGTTACATACCGAAATAAAGTGCCGCCGCCGGGAGTCGAACCCGGACACGGTCACCCATCCCAGTACTAACCGGGCTCAGCGTAGGTTAACTTCGTTGATCTAGACCAACGACGCTACCACTACTGTCTGTTGGTGCGTTAAATTGTCTTTTCCCCTTGCGGGATAGAGGCGCCCATCTAGTACATGGTTCCGTGGGCCCACCCGAGTCAGATCCAAACGCCATCTCGATCGGTTCAGCCGTTTTTGCAGGGCTCACGAACGTAACCAACAGACACACAGACAAGCCGAGACATAGACCGTTAGACTGTCGACCACGCTACTCTGTCTTTAGCAATAGGCCACAATGGCTAGCTATCGCTGCAATGCGTGTATATTGTACGCCCAAAGTGTGCGTGACTAGTAAAGGAATTTCAATCAATGAGGAAGTAGCCGAGCACGACAACGCTGACAGTCACGGTGTAAACCCACGTTGCTACGTTACCTGAAGTCACTAGCGGGCGGATCGAAGACTGACCAAGAAGTTGAGAAAAGGGCATGCATCAAGCACCAAAAGCACGAGGATCCAGCAGTAGTAGGCACCGAGGAGGTGATGTGTGGGAGGGGTGTATTTTCACACTGGCCTGTCACAGCACCCTCCAGATATTTTTGAATGTTTTTGTTCAAAAGGCATTTTCTCTGCATTCTGCGATGTCGATTGCTGCATTTTGAGACTGATGTTGATCGATTGATCGATCGATTGATTAGGGTTTAACGTCCAATTCGACACAAGATGGGTCATTTCGGGGACTTCATCCCAGGCAATCTCTCAAGTTAATACTGAAGAAGTTAGAGCTAATAACATAACCAGACAGCAACAGTTAATCTAACACTAAACCTAAATCAAGATAGTATACATTGTATAAGTGCTATTGTTGCAACACGAAGCCAGCAAGTAGCTTTGTGAGATTCTGCTTTTTAAAGTTTGTCTACCTGTATTTGCTTCCAACAGTAAGGCGTAAGACCATTTTCTGTCCGTGATGCAAATGACATAAAGCATATTTTGCCAGGAAATTTTTACTCGTAGTATAGGCTTAATTTGTTTTCACACTCAACATAATTTTACATCAGTTAAGTATCTGTGGCGGCGATGACTGCCGGCAGGGACGGGTGAGGCAAGAAGAGAATGAGAGGAGAGAAAAGGAGGGGGAAGGGGAACTTGGAAGGGTAGAACCCTCACAATGTTTGGAACGGATTGTCGCCGATGTTTGGTATTTTCTGTTTTAAAGCCGTCGATTTTACAACAAAGAGAAACTGAAGCCAGTTTTCTTTTTAAAATTTTGCTGCGTGTTTTTCATCTTTGATTTTTGTAAAGTTTGCTGTGTGCTACCTCGTTTTTCATACTCGGTTGCACTATTCATGTTACTTATTTAATATGCATTGATACATTAGAGTTATTTTACATTAGAATTATTTAGAGTGGCCTAAGTACAAGACTGCTAAACCACGAATAATATACTGTATGGTCAAAGCTTATATAATTATGTTTTTCGGATGATACCAGGTTGCGTGCAATAGCGACAGCCGTGTGTTAAAAAACGAACTTAATGGCCACTGGGCTTGTCAACGGGAAATGGCAATATTCGAAACCCCACAGAATCGACACCCTTCAACCGATCACCAAAAAATTGTCACCGGTGATTGTCTGCGACCTGTATACCGGCGCCAAATTTAGTGAATTTCCGTCCACGGGGGTTTGTACACATGGGTAACATATGACGAAAAAGTGTGTGTCTGTGTATATGTCTATGGGTTAAATAAACTATTGATAATGATGGTGATGATGATGATCCACCCCGAAGACAGTTGCGTGGTTTACTGCCGTTTGTCTGTGTGTCTGATTGTCCGCAAAATATCTATAAATACGATGCAACGAGGATTACCAAACTTGCGACGCAAGTGTTGCACGACGAGTTCTAGCAATTCATCTATTTTGGATCCAGAAGTCAAAGGTAAAGCTCACGAGTCACAAAAACAATGACGGCATGGGTCTTTGCACTCTTGTGAGTGCTGGTTTCTTCTAGTTTATTTAGTTCTTTAAACCACTCGATTGTCGCCAGCTGTTCATAAACAGCACGTCATTGTGTATTGATGTTCAGCTGTTCATAAGGCATGTCGGTGTTGGTGTTCGCGGGACTGCCGACGTTGTAGTAGCCGCGATCGTGTCCGATTTGAGGTGGTAGCTGTTGATAACTCACAGGTCCTTGTCTATTCACATCAAGCGGTTCATATGTTGTCGGCGCTTGCCTCTGGACAATATCAGTCATACGCTGAGAATTGTCTCCCTCACCTTCACTGGAATGTCGCTTACCAGCTGTACAAGAACATCAACATCAAGTATTTATTATAGGCTTGAAGAGCGCCTATACTGTAAATACTCTACGGGGCAAAAACGGTTTCACGCGTTCGGCAATAACTCCGCAGAAAGTGAACCGATTTGGATGAAATCTGGAACAGTGTGAGCCAAATGTGGGGGCTGGCCTGGCAGATTTTGGGTGCGATCCGCAAAATTGCTAAAATGTCCAGGTCTTGCGACTTCAGACCGTCATAACTCCGCAATGATTACAAATACCGAAAACTCACGGGCAAATGGTCCCCCTACAGGAAGTATAGTTTCCATTTTACCGTTAGAATCAATTTACAGTTTTTTCGCTGGGTTGCACGCTGTGAACAAGAAAGGGACTTACCCAAATTTTCGGCAACGTCCGATGTCCGACATTGTCCAATAGTAAACTGCGGTGCTGGTGCGTCCCAGAGCCATAGATATGGCTCTGGTGCGGCCTAGTGAGTGATATATTAAAGAAAAGCAAAAGCAGTCTGAATTGGAAACTTAAAATAAGTAACACGGCAGATAACGCTGGCATCACTCAGTCACAGGCACGTGACACTAAGTATCGTCGAATGCAGGAACTAAACAGCTTGTGCGTCAGTAAATAAGTAAACAGTTGTGTCACCTGTCGAGTACGCCGGTGGTAAACGCTCTCTTCGAGCCTATATTGCAGTGTCTTCAGATACACTGCAACCCGTCTAGTTTACGATTGTTTTAGAGAAAATTAACACACCTCCACTTCTTTCTCTCGGCTGGTATTCGACAACTGTTCGGAGCATGGCAACATGTATTACTGCATCAACATCGGCGATGACTCCTCTGTTTGATAAAAGTTCCATGAGCTTTGATCCAGTTACCTCTGAGATTTTGTGGCGCATTTGCAGAAGATGGGTGGTGCACGTAGGTATAAATACGCAAGTTTGCGTTGTTTCCGGCGGAGTTTCTGGACTGATGTCAATCAAACTTTTAGCAAATGTAGAGCAGATTGTGATCATTATAATATTATGTTAAAATTGCGACGGCTCGTTCACGGGACGTTACTGTAGTAACCGATTTGTAGCGCGTGTACGGTGTCGGCGAAAATAGACACACCCCGTCTTCATTCTGTGCGCTGGCATTCATCATCCGAATATCGCAACGCCAAGGTTGCCATAACATCGGCGATGATTCCTCTACATCTGATAAAAATTTCGCGAACTTTGGTCCAGTAACCTCAAAGATCTTTTGGTGACTTTGTAGGGGGTATATAGGTGCACATAAACAAAAATGCATAAAAAACGTTACACGATGAGTCTTGGAAGCCTATTTATTTTTGGGTCAAAAAAATCAAAGGTGAAGGTCACGAGTCATAACAGGTCTGTGCTGGTCTTCACAAAGAACGAAATATTGCCGCTGGCTACGTACGTAAGCCACGCTGATTTTTCCCGACTGCAATGCCCCGCCGCACAAGCCATGCTACCAACACCGGGTTTTCCCTGCGTCACTTTCCCGCAGCCGCTGCCGCTGCCGCTGCCGCGAGACATTAACCACGCGCGACACACAGACCGCGGGTTTTACCTTTCGTGGAGTTTTCTGCAGTCAGCCAGCGGTAAAAGCGTTGCCGGCGTGGGTCTTTGCACTCTTGTGAATGCTGGCTTTTAATAGTATGAACTGTAATGACTGCAGTGAATCTGTACGTGTACGTGTTCAAACGTACGTAGTACATGAACTGTTCAAACATGTAGATTACCTTGCAGTCGTCTCCATAGACAGATGCTGAGCACCAAGGCAGCAACAAAACCAATGAAGAACACGCCGAACAGAACTGCAAGAGCAATGATTGCGCCTCTTAAATTCGCTGCACCTTTAAAAGACAACCAATAACAATAACAAGAAGAAGTTTCGTTAAGTCAATAGCTATCATTGATCGATTATTTGACAAAAATTTAATTGCACGCAAAAGCGATTCTCAAGAGCTCAAAATTATGGTGTTTATACGACAATAATCCCTTTTA
>Ga0209780_1002164_pt1 | contig 13736 bp, 7 predicted proteins | sample WorMetexBAHAMAS2_FD_187384 | JGI IMG/M metagenome (GOLD analysis project Ga0209780, IMG submission 187384) | Marine gutless worms symbiont microbial communities from Max Planck institute for Marine Microbiology, Germany - Inanidrilus exumae... | ecosystem: Host-associated > Annelida > Digestive... | reverse complement strand
AGTAACGTGACGCGCCCAACACTGGCGGCTAAACATACAAACAAGTTAAAAACAACACATTGTACAGAAATTTTGGTTCTCAGTACTAATAATATATATATAATTTAGGTTGATTATAGGCTTTTCTGTATGAATTGCATTATCTAATCCTATAATTTAGTGTGTTTATCCGCTGTTTCTATATGAAACTACTATATGGGTGTTGACATGGGTGCTATGTCGAATACACCCATTATGTTGCAAAATATTATACCCATTTTGTCTAACTTGACTAGGCTATAAGTAATAACAAGTTAACAATTCGGCAATATATATAATATTTCACTTATTACATGCTTTTCTGTATCGATTGCACTATTTAATGTTATAATTTACCTTATCTGTATTTTTATATGGGCGTATATCAGCGGTTCGCATATCAAACTCCAATATGGGTGTTGATATGGGTGCTAGCCTATGTGGCTATATGGGACGGATACACGCCCATATGGGGATCATATATCCATGTTGTCAGGGTAGCGGACGGCTTACCCACATAAGGGGTCACCCGTCAGCTGCAGGTCGAGTGCAGGACAGGGAAAGTTCGCTGGCCAAAGACTAACGTTCTACACTGTGCCACGCCACCAACAAAAACAAAGCGAAACTCTCGATGACCAATGTTGTCCAGTCGACTCTTGAAGTTGAACGCATTGATAGTTGATACTCGGTCCAGGGCTGTAGAAATGGGTTTATAAAAACCTAGGTTTTTATGTTGTTTCAAAACCTAAAAAAAAACAATTTAGGTTTTTAAGGTTTATTAATATCATTTTTATGTTTTAAACTAGTTATTTAAATCTCATATTCAAATTTGAATCGAGTCTTATTGTATGCAGACTTCAGATGCTTTTGGGTCACACTTCCTTGTTTGGATACATCGAAAAACGAAAAACCTATAAAACCTTTAAAAAACTAAAATTAAAAACCTAGGTTTTCCAACCTTAACTGACTAGGTCCATTCACCACATCAGAAGGTAAAGACTTCCACTGGAAAACAACACGAACGGTAAAACAATGTATTCGCAATTCCAGGTGAGATTTTAATTTGAATAACTTGTTGTTGTGGACTGTGGTGTACAAACTTGGCATTCCGGGTCGTAGCAGCTATGAATAATTGTGTAGACTTCAATAATATCGCCTCTTGCTCTCCTGTGAACCAATGTCGGAATTTGTAGCTTCTGTAAATGCTGAGTGTATGACAGGTTTCTTAGTCCAGGTAGAATTTCGGTTGCACGTACGTTTTTGTACTTTTTCTATGTCTTTTATTAATTTGACTTCATATGAAGTCCACAATCTGGGCGTATTCAAGGTGACTTCTGACCAATGACTTACACAGTAACAGAAATAAATTAAAATGTATATTCTTGAAATTTCGCTCTATCAGACCAGGTATTCTGTTACACATTTTCACTTTGCTCAAGATGTGCATAGTTTTTGAAGTGCAGGTCACTGTCGATTAATACACCAAGATTTTCTTTAGTAACTTTGCAGAGCTTATGACTACAATTCTGATTACCAACAGGTAGTAGATATACGCGTATGGTGGTCCAAGCAAACCTCTACCAACTGTCATTATCTCGCAGTTCTCTGCATTCAGTTTCAGTTGCCAGTTATCAGTCCACTGGGCTATTACGTTAATGTCTGACTGCAATTCATCATAGTCTTTTTGTCGTCGTAATTGCACTGAAAATTTTCATATCATCAGTAAAATGGTAAGCATTACCGTTTACCGTAACAGTTGAGTTGATCCACAATATCGCATGTTAACAATATTCACACACAGTACGCTTCTGAGTAGTTATCTATGCATTTAGAGATCGTAGCTGTCAAATTACAGTTGGCCAAGTCTTGGCATCAAGGATTCCTCAAGACAAATCTTTGTGGCCTTGATCCACTGAGCCTGGCCTTGACTACATATCTGATGATATAACAAGTTCATACCATCAACAAACTGTCTGTAATACAATTAATCTGTAATAAATCGTTCACAAACATTTACAAAATTGCATCACTTAAACTAAAACCAGAAAATAAGATAAAAGCATTTTTCAAGCACCTAGGAATATGTAAGTCACATTTCTAAGTATATGCTATGCAAATTACACAAGTCATTATTAACTCGACGGGATGGTGTATCTGAAGACACATCGAAATATAGGCTCGAAGAGAGTGTTTCCCACCGGCGTATTCAACAGCTGACACAACTGTTTACTTATTTGCTGACGCACAAGCTGTTTACTTCCTGCATTCGACGATACCTAGTGTGACGTGCCTGCGACTGAGTGATGTCAGCGTTATCTGCCGCATTACTTATTTTCAGTTTCCAATTCAGTCTGCTTTTGTTCCATGGGTCCCCTGGCACTGGCACTGATTTCAATACGCAATATTATACACTTTACGTTGCGAAAAATTTGGGTAGGTACCGTCTTTGTATGGAGCGTACAGCCCAAGGGACAAGATTTTGAATTGATTCTAGCGGTCATAAATTAGCCCCATACGGGACTGACTGTGACGGTCGACTCTTCACAACTGGCGTTTGTGCCAAGATCAAAGTCACGTGCATACGGACGGACGTATATTTGAGATCGGCTTTATTAGGTCGACTCTGTCGAAAAATCGACCTAACATGAAAACTGGACATCCCATAGAGGGTCAGTTTGGTAGTGAATTTCCCGCAATATGTAATCGTTGCGAAGTTACGGCGGCCTGAAGTCGCAAGACCTGGAAATTTTTGGAGCAATTTTTGCGTTTTTTTTAAAACGACGCGTTACGATAAAATTTTCAAAATTCTGTTTCGAAAGTTTTCACCACCTCACCTATCGACGTTGTTGTGTTGAACTTGAAATGTCCTAAAAATTTGTCCGACGGGAAATCGATCGGTGAAATCGTGCGTTATTTACCTGACAAAAACAAAAACAAAATTTCGGCTGCCTCTCAAACTGTCGCTGCTGCATGGATCACGCCCAAAATCTGCCAGGGCCAGTCCCCAACAATGTGCTCACAGTGCTCCAGATTTCATCCGAATCGGTTCAATTTCGACGGAGTTATAGCCAAACGCATTAACATCGTTTTTTTGCCCCGTAGAGTATTTCGTTTCATGATAGGCTCTCCGAGCCTATAAAGATGCCAACAATAAACTGGCTTGCAAATAAGTCTACTCATATTCTGAAATGACTATATACTGACAACACAAATATAAAGCTAAAATACTAATACAAATAATACTGACAGAAACAATTATACTGAACACCGTAACAGTACACTGTAACAAATGGAAAATGTTATCATGCATGTCAGAATAGAACACGTGTTGGAAGCCCTGAAAACATTAGTGTTGAAGTGTGCCAAAATCATAAAAATTGGCTCAGGCATTTTAATAATATGAGCAGATAAATACAGCAACATTTCCACTTAAATTACTTCACTATGTCTCAATTATAGTAATTAACCAATTACTCATCATCATTTTTATTATATCCTGTAATACAAATAATGTAAAACTGTAATGTTGCAAACAGAAATACTTGCATAAAAACAAAATACATTATTCAAATAGCGCAAACAGTATTTAAATACTTATTACTGGTTCGCCTACACACATGGTGTAGAGGGCCAGACTAGTAACGGTCGCGGGCGTCTGTCGTCGTCTGTAACACTGCATGGCGGGCCTGCAGGCGGCGGCCAGGCGATGACGTCATGCGGTCTCCAGTCTAATTAAAGCTCCACAGCTGCACGGCGGGCCAGTTGTGTTACGTCCCGTTAGGGTGACACCTGGTTTAACATGTGAATATTTGATTACAACCCATTATAGTCAGTGTGCAATTTAATCATGCAGATCATTGAGACAGTGCAGTAGGACATCACGCCCCCAACACAGTCCGGGCGATGTCGCTGACAGACCAGACCAACATAGTGACTACAATACATATATTGCTTTCATCAAAGACCCAATTAAAACTAGATGCATGGCAAAGCCCAGCCTGAGCCCGCCAGATATTCTGTTGTTCTAGACTATAAACTCGTGCCACTACTTACCACGTGCCATAGTTTGCTTGCTGTCTGTTATATAACGTCCATGTGGTAAGGCTGGCAGTGTCTCCCAATGTGAAAATTTAGGGGGTGGGCAAAAACTCACCAACCGTTCTCAGACGTTTCTGAACCAATGTTCACCAAATTTGGGCGGCATGCAGGGAGTCCCTACGGATTGACAAGTTTCTTTCCGATTGTTGATATCATGTTCCGCCGCAGATATGTTCGGTCAAATTCAAAGTTGGTCCCTAAAAAGCGTTTTTACCCCTCCCCCAGCCCGTAGAGGTAAGTGCCAAGGGGAGTTTGGACCAAATTTTTCAAATAGCAGTCATAAGTGAATGTGTGTCCAAGTTTGGTTGAGATCCATTCAGTGACGTCAGAGATTATGGGTTGAAAAAAGAAAGAAAAACCACAGCAGTAAAATATAAGCCCTTCGACATCGCGATGCTGTGCAGGCTAAAAAGCCAATCCAATTTATTGCAAATATTTGTTGAAAACCCAATGAAAATGTCCCCCAGTGTAAAATTTTCGATTACTGCAAAGTGACTTGTAATGTGCAGTGGTATATGGACAGCATTATTCTCCATTCTATCACAACTCCTGCCAATGCATATGCATGAATCAAATTCTCAGTTATCAGTCAGTAATTTTGGAAGGACAAGGCATTACGGCTCCTCGTTATGTTAGCAGTCCCGTGACCGACAAAACTGTCATAGACAACTCACAGTGATAAACTGATCCGATGAAATGGAACAACATCGGATCATTTGGACAGCTCTATCACATTTCAGAACAAAAACAAAACAAACAAAAACACAAAAAAACTACTGCATAATTCACAGGCATTTGACATAGCAGTCGTAAGTCAGCTACGAAATTACTAACGTACATTCAGCAACAAGCGATAACAACGTAATAACAATAAATTGCTTCAAATGCTGAATATAAAAACTACTCTCAACGCCTGTCAGAATACAGTGGGACTAGCACTGGACATCTGATGTAATGGATGAGAAAGGTATCACTGGCAGGTATCATGAAAGGCAATGGGTTGGAGGTCAAAGGTTGGAATCACGGTCAGCATGCAGCTGGACAAGTTGTCCACACCGTTGTCACCAAGTAGTCTAATATGGCACCAGTCAATGGGCAGTAGTGACACTCTGTGCCTGGGAAGGTAACCAGTATTCTAACCATCAATGGGGTCAAGGTCTATGGAAGGTAGATGCCTCATTCACCCATTGAGATCTGACAAGGCTAACAATGGTTAACTTGGCAATCATCTATTAAACCTGTGTCTGTGCCACTACAGTACAACACTAACTAATAAAATTATATAATGACAAAGTGTAAAAACAAAACTGCAGGTCTATAATATATCTACAGTAGAACATCTGCTACGTGTATGTAAAAGTGTTCATGCAACAACGAATGCAAAATGCAACAAATGGTACAACAAAACAACAACTTAATAACAGCAGTTTGGAACGTGTTAAACACCAGAACATAACGTAACACAACAAAAACTTGCCAACATACACACCTCTTACTTACTCATGTATTTCATAGATGACCACTCACTGAATATGTCATGAGAAAACAGGATGTAAAGATTAATGCTTAACCATTCACCGTACAGTGACATATGATTGCTATGGGAGGGCTGTTACTTATGGGCCGCACCGCTAGGATATGCACCGGCCTAGGACCTCCAAAGTACAGCCCACCCGCAATACTGCCAGCTGCTACACAAAGAGAAACTCACAACGTCAAGGCCACTGTACCAATCATCGTAGCAGTCTCCCGAAGACAGCCCACTGCAAAAGGCAATAAGTAAGTAATGTGTCAGCTGATACAAACAATATGTCACTTTGGACACAGGTACAGGGAGTGACAACCACATCTACTAAAACCAAGAGAAGAAATCACTAAACCACAAAAAACTAGCCTGGTGAAAACTTTACACACTTTTAAAGTTTATAATTCATATAATGGCAAAATAGGTAGATTTTGTGAAACAGTCCAAAATATGTTAAAGGCTTAACTCTGTATGAGGGCTAATATATACAACGAATGGGCTTCAAAGCACATGCACATCAAGTCGCTTTCTAGCCACACGACATTCTGCAGTAAAAACAAATCAACGTAAATGCAGTCAACATGCCATGAAGAGCATACAACAAAAATATGCACCTCAACAGAAAATCACCAACAATAACAAGCAAATGTTGGCAACGTGAATAGTAGAGTACAGAGCAGATGTACCAACAGTCAACACACTGGGATAGTAAAAGTGGACTTGAGTAACAAAAAATTAGCAAACAACAGCAATTACAACGTAAACAAAAGACTAGCCACATTTATGTGAAAGCAAACAGTCTGCATGTTGCCAATAACTGGCACGAACGATTTTAAAATGAGTCAATCATTCTATATCAGCCTACTACCGAGCACTGAAGTCCTCAAATAGTTTGAAACTCTGTGTGTGAAGAATAACTATGATACTGTACAAAATAAACGGTGTCAATAGTCTTCTTTCTGACTCAATTCTTTGGCATCACCGACATAGTCCTGAGTTACCCCCAACTAAAGGTTTTCTATTTCCACATGGAAACAATGACTAGATGCATGGACAAAGTATCTTTCAAAGCTTCAATAACACTCAAACACGGCAAATATACCACACGTCACCGACACACCACACACTGTGCAACTGTGCGGCTCGGAAAGACCAGGAAATGTGGGTCAGGTCACTCCACGTCTACGTGCTGCTTCCATGTCTATGTGCTGCTCGGAGAGACCAGGAAATGTGGGTCAGGTCACTCCATGTCTATGTGCTGGTCAGAGAGACCAGGAAATGTGGGTCAGGTCACTCCACGTCTACGTGCTGCTTCCACGTCTATGTGCTGCTCGGAGAGACCAGGAAATGTGGGTCAGGTCACTGCACGTCTATGTGCTGCTAGGAGAGACCAGGAAATATTGGTCAGGTCATTCCACGTCTATGTGCTGATTGGAGAGACCAGGAAATGTGGGTCAGGTCACTCCACGTTTATGTGCTGATTGGAGAGACCAGTAAATGTGGGTCAGGTCACTGCACGTCTATGTGCTGATTGGAGAGACCAGGAAATGTGGGTCAGGTCACTCCAGGTCACTGCACGTCTATGACAATGGTATCTTTGAGTGGGACAGATCTACTAGTTGGTACACATCTTTGTCCTAACTAGCCGACTTTCCTCGCCATTTGCACCTGATGATATTTGTTCATGCCTCGAGTGAGTCCCTGGCTACCCTCCAGTCTTGAGTCACAAAACACACCAATGTGACGGACAGAATCACAGACATGCACTGCACCCAGCACCACCTGACGACTGAAAAATAACAATATGACTGACAATAAAGTCAACAAATAATAAAGAAAATGAATATTCAACGAAGGAAGACCAGCCAGAAGTGATCACTGGATTCACACGAGCTGTGGACGACTTGTTACGTTCATGACACCACTGCCTCGGACACATACTTACCTACAAAAACGTGTTAAATATCATCAATAACCAACAAAGACAGGACTGAAATTAGCAAAGTAAATTTTTATATTGGAACAAATGTGTTCTTAAAATGAAAACAACACATTTGGCCAGTCATTTTAATAACAACTGTGAAAATAAAAAAGGTAATTTCAAATCGGCAAATGTCTGAAACAAATGAAGGAAAAACGACACAGCCAGAGAATGGTTGCTGAAGAGTGTGTACGGTGAACGTGTGGCAACGTCAAATGCGAAATGGTTGTCATTATGAGTTGCCTGCTGTGAACTCAGAGAAGGCATGACACATCGTGGGTGACATGTTGTTAAGTCACAACAGATAATTTCACAACATCTATGAACAATAGCCAGCAGTAGTCAACAACAATAGACGACACAATGCAGGGCATGATATCGCAAGGGTTTACGAGATCCAGAGAAATTTAGCACCATAATGTATACTAATGAACTGCATGAAGCCCTATTAGCTAAAACGGCCCATTGTTTTGGGAATCCTGGTAGTCTAAATTTGACTTACATTGACAGCGTGGAGAGGTTGATGGATGTGTTGATGAAGAAATTATACCTAGTAACTTTGCGAAACACTTTTCTGGGATTTATACCCCTAACAGCCTAACAACATGCATCCACTTCATATGACAAATATCTACATTTAAAAGAGAATAACCCCAGCACTCCAGTCTCCAGCTCTGGATGACGGGATATTTGATACTGAATTAAACAGCAAAGTGATCTTAAACTTAAATGTGTGTCTCTATCCCTGTTCGCGGTATATTTAAATTACATTTCAGCTGATCGCTCTCTGTTCTCCAATTCGTATATCATACTTTATGCTGACAATATATTACTGATAACCTCCTCTGTTACAGTGACTCTTTGATGTCTGCTAGTGCGAGCAAGTGGATTCGTCTGATCTTGATCCCTATCTAATAATGGTAATAATGGATAATAATGGTTCCTTGGACCCATGAATCAGTCCCAAAACAGCATCTCAATCAGTTCAGCCGTTTTTGCACAGCTCACCCGTCCCCAACACACAGACAGACAGACACACAGGCCATGCTACGTGTGACATCTATAACGAACACAGAAGAAGTTTAGTTTCATACGACACAATTTGTCCACATACAACAGTTTAGCTGGCTAGCTGGCAGGATTCATTGAGTCAGCCATTCACATCTGTCACCGTAATACTCTGCACAGATCGCATGCTCTTAGTGTCGACAAGCCAACAGAACTGAAGCAATAAAAATGTTACATAACTGATTTGATGACAATTTCCAACTGACCGCTAACGATGCGTTTTTTCATAAGTGACATCCGATATCCAGAGCCAACGAGTTCGAGGTCAACACCGGAGCACGTTGTTCCTTCACAGGTGAATGACACTGCAGCCAGATGTGGTCCAGACGGTGATGAATCAACATCAAATTTCGCTCGCACGCAGCCTTTGACGCCATTCTCCGACAACTCGGAAATGCTGCCGACGTTCCACATCGCACGCCTCTTTTTTGTGCTCCTGAACGAAATGAATGTGACACAGCAACAGTAAAAACAGCAGCAATCGACAATGACAACGTTACTAATAAGTCATACACACACAACGTTACTAATAAGTCATACACACACACGCAACCATTTCATTCATGGTCATTATATACGTCAGAAGCACCCCAGTTAGTATTGGAGCAAAGCTTTACGGCCTGCGTGCCAACAAGCGCAATCAGATTAGCGAGAAAATGTTAGAGTTCTTTCGGTGTCATATAAACCGACTTTGTAACATAAACACTAATAATAACAAATCTGGTAAAAGGCCACATCGCCATCCTGTCACCCCTCATGGCCGCAAATAGATTCGTCCGATCTTGACCACATCTAATAAATGGTTGCGTAGACTCACACAAGTCAACCCCCAAAATGGCATCTTGATCGGTTCTGCCGTTTTTTGCACAGACAGACACACACAGACAGACATACAGACAGACAGACAGACAGACAGACCGTGCTACATGCAACAGACGCATCTAATGCAGCGCATCACCATTCTCCCGGTGGCTTGCACTGCATCTTCTTAACATCTCCATTGACTGGCACGTGGACGACGACAGTAGTCAGCGGCTGTGCACAGAACATTGCCGAGCCATTGTATGTGTAGTCCAGTCGGAAGTCCGCTTGCTGTGAACGGAATTTCCAGCAGCTGCTCAGCTGCAGTGGCGCCCCCATCATGTCTGTGTGCCGTGCTCGAACCTGTTTGTATAAACAAGCAATGAAAAAAGGTCTACTGCAAATAACTGGTCATGTACCGTGCCACTTAGCTGACAACAAGTCGCTAAGACTGGCACATGAAGAACAAATCACATGTCATGAAGATCAGCATTGGACAGACGACATTCGTTCTGTGAGGACTCCGTCAGTCAGTGAGTGGACGATGTTAGGACATAAGTGATTCTTAGAGTGACAGCAGTAATGTCACAGCATCAAATAGGACAGTGGTTAACGTCCACGTGTAAAATGACTGATAAACTGAAATCTGTCTGCACGGGTTTGATGAACGACACACTATCAGCAACTGTTATATGCAGTCACTTATAAATGAAACCACAATAACACGCATTTTGTAACAAAATAAATTCATTTTCGCTGCACGACGTTTTGTCAACTTCACGACTATCTACAAAACAGCAACAAATTTATAAATTAACCCTAAGTGCTTTGTACTTGTGGGTCATACACTGGACATGGTGTTCAGATGAGGTGTAAAGCCTTGCGGACTGTAAATTGTCCGAGTTAGACACTTGTAGACTACGCTGTTTCTTAACTTTTGTTGTTTTCCTTTTCTCCTTTAGGTTGGTGCCTGTAAGAGCTATTTTGTAGCTTTGGTACTATTGTCATTGCGATTTGTATATGATGTTAAATAAATAAAGAACAATCAGTGCCACAGGTTTGCTTTCTGAGCCTCAGTTCAGCCGGAGTAAAAGACCTGACAGCATTTACTTACTTACTTAGCAGTGCAGAGGTCAATGAGCCAAGAATGATGGACACATTGCAGTCTGTGATGCATGTCCTGACACAGACCAGCGGTTACCTTCCCACCAGTGAACAGTGCCACTGCACAATGGCTAACACTGCTGACAGTAGGAGGCTGAATTGCCTAGGCGGCTGGTTACATACCAACTCAGCACTCAGTTAGCTCAACGACAAATAACTTCTTTAACATATGCCGTTAGGTTACAGTAGATCAGACTCCAGTCTGGAATAACTGCAGAGAACTGGAGCTGATAAACAACACTGAAACCAGCGGCGGCAGCAGCAGCAGCAGCAGCAGCAGCAGCATCGGCGGCGGCTATTGTTGTAAACACAACAGGACGATGTATGTACTCGGTATTTGAGCGTGTCAATGTTGAAATATGAAGCAAGTCTGTTGCAAGTGGACTGCTGTTCAAGATGGTTGACCAATGCTGACATGTTGAATGAAAACACGCGGCCATCATAAACACGCTCATCAGTCGTCCTATACACAACCAACATCAGACTGCACGCAACGTGACTACAGAGGCTGTGGTAACAGTAGTGATGTCAATACAATACTGCACGAAATATGGCAATGCGATATGACACGGTCGCAAAACGCTCCGCCGTATTTAACAGCTGTATGTTGCTACTTACACAAGTAGGCTTACTACGGTAAACAGTCAGAGATCAATGTAGCGTTCTCACCGACGCCTTCGCACGCGTTCCAAAAGCGTCATGGGCAGCATTCACACGCCGTTCATGGCCCTCCACGTCATTCTGACGCGGCTTTGGCGTGCATTGAGTGTGTTGCAAGCGCCTTGTGGCTCACAATGTGTGCGTTTGGCTGGAAAACAGTAATATAAACAGGTATAGGTCTAATGAATGCATACGTGAGCCGGCGACGGCCTTCAATGTAGATGGGAGAGGATGTTTACCGGGCAGTTACTGGCACTTCATACATTCAGTGGGTCTATGGAACGCATCGGCCAACCTTGGAATGTGACACTAATTACTCCGCACCTATCGCTGTCTCTTTGTTGATGATGGTGATCAATGCAAACTAGAGTAGTGCGGAATATCTATTCGTCTGAGAGAAAATCATCGTGATATGCATACAATACGCCTTCGAGATCGCGATATTTGAAAGGATGCGATGTATCGAGCCATCACTAGGTGTCAGACTTGACAACTAAACAAGGATGACACTATGTACCATAGCAAATGAAGAAAATTAATTATCAATATTGTAAAATACCAACAAGATAGGCAGTGAGTGGGTTAATGTTTTTACCGGTTCCAGCTTATCTGGTTTTGTTCTAAATTTTTAGTCACGCTACGTCTACTACTTTTGCCTTTTGTTCAACCAATCTGGCGTTGTTCCTGTCCATTTAACCGGCCTTTTTACCAGTGTTTCTCCATGTTGGACCGGGTGCCCCAAAAAAGAAACATTGGGGACCGGATAATCGATACAGTTTTTTACAGGTCGGGCATTCAGCAAAGAGTGTGTGGTAACACCTGAACCAGGTTAGGATTGGTCTCAAAGTAAACTGAGCATGGTGCAACGAGACCATATTATTGCTAGCCAGTAATCTTGATGATTGAATTAAGGTTTTACGTCCCACTCGACACAAAATAGGTGATTTCAGAGAAGTTCTTGCCAGCCAATATCTTGGCTAAGTACTGAAAAACTAAACCCAACACAACAAAAGCAAGCAACACAAGAATAGAATGACCTAAGCTAGGCCTAAGAACATACAAAAGATAAAACCTAAATAAACACACAAAAAGAAATCTAAAATCAAAACCTAACTAACATAAAAATGTAACAACTGCTCACGTGTGTGTGTGCATATCATTGTGCACAACTGTTGTACACAACACAGCACAGAGCAGTTCTGATTATCTTCCCTCTTATCCTCCAGACAAGCATCAGAGCTCAGACGCTGTCTATTGGAGGGGGCAGTAATCGTGATGACTGCGATGTGTGCTGCTGAAATAAAGTTACTACTTCGGCAAAAAATTAAACGGTTAAAAAGAGAACTGAGCGCAATATACTCGGATATCAGCTGTTTGTTCATCAGAATCTCATCCACGTGTGACGCATCCTTGACATGCAGTGAAAGCGCTGTGGACCACGGATTATTGCGGAGTGTTTGGATTATTCCGGACGGAAAAGACACGATCATATCACCCGTGATCTTCAGTCGACAGCTAGAGTCACAACAGCACAATGACATGTCACAGCTTCACGGTAACTACATGTCCGTGACAGACACAGCCAGACACTAGAGATCGAACCAGAACAGTTTCTGGTACTGTTCCGGCCCGGTACAACGTCGGTTCGGTCCGGTCTCGAAACATTTTTTGGTTCCGGAGCCGGAACATGCTAAGCATTTTCTCTGTTCTTAGTGAAACCGTCGCGACGGTCTCACTTAGTGCACCCCCGCGTTCTCTCGACACATCGCCGCCCGCTGTCAACTTGTCAGTGTGTGATTCTAAGAACTGATAAGTCAAGGCCAGGCAAATTGAATTGTGTTTAAACCGAGACTATGAAATATATAATAGGACAAACAATTTTTGGGTCTCCGTAGTTTATGCAATTTCAATGAATTTCTGTTAATACCTGCCTACTTCTTCCTGAAGTATTGCGCGATCAGAATAATAATAATGCTAATTATGATGTATTTCAATGTAATATTACTGGCCAGATCAAAGTTTACTGAAAAGAATGGACTAAATATAATGTATGTGATAAAATTATGAGGCCTGCGGCACAGCTAATTTATCACATTTACAAAAGCTTATCATTCACACACAAAATAAACACGATCTTGATGGTTCATTCATGCCCATTTAATCTCGCACCAGGGATACAACGTAGAAACACATAGTTTATTTTATTCAGCCTGACAACCAACGCAGTGAGCGGTCGGATAAGCGACCAGACCACCAACAAATGCCTTTGATCATAATCGTTGAACGGCCGCCGGACGGGCAGCTGAGGGCGTCTGTGTTCCCACGTATGAAGCTCGGTTCAAAGTCCAGTCATTCTGTGTGCTGTAAAACTTCAATCAATTCACACCCATCGAACGCGCGACCAAGGACGTTAGCGCCGAG
>Ga0209780_1002163_pt1 | contig 13736 bp, 11 predicted proteins | sample WorMetexBAHAMAS2_FD_187384 | JGI IMG/M metagenome (GOLD analysis project Ga0209780, IMG submission 187384) | Marine gutless worms symbiont microbial communities from Max Planck institute for Marine Microbiology, Germany - Inanidrilus exumae... | ecosystem: Host-associated > Annelida > Digestive... | reverse complement strand
GTCACAGTACTTATGTAAGTAAGCAAGTAAAAGCAGTTATAGATGTGCCATAATCATTTAAATGTAGACGAACCGGAGGCGGTGACGGTACAAAAATGACCATGTTTGTGACAATTCCATTAAAAAATACAAATTTATCCCATCCGAAAATAGTAAATACAAATTTGAAGTTAATGAATTATGACCAGCCACACGTCAGCACTCAGCAGCTAAGATGACATACCCTCAGTGGGAAAACCCGGGTCAATTCCTGCCAGCTCAAATTGCAAATCTCCAACTTTCAGAGACAAATGTGAGGAATGACAGTGGGTCAAAAATGCTTCAAATGTCTTACTTCCTAGCTTGGCACATCCAAGCCTCGGTCAGAGTAGTACCTTTCTTCTCCTTTCAAGTAATATGCTGAGTCACAGGTATATGATATCAGCTCTCTTCAACTTTTGTCACTCTTTCCTGTCTGTGGCTCTTCTATTGAGTGCCACACACTTTCGTTTTCAGCTAAATCGCTGAGTATGTTCAATCTTTTCCATTGTTTTGCTGGTTTTTCAGTCATTTTACTTTCCAATATATTTTTCAGACGTCATCATGCCTAAGAACATGTTTCTAGCACCAGACGGTATCCAAGATAGTGCTAGTTTTATGTACTCTTTGCAGTACATCTGCATTTGTTAACTTATCTTTCCAGCCAATCCGCTCCACTCTTCACCGAATCCACATTTCAAAGGCCTCAAACCTCTTTCTCTCAGATACTGACAATGTCAACGTTTAACACTGTAACCAGAAAGGAACAGGTGCCTTCAGTGCATGGTCTGCGTTGGCTGAGCAACAGAAAAATTATCTAAAAACCATTAAAGTACTCTATTCCTCACTATAATACAAATTTATTGCCGAATCTGCCTACCAGTGAACGAATTTTGAAAAACAGTCTAGAATTGCAACATTACATGTACATGGAGTAGCACCTGTGTTTTGGACTGCCATTTAGATCAATAGCACCGTGACTCGGAAGTCCACCACCAGCAGCATCTCCGTTTATCCAGGTGAACTTGGGTTAGCTGGTTGTCAGTTTTCTTCCTTCATCTTACCTGGAAGAGAATCGTTGCGATTAGTGGCACAGGGTTTCTACGCACCTGATGTCCTTCTCCTCACTCAACAGTGTCGAAGCACTGTCAGGAACACAAAACACTGACCCCAACCTCTGGCCTGACCTCGGCTTTTCTTCATACGCCTCTTTGTGCCAGCTCCAATGCCAGTACCATAACAACAACAACAACATGTAGAAGAAGCCAGCACTCACGAGAGGGCAACAACCCACGCCGGCACTGTTGTTCATGCCTCATGACCTTGACCTTGACACTTAAACTTTTGACCCCATAATACATGAGTTTCTAGGACTCATGGTAGAACAATTCTCGGTCAAGTTTGGTGATCCTAGTTGCAGAGGTTTCTGAGATATCACACAGAAAGCAGACAGAGAAACAGACAAACAGTCAGACAGACAGACAGACAAACGCCGGTAAAAATCCAACCCCTGCGGCGTGGGTAACAACAACAACAATAACATCAACGTTTGTGCTATCATCATGGCAAAGCCATTGCGAAAGATTAACCAGCACCTATGTACCTACCGGTATCTGTCACTTTTCACATTGCTCTGTACGTGTACGTAACAAACTGTATTGGTTAGCCAGAAACATTTACCTTTGCCACGGTGTTTGGTATGACAACGCCAATGGAACCTGGGACCAACTCATGGCTTGCTGGAACTGTAATTGCTGATAAAGTTATCTCGGTCATTCCATATCCTTAACATCACAAACGATATATATTTTCTTCACTTACCGGTATGTCATTTGTATTAAGTAAGTAAGTAAGTAATCGTCATTTAATGTCATTTGTATTAATTGACGCATTTAGCCCAAAATCTAATCTACTGCTTCCACAGTGGCAGAGAGGGCAGCAGCCGATCACTGATTGGTAATGAGCAATACAATTCCAGTATCTAAAATATTTGCAGAACACTTTATCACAACGACAGATCAACTGGTGCAATTAGTAAGCTCTAGTCATCTCTCAAGGTCTGTTATCCAAGGTATGGCCTTCAATGTGCTGATGTGTCATTAAGAAATTACTCCAGGAATTTTAGTCAAATCTGTAATGTGCAAAAGTGTGAGTGCAGACCGTTGCTTCAGTGTTCAGCAAAACAATACCAACTTATCCCAGTAAAGTAATATTTCATGGAAATTCCAATGGGATCAGCCCCAACAGGGGCACCAAATGCAGGTGGGGTAGGTAAAAATTGCGTTTTTCGTCCGGTCGAGAAGTCTCAGGCTCAGAAGCCTGACCGCCGAAAATTTGTGTCCATCCACCACAGTGGTCTGCGTCTACAACAGTGTGCTGGCGGAGGAATATGTGGTGCCATCAAAAACTTTGGTGGTAGTCAAAATCTGATGATCACATGATCACAGTTACAGTCCATCTGACATCAACAAGGCTGACTGTATGAAGGTTTGTTGACGACACACATGGCATCACATGCTCGCTGTGCGATAGTTGAGCCTATTGCAATGAATATGCAGGTAGCCGAATAAAACGTGGCAGTTGCTGAAAGTGCTCCTCAGGCTGACACGAGGGATCTGAGAGCGTTATGTGTACAACTGTAGGATTATTACAACTGACAGAGCGTCCACGTGGGTATTTCGGCGATAGCTGAGCCTCTACTTTTGATTTACGTTTATCACACAGTCGGTCTTGACTCCCGATGGGAGCACAGTGGCGTAACTACTCCGGGCAAGTTCTTCACACCCTCATGCCCCATCACCAAGCAGTATAATTTAATACCGGTCAATAGCCGGTAACGCTCTGCGGCTGGGAAGGTAACCGAAGGTCCGGCCATGCATTACAGACATCAATGGTCTAACAATCTGCCGGCTCAAGGCCGAGAAAAGAGACATTAGCACACCGTCAACGCTCCAATGGAGTATGACACCCTTTATCTTTTACACACACGCGCGCACGCGCGTACCCAACCCACCCGCACACGCACATGTTTTCTACGTGACCCTAGGTGACCCAGCTGCCCTCTGATCCGGACAGTTGACCAGTGTGGCCAGATGCCCTACCTGACGCTAACGATGCAAATCACTAAAACTGAACGTCATCCTATCATCGTCCACTGACTGCTGAGGCAAGAGACGTCGCTCCATTCATGTTGGCTTTCTAGTCTCCAACGTCAGTACTAATGAAACATTTACCATACGTTAACGTTAACTCAGAGACAGGCAAGTCAGAAATCAAATGTCGATGTCGACGTCAGTCGTAGTGCTAGTCAGCTGGCACGCACATTACGTTGTAAATATCGAGCTAGTTTGTAGCACTTTGCACCATGTTCCTATGTTTTTGTGTTTGATTTTTTCGTGCGTTTGTTTTTTTTTTACTTTTCTATTATTGCTACCAGCTTTCTGGTGAATAAAGGTGAATATAAACCAAACTTTCGAGTCAAAGAGTCAAATTGCAAATCACTTCCTCAAATCTCAAATTTGCAATGCACATAAATGAGAAATAATATTAATAATACCTTGCTGTATGTCTCCAGCATCGACGACTTGCTTGAACTGCTGCTCAGTCTCTCTGTTGAGTGGAGCACCCCCGCAACTAACCTGGCGGATGCTAGAAAGATCATACTGAGAGACAAGAGGACTCTTGGCTATGTGAATCATCACTGGAGGTACAAAGCACACATGCGTTACCTGCAACCAGTAATAATCCAGTTGTGTTATTGTAATTGTATTCCTGTGAGCTAATTTCAGTTCCTGTTCCAGTTAACAAAAATATCACTGCCTGCAACACGACAGGCACATCAAGGCAGAATCTAAAATTCCCACTGGCCCGAAAATTCCCACAGGTCCCGTCAGTCGCAGGGGAATGTGAATGTGATGTATACGCCTTTCACATGGGAATGAAATGGGAATAAATGTTTTGGGAATGGAAAGGAATGGGAATGTCGTTTGTTCGTTATTGTGGGCACATGTCCAGTCACTGGACCTCTGCCCACAATAACGAACAAACGACCCAGTCTACTCTGGACCTCAGCATTGAGACCTCGTAGTGGTCCAGTGCACTAGCCTAAGGAGAGGAGGGGAATTGGTAGGTGTGTGCCAGTGTATGCGTGATGTGTATGACGGAGGAGAGATACATAGTAAGTGAGCAGCTTGTCGGGTATTTGTAGCGCGCCTTCTCTTAACGTGGCCTACCGTCTGGCTTAGCCCTGTCTGGTGCAGTGTGCTGCCCCAGACTGACCAGCCACGCCTTAATTTCTGCTTAAGCCACGCCGGCGCGACTAACGACCTTGATGCTGCTACTCAATTTGTTAGCAACGGAAACAGATTATAGAGGACATCGTCGAACCCTCTTTTTCCTCCCCGGGATTATCTCCCTCTTCATCATGTGCGTAGGAATTATTTGAAATAATTCTCTGGTGGAAGGCGGACGCGCGGCTCCGGAGGCGCGTCGCGCTCAACTGCACATGGCGCCCGAGTGCACTGACCACTGAGCAACATGGACAGCTGAATGGGACTGTCATTGTCCCTGAAATTTCCCATCGGATAGTCTTTGTCTGCTTCAGTATATATTTCAGGTCATTTTAGCCTGTCTGTACACTGTACTGTGCAGCACGTCTCTTGCTGGGTCGTACTGGTCTACTATAAACAAGGTGTCGCCCTAACGGGGCGTAACACGACTGGCCCGCCCTGGAGTGTCGGCCGCCCGACCATCCGCGCGACCGGCGGCCAGCCAGCCCGCCGGCAGTGTTACAGACGACGACAGACGCCAGCGAGCAAAGCAATACTGGCCCATTATGCAGGCCAGTAATAAGAGATCGTAGGTGTAACGGAAAATGTGACGGAAATCACTTGAGTTGTCTAAATCAGAAACAAAATTGAGACTGCGATGGGAATGGGAATAAATCTAGAAATAATTAGGAACGGGAATTACCCGATAAATGTGAGTACTGATTACATTCCCATTCAGCTCAAAAACGAACAGAGAGCCATGAAACCGTCAAAACGCCATAACTCAGCAACATACAACGTACGATGTACAACAACGTACGCAAACGTGGTAACAAAAATGCAAATATAAATATAACAAACACTGTTGTGTACTATCGAACTCGGGTCTATCAAATGCAACCTCGAAACGGCCAAAATTGGCATTCTTCTGTGGGAAAATATGTCCATCACAATCGCGAAACTGCCAAAATCGGATTTTGCACATCTCTAAAATCAATTTCTATTTCGGGTTTCGTTGATACTCGAGATAAAGTCAATGCAGATTAATTTTAAATCTGTTCGAATTTTTGTGACGATCCGTGGAAAAACAGGGCAAGTGCAATTGGAAAACTGCCGAAATCGAAATTCGCACACCTCTAAAATTGTATGTCTACTTCCGGTTTGTCTCATAAACAACAGGCATCTAGTCGACCACATTTCCGAGCCGTACGCAAAGTTTTATGAAAAATGGTAAAGAATTGTGTACGTAATCGTTCTATACCGGATGAAATCGATACCGAAACCGAAATTTGCACCTCTCTAAAATCCGAATTCTATTTCCGGTTTCGTTGACCACAGAGTGGCACCGAGTACGAAGTCAACGCTGATTAGTTATATCACAGTTTGTATTTTTTGACGATCTGTGGGATAATATGTCCACCACAATCGCAAAACTGAAAAATTGGCATTTTGCACACCTTTAAAATCGGTAATCTACTTCCGGTTTGTTTCGGAACAACAAGCATCTAGCTGACCACGTTTCCGAGCCGTACGCAAAGTTTTATTGAAAATGATAAAGAAATGCGTACGTAATTGTTCTATACCGGATGAAATCGATTGCGAAAACCGAAATTTAAACCTCTCTAAAACCCGAATTCTACTTCCGGTTTTGTTGACCACCTAGTACAAAGTCAACGCTGATTGGTTATATCTCAGTTCGGGTTTTTGTGACCATCCGTGGGAAAATATGTCCACCACAATCGCGAACCTGCCAAAACCAGATTTTGTACATCTCTAAAATCGGTAATCTACTTCCGTTTTGTCTCAGAAAAATATCCTTCGAAACAACCAAATTTCCGAGCGGCATGCAAAATTTAATGAAAATCGGTAAAGAATTGCGGACGTGATCGTTCGACAACCGATCTGTGGAAAGACACACAGACAGACAGAAACCAAAGTGATTAGATAGTCTATCAAATGCATTTGACAGACAAAAATAGCACTTTATACATAATGTTAATGGTGGCAGGCCTGAAACTGCAAAAATCGTAAAAGGTGATATTACTTATCATCACATTGACACGCAGACGATGTGACGGTGGGTAATATCACCGTTTTATGATTTTTTGCAGGTCTTGCTTGATCTGCAGTCATGACCTGCCCATGTGACCCAGTGGTCAAAGCACTCAGGCGCCATGTGCAGTAGAGCGTGACGTGCTCAGTGGCCGAGGTTCGCGCCTCAGCCCTGGCGCGTCCGCCTACCAAAGAATTATTTCTAATAATTCCTATGCATATAATGAACAGGGAATTAATCCCTGGAAGGAAAAGAGGGTTCGACAGTGTCCTCTGTAAACTGTGACCGCTGCTGATGCCTTGATTAGCAGCGTCAAGGTGTCAGCCGCGCTGACGTGAGAGCCGAAGCAGATAGATGTGGCAAAGTCCTCTGGCTGGCGCTGAATCAGTGCCAGTCGGGGCTTAGCCAGACAGCAGGCCACGCATAGAGGGGGCGCGCTATAGAAATACCCGACAAGCTGCTCACTCCTACTCAAGCCCTCCTTCACCCTACACGTCGCGCACACACACCACACACGTCACACACACACTGCACCAACCCACCAATTCCCCTCCTCTCCCTGGGCTAGTGTACTGGACCAACAAGGTCTTAGCGTTGGGGTCCAGAGTAGGCTGGACCCCTGCCCGCAATACAAACGAACGAACAAACGATCTGCAGCCATTAACATTACATATAATCTGCAGTTTTTAATCATACAGAACAGCTTCATTTTACAATCACATATTACCGGGACTTTCTATCTAGGATAACCACTTTCAATTCACACCAACATTTCCAGACATTTTCTGATTACTCACAACACTCCTACCACTGCTGCGTTATCCACATCATGCATACGTTATTGTCAGTGCTACTTTGACACTACAACTGTCAGTGCATACTCTACAAAATGATTTAATAAGCAAGTCGAATCATCGAAACAATCTACTAAACATTGATATAGCTCCAAATGTGAAGTGACAGACAGTTTTCCACAAAATGATTTTTCCATAACACTTAGAAATCATACTTTACTTACTTACTAACATGCTTGCTTACATACTTGCTACTTATTCAATGCAATTCAAATTCCAAATTCATAAGCACAAGTCGCACAATATGAAGTCAGCAATGACAGAAACAGTTCACTTGTTACTGGCCCGCCATAATGGGCCAGTATTGTTTTGCTCGGTGGCGTCTGTTGTCGTCTGTCGTAGTCTGTAACGCCAGCCGCCGGGCATGTGGGCGGACGGCCGGCCGCCTGGCGCGTGGGTGGTCGACACTGCACGGCGGGCAAGTACGGTTACGTCCCGTTAGGGCGACACCTCACCTTATACCAGTATTGACGTCATACAGCTGACATAAAGGCAACATCAAAAGTCCGGTAGCGGCTGAAGAAATGATGAGGTCAAGATGACGAGGGGAATCAGTGCTTAGTGTTTACTTAAGTACGTTGACACTATTGGTTGAACTGACTGATTCACTGATTACGTCCAACTCGACACAGAATGGGTCATTTCAGAGACGTTCTTCCCTGCCAGTCTTTTGGCTTGTTACTGAAGTAATGAAACCAAACACAACAAAAGCTAACAACACATAAAAATAGAATCATCTACGCTCACACACACAAAAAAAACACAAAATGCGAAACTTAAACAAACACACAAAAACGAAATCCAAACCTAAACCAACATGCAAAATTAACAACTGTTCACACGTATGCACCACTGTCATACACAACTCAGCACAAAGCAGTTCTGATTGTTGTCCCTCCTAACCTCCAGACAATCATCATAGTTCAGACACTGTCTGTTGGAGGGGGACATCGCTGGTTGGAAGACAGGAAGGAGATCCGGCCGGGAAAAAACTTGTGTCAGTTAACCCCGAAACCAAAGTGGAGAAAGACAATCAAGGGAAACTGGCTAATACAGATGCACCATAGAGGTTTACTTGCCTTATACTTCTCAATGCAGCCGAGCACCTGTCTGATGCTGAATCGAGGCAGAGTAACGACCAGAATGCCAGCAGCCAGCGTCATAAACACGGTCATTATCAAGCCATAGGTGTGGAAGAACGGCAGGAAAGACAGCAGGATTTGCTGCGCATTTTCTTCAGCACGTACTTCAGGATGGCTGACATCAAACCGAACAATACATGTACCAACAGCTAACATGCGTGTGTACAGTGTGTTGATATGCTTTACTACAAATTTGTGGGCGAATCCGCCGCCGAAAGACTTACAAAAATTAGTTAAGATTTGAAAGAGTTACTGTCATGAGTTTGGTGTCTTCAATTCATTTTTGTATATAAGCTTTTGGCTGGCTGGTATCAGGTGACGGGAAAGACATCTAGTCCACGAAAACAACCTGTGTCACTTTTACCAAATGGTCTCTTCTGGAACAACTAGAGGAAGAAAGCTGAGGTGAAATGACTAACCCACATTCACCTAGACAAGAGTTTCTGCTGCCGCTGACAGACCCGCGCGACGCAGAGGCTCAGCACATGCTAAATATTCCGTATCGCATCATATGGTAATCAAACCATTTCTTCTACTTGGCCTAGCCGCTAAACACAGATATTGACGTTGGGTGTGATCAACAGTTGTATGACGACCATCATAAGTTTATGACACTCACCGGCGAACTAAGTTCACAGCGCCTGAGACGATCAGCCATTCCAGATATATCGTTTTGAGTACCCACCAAAATCTAAATGGTTCACGTAACCTAACCACACCCCTCTCGGGATGGTTTGCCATCTGTGGCTAGCACTTGCTACCGGCAACCTACCTAGCAAATTTGAAGTCTTTAACTCCACTCACTATAAAGATATGAAAGGCGATACAAAATGTCGAAAATGGGGTGGTTTGGGTAGTTCGGGTCACTCAATGTCACTGGAAATAGCACCAATCGATAGAGATTAAAGCACATACAAGTTCCTATTAGCATTCCCTAGTGACTATGTCTCTATATTGCGCCGTTTCTGGGATATGGCGATATATTTGTCAAAAATAGCCGTTTGAACCTACCCCACCTCTATTTGGCAACCCTATTTGGGGTGACCCTGTCGCAATTTCACCGAGATCTTTGGCATAAGAAAACTAGAGTCCCTGGGCTATGACGTATGGCGTTGTTTGTGTGATTCTACGTTTAGCTGTCTTGGCACAATACCAGGCGTGTGACAGACGAACGGACGGACAGACGGACGGCGAATATTTATTATGCAGGCCATCAACACAAGACGATAGCATGTACCGCGCTAGCATAGCGTGGCGCGGTAAAAACGGCTGTTGAAACCAGCAGTGCCAAAGACGACCGCACATGTAAAATAAAATAAATGCTGCAATGAATGTTTTTTTGCAGAATCTATTTTACACGTGCGGACGTCATGCAATAAAATAAAATAAACTGGAAATGCGTGGCAGAGCATAGCGTGTAGCTCGCGCGGCATAGCAGTGACGCCCTCTAGCGTATAGGTGAAACAAAACTGAGTAGTGATCGCCCAAAAAAACTTAGTACGAATCCCTGCAAGGTCTAGCAGTGGCTCCGCCAAGCGAACTTAGCCAAACTGCTGATCGACTATGGTGTGCACCTTTTACCCTCTTAAACTTAGAGTTACTGGACCAAGTTCACCAAATGTTGGGGGCGCATATTATACAAGTGTGCGTATTATATTCGAATTTTTACGGTATAATAAAAATTCGTTCAATTTGGACATATGTTTTTTGAGATATGTGAACAGATAGTCAGACATACAGACAGACATACAGACAGACAGACAGATACATTGATTGCACATCTTCGTACTCTTACCAAGATTAGTAATAATCACAACAATGACGAAAGATGTGTCTCACTTTAACATTGCCATCGTGGCGACGATGTTGTAGTGCGTCAGCATCACGCCCTTCGGCAGCCCAGTTGTGCCACTGCTAAACATGATCACGGCAACATGTTGACGAGCATCTATTGTCAACGACGATGGAAACTGGCTTCCATCGTCTGACATCAGTGCGTGAAACGGAATGGTGCCAGAAGGTGGGTTGCCTTCTGCAGACACAATTATACCCTATGAAAACAAGCAACAGGGCAACAAAGTGGCGAAGCATCATTTGATGAAGAATACATATCATTTGCATCTTCCTCATGCATGTTGCTAAGCTGAGTAGATAAAGAAAAACCAAAGAAAATAACCAATAAATAAGGCTGTAATTTTTGTGGCCAAAAACTCTAAAAACTGCCATCATAGCACAGTAGGAAATGCAACCTGTGGCAAATTCGTGGTCACGATCAACTAAAATGAGTGAATTTTGTAATTCTGTTGATAAAGTGTAATTGTAAAAGACAAACCTTTACTGAAACATTAGCTCTGTCTAAGCCTTCAATCACCGTTTTATACTGTGCAGGTGTTGTATATATCCAAGACGGCTGACAATTCTTCAGATTATGTGACAATTCAACTGTTAATAGCCACACAGATAGAAACATTTGTAAGAACAATGCAGGTAATTAACAGGTAAGCCTACTTAGACTTATTTCTTTCAGTTCCAATCAGAACATCAGGCTATGTGATTCCTCTATGGTTGGCAGTCATTATCTACCCTCTTTGCTCCTCTCGATGTTACGAACATGCCTTATAGATCTTCTGAGAACAGGATTACAAATCGACTATGGAATCGGTCAACTGAATTTCGATCTGTTGAACTGATTATTGATTATAAAACACCATAATTGGTAATCGAAATCCACTCCAGTGACTGTCATGGAGCCGTTTCTGTTGGCCGTACAGGGACCAGGGACCATGTATGGCATGCAGACCGTGGCGTAGCAGACAATCGTCAATGCGGCATGGGTGGGCGCACGCACGTGGGAAAGTGGGACTTCAACTACATACATACATACATACATAAGAGTATTTGTATAGCGCATATAACAGTCAAATAGAAAGTCACTATGCGCTAACCTGACAAGTAGTTGCCAACGCTGATTAGGGATACGAACAAATCTTGCAAGACTTGAGACTCCATTTTTTCTCCATTTCGAGAAATAAATTTCAACAATTCGGCTGTGAATACTCGATTGAGTATTCTCACCCGCTCAGCTTGACTGACTGCAACATTTAATTGAAGTCAGAGCATTCCAATAAACCACTGTACAACCAACAGTGTTTAGTCCTCTCATTGTCACAAGCGAGCAGTAAGGTGGCAGCATGCAGCATAGCCTAGAAATAGTAGCTGAACGGCCGGACGCATTATAACATCAAAATAACAATGCCGCCTGATTACAGTTACGTTCTCATGCTTCACTGGTGGTCTCTGTTCCCCCGACTAGCTGAAAGTTAAGTTAAATGAATGACTTACGCGGTTACGCCTTCCTTCTCTTGGCACTTAACACTGACGCTCGCCTGCCGTTACCTGCACATTTGTACCCCCTTGTTTCAATTATACACATACTGGGGAAGGCAGACTAGCTCAATTCCCCTCCCGATACATGAGATCACTGTCTCGTCTGACATCGACCAGCTATCAAGTCATCAAATTATGCCATACAGATGGCGGCCGATGCGATGCACTGCATCCGCAGCTGAATGACATCAGTTGACTTACGCACATCAGTATCAAACCAAGCACATGTCACAAATCAGCGTCTCTTGGTCCCAAGACTGTGTGGCCCCTCCACTGAGCTGGCTTGCAGCATTAAGATTTACAAATCTTAATGTTGCAAGTCAGCTCAATGGAGGGGCCGCACAGTCTTGGGACCAAGAGATACTGATTTGTTTACCGATACTGTAGTGTTTACGTGGTAGTTCATATGCCAAATTTCCTTAAATATCACTTGCAGCCGTTTGAAAGCTCTGCCGACCCCTGCAACTGCAGACGCTGTGAGGCCATAAAACATGACACAGCCAAAGCCATTAAACTACAACGATGACGCATTAAAATATTACTTCTATTACTACTCACAGGCAGTGTAAGAAGGGTTGACGGTGGCAACCTGAGCTCCATTGCACATTGTACCAATCACAACAAAGATATAGTCATGTGAGTTCGGACTGATACATGCTACAACGTCATCACGCTGGACACCAAGCCGATTAAGACCACTCGAAACATGATGCACTATGTTGTCCACATCACGGTACGTCAGTGTTTCACCAGTAATTCCATTCACCTGTCAAACAAACTACTCTGAGCTACTGGCGTTAGGAAGAAGTGTCTCTTCTCTCAAGAGTTCATACGATACGATACAATATTCTATATTAACATGCATCTAAAAGCTGGCAGGCAGTCAATTTAATCTACCACATGGAACCAAAACACAAAAAGGTGTCGCCTTAACGGGACGTAACACTACTGGCCCGCCGTCCGTTCTGCCCCCTGGTGAGTTAAGTTGCGCTGCCATGGAGTGTTACAGACGACAGACGACAGATGCCAGTGACCGTTACTAGTCTCCCCCCCCCCTACACTATGTGTAGGCGGGCCAGTAATAATGAAAAGAACTAAAAAACACAAAAAAACCAACTCAGCTAAGAAGAAACAGTCCAAATAATAGTCCGTGGAGTCAATCATGAGGGAAGAAGAAGGACTACAGTGGGAAGGATTTGTAAAATAGGTATTAAGCCAAGACTGAAAGAGTGAGGGAGTTATAGATAGCATAAGTGGCGAAAAGGTCTGATACATATACAATGTCACAGAATAAGAATAGAATAGCCTTAATATTTTGTTGTAGCAAAAATCACAAAAAACAGTCGCATAGGCTGTCAACAGCTGGTAGTAACAACTGTAGGGGTGCCATTAGTGCAAAATAACTGAACAGTGTGTCCATGAAACAGATTACTACTATGCTTAATTTGCACAACAGTTAATGCAATGTGATGATGCAATGAATGAATATAGTGACCACAATAACAAGTAACTGTGCAGGCACTTTGAAGTAATGCAAAGGACAGCGAGAACAAGTACGTCTTCAGACGTGCTTGGAAGACTTCCAGGAGATTGCCGAGATAATGTGCAGAGGCCGAATCATCCAGATATGAGTGAAATCAACTAGAAATGCCCAATCACCGATGTTGGAAAGACATGTGCAACTGACAATCAGTGATGACAATGCTACTGATCACAGGCGTTGACTAATCATGCCATGATACATGCTGTGCAGCATACATCCATAACATAACATCCATAAATACATTCCATCAGCAATATCTTACATACCAGTGCTTTCTTTTCTGCATTGGTTTTAAACACACGAAGCAGCGTTTCATGCACAGTATTATCTGGAATACTGACAGATGTAAACGGACTCTTGATCATCTTGATATGGCTGCAGAATTAAATTACACAACAAAATATAAGCAACTTGTAACTGCCAAAAACATAAAACCATACGATTTACAGCAAGCCGCCTAAAAATCAAAAT
>Ga0209780_1002162_pt1 | contig 13741 bp, 3 predicted proteins | sample WorMetexBAHAMAS2_FD_187384 | JGI IMG/M metagenome (GOLD analysis project Ga0209780, IMG submission 187384) | Marine gutless worms symbiont microbial communities from Max Planck institute for Marine Microbiology, Germany - Inanidrilus exumae... | ecosystem: Host-associated > Annelida > Digestive... | reverse complement strand
AATATTCACCAGCCCCTACTTATGACCTGATTAGATTTTGGAAATTGGAGGTCAAATGTCAAGGTCAAAGCAGGCTGTCGCGGTGGTGCCACGTCGATGTTGGGGTGTCGATGTCCGTCTTCTATTGTAAGATTGCTTGCGTTTGTTAACTTAGCTTCTCCGCTTATAATGCCTCCTGATTTTTCCTCTTTCACCCCTGCTTCTGAGTCTGAAATCCTTAAATTCTTTCAAACTGTCCTGTTAACAAGCAGTATGAGTCCCATTCTCTCTCCCCACTTGGTCCCAGCTTAAAACCGTCATGTTTCACACATCTTTCCCACCATGCACTGTCTTCCTTCTTCAGCTTTTGGGTGCATGTAAAATTATAAATATATCAGTTGTACTGTATTGTATTGAGTCTGTGTATATTTTCTAGGTATCCTGGGTTTTGCATGCCTGCATTTGGAGTACATCCTGTTCAGGTGAATAACTTTCTGTTTTTTTAATGCTATCATTGCATATTATTCCCCCCATAAATTTATTGTGGTGATAACGGTTGATCTTGGCGGGTTTTGCTGTCAAGTGTTATAGGCATTAGTGTGGTATTAAACATAAAATTTAACAACTGTCAGCAGATAATTGTGGCATGTATTTAATTTTGAAAACACAATGTAACAGAAATCACCATATTAGATAATAATTGTGTGTTAGTTTATGGCATTTTTATACAAATGCCATTTAAATGGACTTGACATATGCAGTGACTTGCCTATTGCGTAATATTGTAATATATGACCTTAAGCACATCATTTATACTGCTTATGTCATTTTTACCGCGCGCGCTATGCTAGTGTGGTATGTGTTGTCGTCGTGTGTCTGTCCATCTGTCACAAGCCGTTATTGTACCAAAAACTCTAAGCATAGGATCACACAAACAACGCCGTACGATAGCCCAGGCAACACTACTATCAAAAATCTAGGCGAAATTCCAACGGGGTCATCCCCAAAAGGGGCGCCAAATAGAGGTGGGGTAGGTTAAAATCGGCGATTTTTAACCTATATATCTCGCTATATCTCAGAAACAGTACAAGATAGGGATATAGTTACTAGGGAAGGTTGATAGGAACTTGTATGTGCTGTATCATATGGTGTTATTTCCAGTCACCTTGAGTAACCCTGGTGGCTCAGTGACTCAGTGGTCAGTCAGTCGTCTCCATCGCTGTCATTTTCGCCATTTTGTATCGCCTTTCATATCTTCGTAGTGAGTGGAGATAGAAACTTTAAATATGGTATGTAGGTTAACGGTAGTGAGTGCTAGTCTGTGTATGGCAAACCATCCCTGAAAAGGGCGTGATTAGGTCACATGAACTATTTAAATTTTGGTGGGCACCAACCACATCTCTGGAATGGCTGGGGGTAGAGTTGTCACGTCAGTCATCTCCGGTGCTGTCAACTTAGGTGGACGGTCAGTGTGATAAACTGGTGACGGTCGTCAGTCACCAGTTTATCACACTGATCGTCTACATGTGTCTGTGTACAATACGGTGGGCGTGAGGCACTGCGTCGCGTGGGTCTATCAGTGGCAGCGGAGACTTGTTTGTACAGCTGTGCAGCAGTTGACGTGATTTCAACTGACATAGCGTGCCGTACGGTCCCTCTGTGGCAGTGAAGCTTCTTGTATAAGGTTGCCCTTTAAATGCACAAAAATTCTGAACCAGGCGTCCATCGTGTTCTCCAGTTTTGCAGGAGAATTCGTGCTGGGTGGGTTCATAATCTTTGTGTGGCTGAATGTCCTTCTTCTCGTCAACCAGGTAAACCAGACCTCATGTTTTTTTCACCTGCTAACTGGCTCATGACGCAAGGGATGCTGATGTAACTAAGTATTCACCTTGTAATTATTTGCGAAGCATTTTAATGTTACGTTACATGACTTTTTGCATAGATTAGTTTGCTATTGCACATCAATAACGCAGTGGAGCTAATATGTGTATTTTGTGTTATTACTGACCTAGGCAACATCTGATGCTGAACGTAGAAGTGTCACCTTAGAGGTATTCCTGTGTTTGTTCTTTTAATAATAATCATAATGAAACGACAATTTATCAGGCGTCATAACATGTCCGTAAAGTCATTACAAGGGCGCCATACAACATACGCTGCTCGACTTAAGTTTAGAGTCAAGGTACAAAATATGAATGCAAAAACAAACGAGTTTCAAGCCAATTTTTGAAAGTTGAGAGAGATGGTGCAGTTCGATTGCCAGTCGGGAGACTGTTCCACGCAGAATGACCAGCGACACAGAATGCATGATCACCGATTAAGAGTTTCTGGTTTTTACTTTGAGTATACCACACTTATTAATGTACATGTTCTTCTACTACCGTCATTGTTGTAACATTGTTGCATCATTTTGACAACAAGAAGCTCAGCTACTACAGAAGGACCATGCGACACGCAGCAACGCTGTGTTAGTAAATTCGTGCGATGTTCCACGAGGTATGGGAGTTCGAGAGGTTTCAAACAGCAAAAGTGACCTTTAAGGTCATGTAACGGCATTGGCAGTGGTGCCATTTGATAGGCCACATACGATTTCCTATTACTCTTCCATTGCAACAATGTTTCTATCTACTATCTTGCATCGTTTCCGAGATATTGTCACTTAGTTGAAGTTATTTCCCAAAATTTAAAGAGGTCACGTGAATCTGAACACATCCCTGTTGGGAGTAATATATCATGCATGCACTCTGACTCCTCTGTATCAATCAGTACACGAAATTTGAAGTATTTAGCTTCATTACATACAAAGATATGATTGGGGCAAAACTTTAAAAAATGGGTCACGTGACTCTAACCACGCCCCTTTTACTGGTGGTTTGTCACAGGAGGCTATAGGATTTGATACAGTCTGCCAGCATGCAAAATTTGATAATTCTAGCTTTAGCCATTCCAGATATATCATTGGGGGCGTCAAATTTAGAGTAGATTACGTGACCCTATCCACGCCTCTTTTAAGGGTGATTTGTCATCATTATGCTGGGACTTGACATAGCCTACATGCATGCAAAATTTGACTACTCTAGCTTCAGCGTCACATGACCCATTTTCAGTTTTGACGCCTGTATTCAGCTGAGCGAGAGTCGTCAAATTTTGTACACATGTAGAATATGTCAATTGCTATCCTTGGTTAGCGGTCAGGGTCATGTGACCCGTTGTTGTTTAAATTTTGCCTCCAATCATATCTTTGAAATTAGTGAAGCTAAACACTTCAAATTTCATGTGCTGATAATTGCTGATAATTTCATGTGCTGATAATTGACAAATTTAACACAGGAGTACCAGTACTAGTGCACTGCATGTGTGATATACTAACTCCAAAAGTGACGTTTTCAGAGTCGCATGACCTTTGTAAATTTTGGGAAATAATTGACAGTATCTTGTTAACAGTGTAAGATAGAGGAACAATTGCAATGGAGCACAGGAAATTGTATGTAGCCTATCGAATGGCACTATTGCCAATGCAATATATTTGTACTTTGTGTACGATTTCTATAATAAATAAATAAATAATGCTTTTGAATGACCTTCAAGGTCACTTTTGCTGATTGAAACCTTTTTAACTCACATACTTCGTGAAACATAGCACAGATTTACTAACATAGCATGTCACGTGGTCCCTCTGTGGTAGCTGAGCTTCTTGTTGTAATTTGCTTATAACATTTAAGTTTATGGTTTCTATACACTGCATGTCAATAATTAGGCATTTTAAATTGCATATATATTGTGTGCACGTGCATATGTATTGGTGCTGCCCTCTTGTGATTCAGAATGTATATGTCACTAATAATGTGCATCCATAGCCAAAATATAAACATTTTTATCTTATGACCATGAACTTTGACCTGACCTTGACTTTCAAGCTTATTTTCGTCTGTGTTTTTGTCTGTGTGTGTATCTGTGTGTTTGATTGTTGTTAGGCTTAATTTCTTTTATCATTTTATCGTTTTTATGCTGCTGCCTTATGTGAAATAAACTATATATATGGTGAAGATGAACCAGTACGCCAACTATCTTCCTCAGAGGTCATTTAGCTCAAAAGTTAATGTCCAAACATACAGACACACACACCAGACCAATGGCTGTATCTGGGCCACTAAACTGGTCAGTTATAAATGCTAATGGAACAGTCCAGAAGCTAAATGGCTTATACTTGGGCTAGTCCCGAAGCTGAGAAATGTTTGTCAAGAAAATATGAATCATTGTTAGTAGCGAAGCAAAAATTTAGCAAATTAGTACAATAACGAACTATTTATGATACAGACCTTGTGAAAGTGTGGATAAGCAATGTCACATTTCTATGCACATCTTAGGTCGACTCTTTGACAGAGTCAACCTAATAAAGCCAAAGTCTCAAATGTTCCTCTATTCGTGCGTATGTACATATGTATGTGCCTACGTCCGTCCATCCATGAAAAGGTTCGATTTCAATGAAATTTGGCTTGTAGATAAAGGTCAATGAGTGATGCACGACAGTATGCAGTATGGCCCGATCCAAGGTCACGAGCCCTTCAGAGTTGGAAATCCGGCCATTTTCAAAAGCTATCTTAGCCATTTACAATGGGAGCTGGCAACTGACTATGGATTCTTAAACTAGGGCACAATAGCTAAATTTGATCGGGCCGAATTTTTGATATTCTGCTTAGTTTTTGTGTCACGTGACTTTGCAAGTTGGCAGAAACATCAGTTGTGAAGAGTCGACCGTCAGTCCCATACGGGGTTAATTTATTTCTTATTGAAGTTTTAAATACTCTGAAGGCAACAATATTATGCTGTTTGTTTATGTAATTTTCGCAAATAGAGAATGATGACACTACTGCTCCATAGAAAACTAGATGGAAAGTACTCTGAGAGAGTACAACTCCCCGCAAAAGTTTGCCCAATGGTGCTGCTTACATGGGGCCATTTCGGCATTTAGTTACATCGTGTTCGCCGATTGTGGGTATGATTAATCATCACTATGCTTGTGATGCATAAAATGTAAACAATCGCCGGTTTACGGAGTTTTTTTGACCGTTACTTCCACATCCCTCTACTGATCGTAACGAATCACGAACTTGGTCTTCCGTTCCCCCTAGGAACCTTCCCATAAAATTTGGTACAAATCCATCTGCAGTCTTTTAGTTGTCGTGGTCACAGACAGACAGACAGGCACACAAACCAACACCGGTAAAACATACTTCCATGCTTTCGCGGGGAGAATTATACATTATAGATGGACATTTGAATCCTTCAGTGTGGGACTGAGTGCATGACATTAAGGATTTAAAGATAACAAGTCAGACGTGTGGCTTTGAATGTTACAGGATTTAGTTGGAGTTGCTGCAGCTGTAGCCTTACATCAGTCAAAACTTGTCTGCATTGGAGAGGTTTGCATGTCAACTTCTGCACACACTGTTATCGTATTGATGTACTCTTGACTTCCACATAATTAAGCTGCTGCATCGCGTGCATAGCATAGATGTGGCATGTTGCAATAAACTGAATAGACGTCACATGAAACGTGGTCTGTACGTCTGTGTGTCTGTCTGTGTTTTGGACACATGGATGTACTGTGCAGAAACGGCTGAACCAATCGAGATGCCGTTTGGGGTCTGACTCATGTGCGTCCAAGGAAACACGTTGTACAGGTATGTATTTTTGGACTGCCTGGACCGTTTCTTTTGAGCTGCTCGGTTTTGTTTTTAGTTTTTCCTAATTTTTTCGCTTCTGTGCCGTTCGCTAGATTAAGCTGGGCATCTCGTCAGCTTTGAGCGCAGTTAAATGAACGTATCGTATTGTATGTATTAGATGTGAGTCAAGATCGGACGAATCCATTCGCAGCCGCGAGGGTCGCTGAGTCGACGATGCGGCCTTTTGCCAAATTACTTTATACATTTGTAGTATTTCTGTTTTAGTTGCATGATTCTTATACTACATGCAGAGTTGTAACTATTGAACTGCCGGTCTTTCGAATTCAGTTATTAAACTTCTTGCAGTGCATAGAGATTGAATGTGCACTTTTGTCCAAACAATGGCAGTGTAACAACTGTTAATTGCAATGTCATCCTTCATATTAACTGCCATTTTCTCTGTAAAGACAAGTGGTGCAGGTACGTCACAGCCTTGATGCTCTTTCTGTCAACAACCAAAAGCATATGACTGAATGTTAATAATTTCTCAAAGTCACCACCTTTAGTAATGCATAGTTTATAGCCACCTTTTTAGTTTTCTGCCACCATAAAATCAGAATGATTCAATATTGATTGCCCATTTAACCATTCTTTTGTTGCAGTCTTTGTTCAGAATGTCTGTTCCCGCCATATTTTTATGTCTTCATCACCCAACATTGTGGGCGAAGGCATTATATTATTAGGTTGTCACGTTGTCCTATTCATTCGTCTGTTCGTTTGTTTGTCCATTCGTCCGGTCAGTTATTGTTACCACAATATCTCATGAACGGCTTGAACAATTTTGATAAAACTTTCGGGGAATATTTATTAGCCACTATTGATTAGGCATCCACGTCGACGCTGAGGCGTCGATGTTCATCTTTTAGTTTAAAATTAAAAATCACTTTATGATCACTTAGTGTCAGACCATGGCTTTCTGTTTTTCCAGGTAGAGCAGAAACATTAGTTAGGCGAGGTGGGAAAATAAGGTACCATTTGACTGCTTACTCTGCTTACTTTTTTAGCAATATTTCTTCCAAAAATTATCAAAATCGGTTGATGTACGTGGAAGTTATAGGAATCCAAAGCAGTATCGTTTGTTTGAGACACAGTGTACTTACATAAGAACTGGTAGAGAGTCAGCTAACGTAGAAGAGAAGATAAAACGTTTGTATTTTGTGAAGGTCGGTCTGGACTTCACGCCGCGGTGGTGCTCAACAGAAGATGATAAAGCCAATCAGAGAGCAATGCTGTATGCACAGGTTTCTGTTTTCTTCAGTTCATCATTGTCATTATCATCATCATAAGTGACTGAGAACCTAGCAGATCTGGGACTGATTTTTGAAAGGTCGTAAGATAATCATAAGATTATCCTAAGAAAGTTCTCGTAACTTTTTCATAAGTTTATCGTAAGTTGAGGAGTTAGTGTTTTAAGAATTTCCTAAGATCCTTGTAAGTTTATTCATTATCCTAAGTTTATCCTAAGGTCATCTTAGGAACTTTTAAAAATCTGGCATTCCAGTTAAACACGTCATGTTCACAGTAGTAGTCATTCCCATGCTACGCGTCTACGTCATTAGTCTACAACATTTTATTTGTTTGGCATCCTTTATCTCACACACTGGATTCTCTTTCTGTCTACCATGTCTGGAAAACGAACAAACGTTGTCACTAATTTCTTGCTTCTAACTTTGCCACATGCTGACTGATGTTCAAAATTCTTTCACTGGCAGACTTAGCAGTAAATTTCTCGCCAAGCGGTAGTTAGGTATCTCACCACACCTCAAATGCGTTGCTGCACTACCATGTGAAATGTTTTCAAAAATCGCCATGCTGCAGAACTGAGGAAAGCCAACTGCCGTGCAAGACGGCTATTCAAAGAAGTTGCTGAAAAATACTCATCCAATGATTTTAGCATCGTTTTGTTCACCACAGCAAAGATGTTTACAGTGGCACACCGAAGAATCCACAAATAACTAACTTTTACGGACTTTTAGCAACCAAGAAGAATGACGTTACAGGAAGAACACACACCTATGCACACGATGATCAATATTTAGTTAGTCACTGGTGAGTCATAACTGGTCGACCGGATACTAGACCATGTCCACTATATTTTGCCACTAACTTTGCTAAATGCTGACTGATTTTCAAAATACTTTCACCGACAGACTTAGCAGTAAATTTGGTGTAAAGCGGCAATAAAATATCCCACCACCCCCAATTGTGTTGCTACACTACCTTGTGAAATGTTTGTGCTTAAAAATGGCTGTACTCCAGATCTCAGTGGAGCGAACTATGCAGAACTCAGTCATTCAAAACAGTTGCTGATAAATATTCATCCAATGATGTTAGCACAATTTTGTCAACTGATGAAAAGATATTTAAGGTGGTCAAACCGAAAAACCCAAAGAATCAACTGTAGTACGCAATTGCAACAACGCCGGTACCTTATTGACTGTGTAAAGTGTCCCTGCAGCGTTCTGCGTGACAGTGTCACTTAAATAAGTACATTTTTAATAATAATAATAATAATAAATAACCAAGAAGAAAGATGTCACGACAAAACGCGCACGCGATCAACGTTAAGACATCACGAGCCACTCACAAGTGGTCGAGAAAACACAAGTTCGATGCTTGTTGATCACAAAATCCAGGTTACTGAGGGCTGCTGTCATAACATGATGCCGTCATACTGCCCACTATGCGTTAAATCTCAAGCCAGTTCTTCATCTTTTAGCAGGACAGTGCCCGACACACATGGCGCTTGAGGCAGTCAACTTTCTTGCCGATAACTTCGCCGGATATAGACTGATTTTAAGAATTCTTTCAAGGCAGACTCGGTAGTAAATTTGTAACAAATCCTACCATTCCTAAATCACGTTGCAAATTTACCTTATGAATTATCGTTAATCACGGAAGGGGAGGAAAGGAAGAGCATGTCTATTGTCTACACATGGCTGATGGTCATTTGTTGTTTCAAACATTAAGTTGATAGGTTCCAAGGTCTTGCTGAGAACTGTGTACACAGTTCTGAGCAACAACTTGAACCTATCAACTTAATGTCTGGAAGAACAAATGACCATCAGCCATGTCATGGATGTGTTTATGGTCTTTGTTGCAGGTGAACTTGGCGAAGCAGTACAATCTGCCTATGTATGTATGATGAGACACTTTACCGATTTCTTATTCATTTTCTCTTTTTGTTGCAAAGCTACTGTATGTTTTAGTATCTTTTTCTTTTCCCCCTTTTTGATTTCTTACTCGCTTCATCAGCTGCACATGTCAACCAGCTACAACTAGTGTGGTTATTGGTGATGATGCACGTCTGGCCCCATATGTGCCCATGGCATTCCACCATTTCCCCTTATCCAGTCACTTCCCCACCTTCTACTCTATCTTTTAGTTTCTTTTACTTTTACTTTTTCCTTTTTTCATTTCTTACTCGCTTCACCCATTTGTTTTTCTTGCTTTGCTATCCCTTCCCATTCTACCAGTGTACTCCCACTCCATTTCCAGGCCGGATGTCGTAGGAGGCGACTAAACCTAGCTTTAGTTTTGTGTGTTGATTTTGTGTTATATGTATTTTTTTAGTTAAGCATACATGCTTGTTTTTGTCGTATTAGGTTTAGTTTAGTCTTGCGGTGTGATAGTTGTCTCCCCTGTTGTAGGCGCTGGTGTAATAATTTAAACGAGCCTCTCGATTTTTTCCCTTTTTGGGTGGCTGCTTAACAAAACGGCGGCCAGGGTTGAGGTTAATATATCGCTGGCCTTCCATTACTGGGTTGGGATAGCTCTCCACCTTTGACTTTTTCGTCTCTGATATAGCCATGTTTGTGCTGAAAAGGGACGTTAAACTCCAACTAACTAATTGGTGCAAGTCCGGAGTTAATGAATAAGTTCTGTTACCTAGGTGGCATGCTGAGTGTAGATGAAACTGTTGATGCAGATGGAGGCTATAGTATGAAAGGGATGGAGTAGATATATGCAGCTCATCTCTCTGCTTAGTGACGATGATGATGTCTTCCTTCTTATGTGAGAAAAGTTATACAGAAGTTGTATGCGAAGCTGTATGTTACATGGCAGTGATACTTGGCCAGTGCGGATAGAGAACAAGTTGGCAGTTCAGCGGGCTGAAATGAGAATGATCAGGTGGATGTGTGGTGTTAAAGTAACATACTGTATAAGTTCACGCGTAATGAGTTGAGAGAGAGAGATGATATAATTGCAATAATGCACCGTTGCAAGTTGGTGACCACAACGAGCCCCCAACTTCGTTTACAGCAGTTGACTGTCACTGTACCAGACCAGGCTACAGTTTCAAGACTATCAGTTGTAGTCATCGTATGTCTCGAACTAAAAAGCTTCCCATACTCGTTACCGAGTGTTGGGCCCGGAACTGATCCTGATGTACAGGCAGTCAGCCCGCTGGCTAAGTCATCTACCCGGCGGTTTGTTGCCATTACTTTTCGTCAGGCCTGTGGTTACCTTCGCAGCCACAGAGCATCACCACCCCTTGGCCGGTACCAAGTTATACTGCTTGGTGACAGAGGCACATAGGTGTGAACAACTTGCCCAAGTTTGTTATGCAGCTTTTGATTGCCCCGAGTAGGATTTGAACCCACGACTTGTTGATCGCAAGTCCAACGCTCTACCACTTGCGCCACCTCTATCTGGAACTAACAGAATAAAATGTCTGCCATTCCCGTCACAGCACGAAGATTCTCTCACTAGACCTATCATCTATACGCTGATGCTAAGTCAAGGATGTCAGTGTTTTTACGTTGCCTTTGTGATACCAGTAGTGAAACTAGGCAGAAAAAATTCAGACTTCGTTGAAGGCTTTTGATGTAGCATACTGGCATCGGCGAGCTGGCTCGAAGGGAAAATAGCCATTATAGTGTAAGCGATGGTTGAAGCAATTTGATTTCTGATCGGTTACCGGGGTATATACTTTTTCGACAACTTTGTATACTTTTATAGCGCGCTTGCAGAACATTTTGATGAATGTTGACATTTGGTAGTCGCCTATTTCTGTTGTGGATTTGTTTGAAGCAATGTGCACTCAAGGTCTGCCGGTCGACCTACAATATCGCTGCTAAAAGAAGCAGGTGAAAGTTAATGTAATTATTTTGACTACCTAACTAAACTCGCAGGCATCATCGTTAGGCCGCATCACAGTGATAGCTAGCAATAGCGGCCTATTGCTACAGATGAAGTAGTGTGTCAGTCAGTCTGTTGATCACTTTCATCAGCCCTGCAAAAACAGTTGAGCGGATCGAGATGCCGTTTGGTAGCTGAGTCGCATAGGCCCAAGGAACACAAGGGTCGAGATCCCCCCACGGGAATTGTCAATTTTTGGGGGTTGTCAGGCCCATTCAAAAGCACTGGCAGTCTTCGCTGTGGTGTTTGCATCAAAAGGGATCATTCATTTGTCAATAATGGCATGCAGCAAAAGGGATCATTCAGTATGCCAGGCAAGCGGAAGTAGTATTTTCCAATCAACCACTGGCTTTAAACAAACATGTCGCCTGTTAGTCCTTATGATACGATACAATATGATATGATATGATTTCGTGCGCTCAAAAGCTGACAAAATGGCCAGCTTAGTCTAGCGCATGGCACAGAAACAAAAAATTAAGGAAAACCAAAAACAAAAACCGATCAGCTCAGAAGAAAAGGGAGATTGCAGACTTTTTGAAGGAAAACTAAAACTGGCAAGTCTATGAGAAATGGCACAGCAAAGGGTTTATTCGTCAAAAATGTTATGCATATGCAGCGAAAGGGATAATTAAATGTTCAATGAACCTCAATAATGGCACGATATGCAGTGTGGCGTTAGATCAAATTCTTTTACCCCTTGTTAGTATTCATCAAAGAAGGATGAAGCTAGTGGACAATTTTTCATAGTCAGCATCAATGCTTTGAGTTCCTTCAGTGCTTTGACACTTAGTTTGGGCGAGAGAAACGGGCGTCCGGCTTGTTAAAATGTGCCTCAGTTAGCATCAACCTGGAGTGACTCTGGAACAGAGGGCCGATTAGAAAACTAAGTATAACTATACGTTAAACCGTTTTAAGAGATCATTGCTTAAAGTGGATTTCTCTGGTTTTATTACAATAAACTAACTATTATCTATGCATTTTTTACCATTTTACATTTGTATATACTGTTTCATGTGCGCCTCTGATTCGCTTGCGACGTATGGCGCTATATAAATGTGTTTTTGATTTTGATTTGATTTGAGTATTGTATGTACTTGTTTTATTTGGACAGCTGTCAATGCTCGTCCTTGATGTCCTGCTTAAACTTTCGTTTTATGTTTCAGCGTGTTTTTACTGTTTTACGAGCTCGTATAAGCAAATAAATGGTTGATTGATTGAAGTAGTAGCAGCAGCAGCCGATACAACTAATTTGTGACTAAATACTATTCATGTTGCTTGAGTTTTCCACCAGTGTGTATATGCAGCATTTCATTGTACACCGTGAGTCAAAAAAGACTGAGCCAAAATTATTTTTTTTTGTTAAATTTGAAGCCATTTAGGTCATTTTTCGTTATCATGATTGGAAATGATTTGCTTATTAACGTATTGAAACATTTCCCGCCAAACTTTAATGGCATTGTTATTTAACCATAATAATTTGATGACGTTGACGTCGCCAATTTAGCTATGTAAATTTGGATTTGCATTAATTGTCATTTTTACTGTGCAATTACTATTGATGTACATTCGCTTTTTTATTGATTTTCATTGTCGAGACGCCCCGTATGGGCTCCAGGGCAGTAATACTCCGTGATTCATGTGTTGATTTCGGCGCTATATGAGTTGTTTTTTGTGTGTTTAATTAACTTCCTTCCTCCCTTTGTTCTTTCTTTACTTTTTTCTTTCCTTATGCTTTCTTTCTTACTTATTTAATTTCTCACTTGTTTACTTTCTGGCTTATCTATCTACTCCTAGAATACACAGACCCATTCGAGGCCAAAGGTCGTAGGAGGCGACCAAACCTGGCTTTAATTTTGTGGGTTGTTGTAGTATATTTTGTTATGGATGTATCTTTGCTTATGTTACCCACGCCGGCTGTATAGCCGCCGGCGTGGGTGTAGCGTTCAGTCGCGTCTGTCTGTTTGTCCGTGTTGTAAAAGAAAAACGGCTTGAGCTATCGACACCAAACTGTTCACGTATACTCTATAGCAGTCGCTCGGCATGCATTGACTCAGAGGTCAAAAGGTCAAAGGGCAAGGTCACACGGTTACGAAAACCGTCTCGGTCGCACGGTTGCTAGTGACGCTTGTAGCTGCGGCAGTGTGCTGCCGCTGCCGGTGTGGGTCTGCATGTCGATACGACTACCTATGTTTTCTAGTTAATATATGGTTGATGACGCACGATGAGTCAGTGAAGAATCGCCTGTGCTGTGTTTGTTTCAGTTTTCATTACTGAGCCAAGAGATTGGCTGGAAAGAACGTCTCCTAAATGACCTATTTTGTGTCGAGTGGGACGTAAAACCTTAACTCATTTGGTAAATCGACAACAGAAATTTACTAATAGTACTACTGATTGTTTTGCATGCGTGGCCGAGGCAGACATTTTGAACCAGGCTATTGATACATGTGAGCAACTTTGTTTGACGCTTTGTGAAATAATTATTAAAATTAATTATTAAAATTGAAACGCATTTGACAAAACTGATCACACCTTTCGTTATGCTTTACCTTCTCTCTGGAACTAACTCCCTTTATCTCTTTGCCAACCTCATTCTGGTACCAGCTCCTCCATTTCATTCTCACCTATTCTTTCATCTGTCACTTCTTCCTCTTTTGTTTTACCACTCTGCTCATCCATAACTCCCTCTCCCTTTCACTCCCGGCTTAAAAGCTACCTGTTTCACTAATACTATCTTCCTATAGTTTCACTTCTTCTTCCCGTCTGCTTTCACGGACTATTGCCCGGACCGTTTCTTCTGAGCTACTCGGTTTTTGTTTTTAGTTCTTCTTTTTTTCCCAACTCTAATTTGAAAACAGAAACCTTGCACAAATTATACTTTTTCAATAAAATAATGT
>Ga0209780_1002161_pt1 | contig 13741 bp, 10 predicted proteins | sample WorMetexBAHAMAS2_FD_187384 | JGI IMG/M metagenome (GOLD analysis project Ga0209780, IMG submission 187384) | Marine gutless worms symbiont microbial communities from Max Planck institute for Marine Microbiology, Germany - Inanidrilus exumae... | ecosystem: Host-associated > Annelida > Digestive... | reverse complement strand
AGGTCGACTCAGCCTTCTACCCTCCCTGGGACGGTAAAATGAGTACCAGCCAAAGGGCGGTGATGTTCTGCGGCTGGGGAGTAAAGGCAGGCATGGTGTAATTTGCAGGTAAAACTGTGTGATCCACGTCTGAGCGCATTAGAGGTAGTTACGACGATGCGCTATACAAATCGACGTTTACTTTACTTTACTTTACTTTACATTATCGGACAAAAAATCTTGTTCCGACAGATCGCGCTAAATCGCTTTATTTTGTCACAAATCGTCGAAAAAACGCAAAACTGTGTGTACCTTGGTCCAGTTCGGATTTAGTAAATTTTGCGTATTCGACATCACGACGCTACATCGCGTCTGGCGTCAAATTCACGCACCTGTAATTTTAAAATGGAAACAGTTATACAGATGAAACTCGCCAGTCTTGTAGCTACTGTGGAGTTTCACATGAATTTGGAATTGCCGGTTCCAACACTGAGATATACGTGGCCAAACATGGCATTTTACGCATATCAGCATTACCGGGCCCCACATATGAAAGGTATGATGACCTTGATCCATGACCTTGACCTTTTGCACGAACAACTTAAACAACGTTTGACTGAGATCTGGTCTCAGTGGTCTGGCGTACATGCTGACTGTTGTCGAATGGAGACACCATCTCCAGGCCTGTGTACGTGCAGAGGGACGTCATTTTGAACATCACAGGCTGCGCGGTATAGCGGCAGCTCTGTGTTAACGGCCACTGGCTTTGTCAATGGGAAATGGCAATTTTCTACTCCCTGCAGAATCGACACCCCTCAACCGATCACTAAACAATTTGTCACAGACGATTACGTCGGCGACCCCTACGGCTGTGCCAAATTAAGTGCATATCCGTCCACGAGGGGCTTCTGGGCACATGGGTGAAATATAACCAAAGTTATTTGTATTTATGCCCCCATATATGGGAACTCACCTACAGGTCAGACCCGTCGACGGATTTTCACGCGTGATGGCTCAAGCGACGTGGACTCGCGCAAGGATGTGCCCTTTTGGGATTTTTTCATATTGCTCCCAATTCAGGGGGTCAAAAACCCCAAATCGCCCAATTTTGGGGCGTGAATAGGCATTTTCAAGCCAAACTCGCGAAATCGAAAAACGTGCATATTATCAAAACTATTGCATCGATTCCAACCAAATTTTGCACAGTGATAAAAACCACCAAATGCCCTTCGTGGGTGGTCCCCACACACGCATTACAAATCCAAGATGATGGACGGCCACCATCTTGGACAAGTCGAAAAATCGTTATATCTCGGCCGCGGTTCGAGCGATTTTGACGAAATTTGGCACGCCGATGCAGTTCGACCCTGTCGACCGTACCGACCGTTAAAAATTGAAATTTAAAAAAGATGGCGGCGTCCGCCATCTTGAAAAATCGAAAACTGACATATCTCCGCCGCGGTTTGAGCGATTTCGATAAAATGTGGAACAGTGACGCAGTTCGTCGATCGTCCTTCTTGACCGTTCCCATTGTTAAAAATTAAACATTTTAAAAATCCACGATTGTGGCTGCCTCCATCTTGAAAAATTCTAAATCGTGATATCTCGACAACGGTTTGACCGATCGCCACGAGGCCTCACAGGTTTTGGCCACGATGGCATGGTGACGCAATTCGACACTTATGATGCGTCCCACGGTTAGAAATTTCAATTTCAAAATCCAACATGCCGACGGCCGCCATTCTGAAAAAAAATCACCATATATCGGCTGCAGTTTCAGCGATTTAAACAAAATTTGGCAGGGTGACGCAGTTCGGCCCTCGTGACCGTTTGGTCCGTTACAAATTTGAAATTTAAAGCAATTCAAGATGGCGGCGGCCGACATCCTAAAAAATTAAAAATTACGATATCTCGGCAACGGTTTGACCGATTCGCACAGCATTTGGCATGATGACGCATATTGGCCCTCCGAACCAGACCAGAGGTGAAATTTCGAACTTTTAAAAATCCAAGATGGCGGAGGGCCGCCATCTTGAAAAACCGAAAATGTAGTATTGATGGACATTATTAATAGTCTACTCAAAACTGGTAATAAAACAGCAAATATAAACGTAAAAACTGCAGTTTATACACATTGTTAATGGCGTCGGATCGAAAACCGCAAAAATCATAATAAAGGCAATGTTAACCACACTAACATTGACATTCAGGCTATGTTAGTGTGGTTAACAATGCCTTTTTATGATTTTTTGCTGTTTTCGATCCGTCGCCGTTAACAGTGTATATAAACTGCAGTTTTTTACATTTATTTTGTTGTAATATTACCTGCACCATGTCTTCTGCTGACATTTTCACGTTGAATGGCTAAACATGTTAGTTGCGACTGCTGTTGTTTCTTGTCACAGTAAATGCAGGGGTTTTGGTTTTTTGACACTCAGTGTAAATGCTTGCTATGAAATTAACACAAGCTGGTACCATGTTTCATCAAAACTCACAAGTTACATACGTGAATATTGGAGACTCATTGTGTATTCTCTATAACAAAAATTCTGGACATTGATCATTATTTGTTGAAGTTATTTGAAAATATAACAGGGGTCCGGTTTTTTAACAACAGTGTGCAATATAAAATAAACAAAAAACAAAGCCAGATTCGGTCTCCTCTATACTGGAAACGGAACGGTCTTATTCGTACGGAAATAAATAAGGAAGTAAGTACGTAAGTAAGTAAACGATTTATATACAGCACCGGAATCAACAAATAAACTAGATGGAAAGTACTCTGAGAGAGTACAAAATCCCTGCGAAAGCAATCGCCGATTTTTGACCGTTTCGTTACGTTACCGTTCGCGGATATGATTCAGCGTGCAAGTGTAAAAGTAAACAATCGCCGGTTTACGGAGTTTTTTGACCGTTACTTCCACACCCGTCTACCGATCGTAACGAAACGCAAACTTGGTCTTCCCTTTTCCCCTAGGAACCTTCGCATAAAATTTGGTGCAAATACGTCCACAATTTCTTTAGTTATCGTGGTCACAGACAGACAGACACACACACACACAAACCAACGCCGGTGAAAACATATTCCCTCGCTTTCGCGGTGATAATCAGGGCGCATTACAGCATCGGAGCGCGTATACGCGGCAAACAGATCGAGACGAAGTAACCTCACTAGCGGTAAACGGGTGCCGGTTTTCGTCCGTGCATGACCGTAGCTGTTACATGGTTATCATCAGCTGGCGTCGGTCGATACAAATGTCAACGCGCATATTAACGTGTCCGCTTGGCCTACGGAATCGCGTGCAGCTGTAATTTGCTCGCCTCACCTGACTGCTGATGTTATATTAATCATCATCGTCATCATGATCAGCATCATCATCATCTTTCTGTAGCTGGCCGATTGCTATGCACATGAGCACCGCTTTGTTGCGCTTTGTTGTCGTGGTAATGCGCAGTTTGAACTTTCGAAGCTGCACGTTCTGCTGGTATCGCATTAACGTACGTCGAGGCGATGTTTTCGAGTTGTTGTTCTCAGTGAACCAACAACGACTGCTGTGTGTGCACTGTGCTACATTACTTGGTCGATCGACCCTCGCATTTATAGGCCGACTGATCTTTATTTTGCGCGAAACTTAGGCCTAAAACCAAACTGTTCGACGCTGAATGTCCGAAACACGGCAACAGACAGATAGCCCAGTCATCGCCGAAAGCACATCGGTTATGCTTAGCCTTATTTGCTTTGCCCGTCCCTTTACACGCTAGTTTTATATCGAAACCGCTAACACCCCCGTCACACCAAACTCGTTCTCAGTAGGCCCCCTACGTTCTGAATAATGTAGCCGAACGGGCGCAGTTTGGGAAGATAGTGGACACGTTTGGTGCGAAGGAGGCGTAAAAGCAGTCAACGTCGCATGTGAACATGGGGACTCTAGTTTCCTGATACTGAAGATCGTGGTGAACATCTAGCGGGGTCAACCCAAACGAGGTCCCCAAAAGACGTGGAGCAGGAAAAATAGCGATATTCTGCCAAATCGCTGTATCTCGGAAACGGTATACAACATGGGGCGTGGTTATACAATGTGGAAAATGAACAGGAAGTCGTATGTGCTTTTTCTAACAGTGACATTACCCATGACCTTGAGTGACGCTAACTACCCCCATCACCTGAGTTTGTAATTTTTGGATCATCTTTTCTATCTTTGGAACGGGTGAAGCTATTCAGAGTCTTCAAAGTTGGTACATAGCTTGTTCATAGCAAGCACTAGCCTATGGATGACAAAACACTTCCAAATAGGGTCATGTGATCCATTTTTACTTTTTTTGGGCCATTCCTATCGTATTACTGTCTTATGCACTTTAAATTTGGTAGACAGATTGACCCTGACGAGTACCAGTATATGCTTAATAAATTGCCTGAAAGGGGGCGTGTTCAAGGTTACGTGATCCATTTTAATTTTTGTAAATAAGTGATAATATCTAGGAAACGGTTACAACATAGACGCATAGCTACAATGGAAGACAAATAGCAAGTCATAGTGTCCTATACAGAAACAATGTCCAATAATGACCTTGAATTTGAAAGTAGAAACCGTTCTAAATTCTATACCTCGGAAAATATTCACAGGAGTCGGAATTTCAGTTCCGGTATTATATACAAGCAGGAGAACCTTACCGTGCTTATTTCCAAAAACATTAGTTTAAATTAATTATTGGGAAAAATCATAAAAAATAATAAGAAATATTTCACATAAGTTCTTCCTATAAAACTTCTTTTATGAAAATATAAATCTCTGTTAAAAAGTCCTTCTATATGTCACTTTTCCGTTGACTTTCCATCGCTTAATTTTTTTCTGTCTGGCTGAAGGACTAGTAGGTATTCCCCGAATTTTTTCTGCCGTTTGTTGCTCAGAAAGCGCTACAGGCGTGCTATCCCCTGTCTTGCTTCCCTTCGTTTGTTCTCTTTCTGTCTGGAATGAATAACGAGGTTTCTCGTGTAACCTCCGGATACACTCCCAGTCCATTAGAAAGTCGACCGCATCGCTAAAACATTTCCTATTCGCCCTTGAGACTAATAGGAAATCTGTCCACTCCCCCAAATCTATCCTCAGAGTTAATTTCACTTTCGGTTAGCGATGTCGAGTCCATCTTGTCTCCGTAACTTTTATCCTCAGAGTTAAAATTTTAAATCAACTAATATTTAAAATAAGTAATTTTAAAAATAACTTATAATTAAAAAATCAAATTTTCTGAAATATCTGTTAAAAGTAGGTTCAGCCCCAAACCCCGAAAGTAATCCTTAGCTCTATAAAGTTGGTATTGGATGAAAGCCCAACCCATTTTCTATCTTTTAGGTTAGGAAAGTAGGAGGGTTTTGCCACTCGTTTTCAAGACATTTTGTCTTATAAAGAGGGGCTGTCTATTTTGATCCTTCTAAAAATTTTCCCTAAGTATAACCCTCTTTCGTACTGTATGCGTTACATTTGTTTTGGCAGTCAATCGCGTGTGGGTGTATTGTGGGTGTTTGTGTGTGTGAAATAGGTGTGAAATTCAAGCTTTTATATTACGAATGGCGATATTGAATCGCGACAAGAAAGGCGATACAGCACGCTTACTGTTGTTGATGGTCAATAGTAGGCCTGTACCTTTGTGAAACTGTCAGTCGCAGTCATTGCGTTGTGAATACAACCACGTACATTCCACTACTTCGCCTGTTGTATATATGCTACATACTACATACGGCGCGTCAGGCCTTCTATACTAGGCCTACTGAAAATACTGCTAGTACGTCTAGTGCTAAGAGATGGTACTCGGCTGCGGGGTGATCACGTACAGTTCCGAATGTAAGTGTTCACTTTACTGGCAGAAATAAGATGGAAATTGAAAACTGTAAGACAAAAGAGCAAGACTTGACGAAATAAGAGGTACTTGTCTGGACCAAATGCCCGTTCAGTTATCTTCACTTTTTTCGTAAACTGGCGGAGATTAATGTCTTATCGGTCATAGGGATTCTGTCCGGGATTCTAAAGAAACAAAAAACTCAGCTTAGTGACAATCACTGTTAGGCTTATTGTTAGAATGCCAGTGCAGTGATGCTGAGTCAGTACTTCAATAAGTCATCAGTTGGCTATTTGCTCATCTTGATTGGTTGAATTAAGGTTTTACGTCCCACTCGACACAAAATGAGCCATTTCGGAAACGTTCTTCTCAGCCAATCTATTGGCTTGGTACTGAACAAACTATAGGCTATGCTATGGAACAATTAGACGATTTGATTTTTTGGCTGACCCGTGTCTCGAATTTGTGAAACGAAAATGATAACATAACACCAAATTATGCGGGTACGCCCTTCAAGGGCTTAAGGCGCTTTATTTATCAACGTTTTCTAGACGGCGCCACCGTAGGCTGCTAACACCACAGAGCAGTGCATGAAACAGTTTATCGAGCACACTCGTTTATGTGACCGACTTTTTTACGTTTGCAAACGTATAAACTCCGGCTGCAGTCTAGTTTTTATTTATGAATGCATCATACGGTGTATATCCCAAATTCGCTCCGTTTTCCCATCTAATCCTGCCGACTTCGCGACATTAAGCTGATATACATGTACGCTGCACTACGACTATTCACGTGCACACACGTAGACGCCCGCATACCGGCGCACCGCAGTGGGTCATGCTCTGTGACAGCATCGTGACATATTAAAGTCACTGACACACGACACAGAACTGCCAATCACGTCTTTCATCTTCACGCGCACGTTCATCATTCAGTTAGTCTATGACGTCACGTAGAATGCCTCAGTAAACTAGAAATACGTTCTGTGGAACGTGGTATCTGTCCCATAGCAAGTCCACAACTACCGAACTATTCCGGTAATATATAATAAGGGTTATATTACATATTTTTCACCGTGCATGAGCGAAACGGCTATATTTCCACTTCCGGTCCAAAATCGGACGTCACCATCGTGTGCCTCGACACCGATTACCAGTAAGACGCCGGAATTTCGGCGATTCGCAAACATTTAACGCAGTTATGGGGTTGTTAATGTATTTTCAGGACCTGTTCGCCTAAAATTGAGGGTTATGGACTCTAAATGGGACAAGGGGTGGTGCGTTGTTTACCCCCAACGAACTCGTTTTTACTTTTGGAGGTTTTTAAGTCTGTGCCAATTTTGGTGAAAATGCATCAAGAAATGCGAGCGTGAGAGTGCGCGTAGACGGACACACGGGCAGAGGCAAACTGTCCCATGCGATAATTATGCTATAGCTATGGGACAGATAAAAATATAACGCCTTATATGTATTGGAGCTATACCCAGTTTTTGCGCGCTGGTTCCATTGCTGCAGCAATCCAACGTATTGTGTATGTGTATGGGCTATTTAGAAGCAACAAAAACCCCTACAAATACGCCTGCTGTTAAATGTGTGTTGTCTGCATTTAGACTGATTAGGCCTAGTAAAAATTCAAACGGCACACGTTACTTTATAGGGTTGATGTAAATTAATCTGGGACCGAAAGAATGCACACACAGACGGTCATCAGTAATCGTGGCTGCCGCGCGTGACGTAATTTCTGACGTCATACGGAGTTTCCCTCAGCGACCGCAGCAGGGCGAGACTGAGGGAATCCTCGTGACGTTATAGATTACGTCACCAGAGAGGAAATTGATTTGTGGCCGGTCGATATAGTTGGAGTGCGCGCTGATCAATACTGAGTGGCAAAGCCAATTGCGTCGTACGGTGATTGAGTTCGGCGGCGGCTATATAGATAGTGCTTAAAGCTGGGTCGTCTGTCGGAGATTTGTTGGCGTGGTCGATACGTAACGGCGACGTCAGGTTGATGTGAACGTATGTAGTACCAGAAATATACATGAATGAGTAATTTAGCAATTATTCAGCAAAACACGTTGCGAATTACTTGTTCTTTTGACACTAGGTTATGAATATTTTGAAGATTTCATGAATGTAAAAAACGATCCTGTCAAACGAGCAGAAATTAAGCGTCCAGGTGTTAAAAAGGTAAAGTTGTCCCATATTCGTTACCGAGCGTTGGGCCGGAGCTGATCTCGGTGTAGGTAGTCAGCGCGCAGGTGACTTGAAGCCATCCACCCGGCGGTAGGCTGCCATTACTTTCCGCCAGGCCTGCGGTTACCTTCCCTGCCGAAGAGCGTCACCGCCCATCAGCCGATACCAAATTATACTGCTTTGGTGACAGAGGCACATGCGTGTGAGCAGTTTGCCCAAGGCTGTTACCTGGAAGCGGACCGGCCGAGATTCGAACCCGTGACCTTTTGAATCGCGAGCGAACGCTCTACCGTTAAGCCACACAGGCCAGTTGCAGGGGTTGGATAGTTTAAATTGCTAGCTTCGTGGTCAGATGATCGGGAGGTGGGTTGCCATCGATGTCCTTCCCACGCAGAGTTGTTTGTCTTAGACGAGGCGATCGAAATCGAAAACAACACGGAAAAGAATCATGCCTGCTGACCAAGCGACCGCGTCCACTCTAGCTATGGATTTACTGCTGCGTCTGACAGGCAAAAACTTCATGCGTTTATACGCCGTGGCGTTCGCCTCATGTTCTACAACCACAACGATCCTACCATGGCTCATGATGGCTGAACTTGTTGATGAACTAGATCAAACATTATTCACTGCTGTTCTGCATAACGATGATCACGTGCTACGTTAAATTTTACCGGATCGCCGTCATCATTCGTCCTGTCTTAGACCGAAGCGTCACGAACTCAGTCTCGCGTTGGCAATTAGACGCGAATCGCGCGATTCTCGAAACTTCTTCCAGTGACTTTTGTTTAAGGACATGCATTAACATTTTTACATATTTTAGCAATTTTCACCGCATGTATTTGTATTATCATGTAATTTGTTGCGTTTTGCCAACTGCATAATAAACCTATATGTACCTATGTATGTATGCTACAGTATCAGACCACTATGTTGTACACATGTTTTGCTTCTTTTTTCGAGTGCACTTTCTCCGATGTTTGTCAACCGCCATTCTCGAAACTTTCCCACATTTTACTGCAGCTGAAGTTTTTCTATGCCGATTGCCTGACAGAATAGCTAAAAATAAATCACGTGCATGAATTGGTAGGCTAATTAATTGACTCGGCCATTAATGCGAATCTACGGATGCAGCCTAGTTGTCAATGAGTGGGATATGGAATATGTCTTTACGGTTTGGTAGAATTATGTAAGTTTTGTTCCAGATAAACTGATTTGCTCTTGGTTTCGCTTCATCTGTTATACGCCAGCCTTCCATTATTGCTTTTAACTGACAGTGAAATCTTTGTTATTACATAATAATATATTGTTATACACTTGCAAGTCAGTTAACATTATTTCGGATCTTATACAAAATGAAATAGCAAATTTCGTCCGAGAAGCTTGTACATTTCTGATTGGTAATTGATGATATCCTCTTGATGTTTGAAGTCTGATACTGCAAGCAGAGAGTGGCCGGACGGCGTATGGCTGTTGGTTGGTAAAATTTAAAAAACTGGTAGCGGGTAAAATTTGTCCGACATTGTTCAGTCCGTGACAGTCCGGGCCTGCAAATATACATGTAGGCCCAACGCTTGAACGACACGTAGCTGTGTTACAATAATAAGCCATAAATCTACTGACTTCGACCTGGTATGAAACATTATTCACATTACTCACAAGCTGAAAACTAGGCCAACGCACACACTGTACTCAATTGCAGACCACTAACTCGTTCGCGCTGTTAATAGGTTTATATTATAATATACATGATAAAAACAACCAAAAACTAGAAGGGCTCAGTAGAGCGCATACCTCTCCCACCGACCTTGCCTTTGACTTTGATCTTTCAAAATTTTATCACCTCGTCCCTCGTGGCTACCTCGTCCCCCTATATTGTATGACTGACAAAGTTTGGTGACAATCGGACGGTCAGACTTGAAAAAATATAAATAAATATAGCGTCACTTTCTTTTTGCAGTCTTCCTCTAAAGTTATACTTTGTCTTCGTGAATCTTGATAGCTCGTTGCCGTGTGTTCTGTTCTTCTGTTTGCACAATATTGTCAACAAGAAGCAAGGCTATCGCAGAGGGACCACGCGACGCGCTACGTCAGTTGGAATCTTGTCAGCTACTATTAAATGAATTCCCGCTCACCTCTAGTCAGATTGAAGCACTCGGATATGACAGTGTGTCGTACTTAGCGCTGTCGGTGGGGGGGCGGGCAGTGTAGAAAGTTGATATGGTCTCATTAGTATGGCGCATCTGAGTGATGCACGTGTTTTGCAGCAGGTAAGAGTAAAGTCAACAGCTGGGTGAGTTTACTTAGCTAACTATGTCACGCAGTGCTGAAGTGAAGTATTTGCACAGTCTTACTGATATGAATGAGCGTCAGTGAAAACAACACATGACGGCGATGAGCAAGCGAAGTGCAAAGCAAACTGATAACTAAGTAAGTAGCATATTGTTGCCGTAGCTAATATTCCATAGTGAAAACACTGACGAACTAGAAGAAGCCAATGCTCACAAGAGTGCAAGAACCCACGCCTGCAATATTTTTGACCTTGGCCCTTGAACTTTTTACCCTAAAATATACGAGGTTCGAGTACTCGTCGTGAAACATTTCTATGTCAAGTTTGATGATCCTAGCTGCGTCGGTTTTTGAGACGTCGTCTGGAAAACAGCGGTGAAAACGCTAGCTACGCGACTGCCGACGGCGAATAGTTTATGCATCAGGTTTCGTACGTGCACTCGTGTCATCAAAGATGCCGCATCACGTTTCATGCTGATTAGGCTACGCACTCCACTCTCCAAGCAATTCAACACACTCATTAACATAAATTAACATATATTTTCGGGTGCATTCGGTTCGACAGACGAAATGCCACTGAGCAGCTTGTTGGCTATTTTGTCAAAAATCTTCAAAAGTTTTTCGATTCATTTTTGCCCGCCCTTCTTCCGGTCAATAGACGTCGCTGTTTTGTTCGTCACGTGACTTCCGGCGGTGACAGATGAAGCTGATTGGCTAACGATATCCAGATACTTGAGTACTTTCTTATTTAAAAACTACTTAATGTTCACAGCATGTAGCCGTTGCCGGGGTAGAAGAGGACCGACACTATCAAGTGCCATTTGATGACGTCACGTCACTTTTCGCTGTTGAAGGCACATATTATTATAACAACATAGCAGTGTTTTTAATATTACGCAGATAAATTAGCAAGAGTACGAAGTAATTTGGCAACAGGCCGCATCGCCGTGTTGTCACCTGTCGACGACCAGTGTGCAATGCACTCATGCGTAGGTACGTTACAATGACGGCTCAAATGTGCACGACCTTATCCCGTGAGGATCTGCACCTTCATCTAATATATGGTTCCTTGGATCAACACCACTCAGCCCACAAACGGCAACTCGATCGCTTCAGCCGTTTTTGACAAGTCACCCGTGTGCCCGACACACAAACGCACAGACCACGCTACGCGCGACATCTGTAGCAATAGGCCGCATCTATGCACTGCTTACAGACGATGCCGCATAAAATTGCAATATTATAAATTAACGCGTAGCAAAATAACCTTTCCACAATGAAGTTCATATGCACATTACGGCGACCCAGTCAGTGGGAAGACAGTATAGCGACGCACTCAGTAGTCCGCCTGTCGCTGACCGTATCGAGTGCGAATGTCGGTTAAATATTTGTGTTCCGTTAAAAATCGTATCACTGAATAGTCATTAACTGCGTGGGTCACGTGGTACACCCACCTATATTGCCGTAGATAGGTCGGCACGATTGTAGGCGGCCCGGGGCAACGCACTGAAGCAACTATAGAGTTCATGTACGTCCGATCGTTGGCAGATAATTATAAAATGGCGCATGGGCCAAAGCGTTGCCAGATATCGAATATAGGTCTACCTGGGGTTACTAGTCTCACCAGCCTTATTTTCGTTAACTGTAACTGTAACTGAAACTTGAACTGAAATATCGCACTAAATGTCTGCATAGATTACGCGTGACATTTGCCCACAATCTAACGACTCATTTATGACAGCAGATATCGTAGTCTAGAGTCTGGCTGCGTGCGTCGATACAGAGATGTCGATGCTTCTAGTAGTAGTAGTAGTAGTAGTAGTAGTAGTAATAATAATAATAATAATAATAATAACAATAATGTTCGTTTATTTTGATTGACGACATAACGCGCAATCTACAGTAACACCGCCACGCAGGGCGACACTAGGCTATATACAGAAGGGTTAAGCTCGGCTAAATTGCTGCCACATGACGGCGCACAACGGTTTTTGATAACCGCACCGGCTTAACCTTGTGAACACTCACCAGATGGCGCGACCAGCACACATCCGATAAAGTTGCTCACTATTCTTAATTTATCGACCCCGAAAGGATGAAAGGCTGAGTTGGCCTAGTTGGCTGACCTATAGCGGACGGCTTATCCACATATGTGGTCACCCGTCAGCTGCAGGTCGAGCGTGGGACAGGGAACGTTCGCCGGACAAAGAGCGGCGTTCTACTACAGTGCCACGCAGTTGGTTTACTTCGCAGCGGTGTATAGCAATAGCGTTAATTGTATCCACTATTTATGCCTGTGTGCGTATCTTAAACACTGTATTACTGCTATTATTGCAAGATGACAGCCGGTCACTGCTTCATTATTTCAGTCTTGTTGACTCGCTGTGTGACTCCTGAATCTTGTAATCAATGCCGTCCAATTCTGGGCTGTCAGTAAGTAGAAAGGAACGTCAGCAGTTAGACTGTTTCGTGCATATGTTGATATAGCAAGATATCTCGGTAATACTGTCCATTGACTTTCACTAAAGGATCGACGAAGAAAAACTCACATTTTTGACATAGCGACAATACCGCGACAGACGTGGTAAATGCCGAACTTGTGGGTAACAGATGGCAGAATGCTATGCTGCCTCATTAGCTCCCGTCTGTTTCTTTGCGAATGAAGGGTCAACTCAAAGGGGGTTCAGCTGTGACAAGATGATAATTTTAACGTGTTTTATGTTTGTTGGCAAAACAACATGCAGCGTTTGAATGAAAAGATCTACAGCTGATGCAAAGCTTGATTGCATTTACTGTAAAGCAAAACGACCATGTTTTGACGGGAAGAAGCAGCCGTCGTTATTTGACGCACAGAAATGCTTCACAGTTAAAAACGATACTGACATCAGGATGATGCGTTACATCGTCACAGCGATTCTACTTTTTCGCAAGTGTTAAAGAGGAATCATTCACAAATTGTACATTTAATTGATGTAAACAAATACTGCAACGACAAAACAGTATCTTGAGTGATTGTGTGGACATTTCTGAATACTGAAGCATTTAAGTGTTTTAAATACTTTTACGGCATTTAGACTTGTAAATCACGCATCGACACCATGCTGTTTTTGTTTGTCTGTATTGCGTTAAACGTGTCTCTCTGCCGAAGATACGCAGAGAACTCATAAACGTTTAGGGCGATCATGTGAAGATCAGGGTCGTCGTGAGGAATACGTCGGCGGACGTACGTGAAGGGAGTGTCAAAAAGTGTCACTGTTGTCATCGTTGTCGTCGTCGTGGTTCTTTTTTCTTTTTCTTCTTCTTCATCTTGTTATTACGCTGGCCGCGTCCATAGCAGAAAGCGTAATGCAACGGTCTGGCGTCCGTCCGTCTGTCTGTCTGTTTGACTCATCGGCATACTTACCGTGACTCACTAAGGCAGCGTCACCGTGCGATGCGGCCTAGAGTTG
>Ga0209780_1002160_pt1 | contig 13742 bp, 7 predicted proteins | sample WorMetexBAHAMAS2_FD_187384 | JGI IMG/M metagenome (GOLD analysis project Ga0209780, IMG submission 187384) | Marine gutless worms symbiont microbial communities from Max Planck institute for Marine Microbiology, Germany - Inanidrilus exumae... | ecosystem: Host-associated > Annelida > Digestive... | reverse complement strand
TTTGCATTACTTCAGTGGTTCAGTTGATTACACTGTGTTACAGTAGTAATTTATTTATTTGTAACATTGTACACGTGTTTCTGTTTGTGTTAAATTCATTATTGTTGTGCACATGTCACATAATAGGAGAATACACCGACTCACGGGTACTACATGCTCAGAAATATGTTGACGCTGTTCGTTAAAAAGAGTGTTTTGCCATAACATCATTTCATAATCAGTTGAAATGTATTTAAGCTACCGTACTCCCTAGTTGCAGAACTCATGGGGCAATGTAGTAGACTGACAGTGCAAATATTTTCTGCAAAGTTTGCGTTCTAGTTATTTCAGAAGTGATAAATCCTGACCGAAATGTGTGTTAGTTCAGCCGAGAAGAAATACACGTATTGTACTAAGACGGTGTAGTTAACACCATTGAGAACTGTAGCATCTTTTCCCTATAGTGGTTGTTGTTTGATGAAATACAATGTCAATTCTTATCCATGCTTACTTTCTAGAGTTACTGCACGTTTGAGGTCAAATACGCCAATTTTTAGGAGCCGGATGTCTTTCCTGTTGCCAAACTAACAGTGGCAAAGCATGAAAGGATCCATTCAGTTATAAATTTATTGTGGGATCAGAATGTGTATGTTATTCATCAATATTAATATAGTGAACATAGCCCCAGTTCAGCTAACCCCAGTTCCAAAAATAACAGCTTAGCTTGCTGTTTTGCACATTCACCCAATAATGTAACCAAAAAATCTAAAATTTTCACATCTTCCAGGGTCATTTTCAGATCATCTTAACTTAGGCAAAAGGGGCACAGAACTGCCATTTTTGGGAGACTGTCCTCAAAATACAAAGGTTGTTCCTAGTATCATGGAAAATGCCTTCCACAAATTTCACATTGATTTATCCTCAACGTTTGAGAAATACTCAAGACAGAAATATCATAACAAATTCTAACTTTTTTTGTGCAACTTGCAACAGAGTATTTTTAATTATTAACACAGACATTGTAATAAAGGCACGTCTCTTCACACAGTCCAATGAGAGACCCTAGTGCCGCCACCTGGCGAACTGGATGAAATATATGCATCTTTGATTCTGACACATTTGCTCCATTATGTGAATACAGGACGTCATCCACGAAACTGGAAATACATAATGTATTCCATTGCCGTCAGAAAAGATAACCATCACAGGTTTGGATGTGTGGTTTTTGAGCGGACATACAGTCAAGACAGACAGACATGCTGATCACAATACCTTGCACGCATACTGGTAGCAAAGTAACCAGTACTGCCTATGTTGACGTCACTGTACATCATCAATGCGACAGTCTTCAATCTGTTTTGTTGATGGCCAGTAAACTTTGAATGCATAACTGCTCCGTGGAAATGAACCCTGCAACAAAACAACAGTACAGTTTTTGATAACAGTAGATTTAGATTAAATAATAAAACTGAAATTAGGTAGACTTTTAATGGAAAAAGTATAATTTGTGTAAAATGTCTGTTTAGAAATTATCATTCATTATATGAGTTGATTTTTAACAATAAAATTTAGTACACTTTGACCGGGTGTATTATTGAAGATGTTTCTAATGTCAGTAAAGGAATAGTATTGATGTCGTGTTTGATCATATGAAGTACGTATGAAGTACATAGTATGTGTTTGACAGACAGAAGTTGATTACAGTTTGTACATTTTGGAGGATCTGTGTGTTCAATAAGATAAGAATGTGTTAACAATCGGTTATATGTGATTTGGTCCTTTCGTTGATATGAAATAGGTAGAGTGGAGTAAGAAGGTACAGTATAATACTACATAAGATTACACACACCTGTACTGGCCCACACAGGACAGAACTAAACACATATGCCAAATTACAAGCTGCACAAATCGCTTTCTCTGTTGGTGAATTGCTTATCACTAGTGTGATGTCTGGGTACTAGTTCAGTAACTTGGTCACCGGTGAAAGCCACAAAGTGTCATCTGTCTAAAAAGATAGAACATGGCCTTACCATAACTGCCACACACAAAGCCTACACATGCCAGTATTACATTTGCAACAAGGGACAATGTCCAGAGAGTGAATTTCCCTAACTGTGTCACAGCTTTGAGTTTTCTTCGGCATTTTGATGCAGAAAAACCAGGTCAGTCAAAGAGAAACTGAAAAGCAGTAGTATTCATACCGGGTTAGTGACGGTGCATTCAACTTGAGTTGATGTAAACGGATCATATTTGTCGGCACAGACAATCAGATCAGGCAGCGGATACATGCGCAGAGTGAAGTCGTATGTCCAGTACACAGGTGCCACATGCAGCGGCAGTGGACACAGGTGAGACTGGCAGATAATTGTCTTTGTAAACTGCATTACAGACAATACTGTACTACTTAACATGTTCTCTTTCTACAACAGGTTTAACAACAAACATGTTGCTGGCACTAGGGTGCATCAGATTTGTGAAAGTTGGCATATAAACTTCTGTCCCTGTTCTAAAAATATTCCATTTATATGTACTTTTAACTACGTAAAATCTTTTTGGTAAATTAATTCATTTAGGTGGTCCACCATTGCACTAAATTTTGATGAAGGTATATTGAAAAAAAACAAGTAGCTCAGCTGTCGCTGACAAACCCGCGTGGCGCGCTGCATCACGACAAACTGCACAATTTTACAACTGTCACGTGACCATAACCACACTTTTTGTTGGTGATATGTCATCCTGTTGCTAGAATTGATATATCCTACTCGTGTACAAAATTTGACGACTTTAGGTTCAGCCATTCCAGTGCCTGGCATGCTAAAAATGCTACCGATAGTCTGAAGCAGAATGTCAATGGTACACAGCACATCGGTTCAGCATTTCTAAGAATAAAAGCTGGAGTTCACCCTGTAATTATCTCTGCCGCAGATTGACACTGGTGATCTTTTTGGAACAGGTAGATCAAGGAATATGTAATAGTTGACTAAATTTTGTAAAGACTATGGTTAGATGATTGGATTAGTTTACCTGCTGTTGACCGGTAACAACAATGTGGCAGAGGTATGCGCTCTACTGACTGACTTCTAGCATTTTGTAATATATCACTGCTACAACTGCACACATCAATGTAAGCAGAAATACTTCACAACAGAAAGTGAACTGACATGCATTGGAATGTTGCCATCCGCAGGATAACGAACGCAGTTACGACACATTTTCATGACGATGTCCTCGCGAAATACAACAATTTCCTGCGTGCAGTATTGCAGTCGACATGGATTACTTGTGAACACAGCTGATGGTAGTGCTGTGCGTAATTCTTCAGTTATACAGTCCGGAATAGCAGGCCTGCAAAGTACATGTACCACAGAAAAACTTTCTCATAACAAACTCGAATTTAACGGACACTCAGTTAATGTGGACTTTCTTATTCTGCTGAGTCCTTAGGAATTTCCATGGTTAGAACATACTCTGACAGTATATATTTCCATTTATTATGGACCAGTTTTCCAATACAAACAGCACCGGATGCAACAGACAAATATTGGTGACAAATTGTTATCACAAGGTTAATACTGTAGCGCCTCAACACAACGCGGTTTTGGAAGTCCATAAAACCAGAACCGTGTTATATTGAAGCGCGTTGTAGCCGGCACTCGTTGCCGTCCATCAGCCTGTGTTTGTGTAAGCTGTGACTGAGCGCACTGGGCAACGGCAGCTGTTACCAGCAGCCTAATAATTGATGACAACAGACTTGTCTGTTGACTACTGTCAGGTCATTTACTGAGCACACCGCTGAAATGCTTGTTTCACAGCCGCATCAGTCGGTGCGTTCTGCATTTAGTCACCGATGAGGCAGTCAGTCAATTGCCATGCATAAAATTCGAGTCCACGTCGAATGCGCGTTATATCCGAATGCGCGTTACATTGGTGCACATTATAACGGGGCGCGACAGTACATCATGTCAAATGTGACCAGACACTGGTGGAAGAGGCACACTTAGCGTTTTATTATATCAACACCCTGTCACTCGTTCAGGCAATTGGTGGTTTTGTTTCATGTGGTCACGACAATCTTATATATCTGGCAATCTTCTAATGCATTGGTCATAATAGGCAACTGTGATTACTGCTGTGCTAGTAACCCGGACAAGCATTTAAAGGCTTCTATCTCAGCCACTTTCACCAAGTACTGTATCAGCGAGGCTAGGTAAGCTAGGACAAAGGGAGATAGTTGGCAGATCAATAAAGGTGGGTGATTGATTTCCCTGGAGTCAGTGCTCTGAATTTCCTACAGTGCTTTAATGCGGCTGGAAGGGCACGCAGCCTGTAAAGGCCTGTGCCATTTATCACAAGAGGTTCTTTTCTGAAAAATAACCAGAGTAAGAAAACCTTAGTTGGCAAAAGAGCATGAAAATATGTCAGTGAACATTTATTTCCACACAGAAACTGAAAAAAATCTGTTTGGGCAACGACGGACATCATCTGGCGCTGTACGATTCTGACGCTATTACACAATTGTCCTGACTTTCTACATCAGACAAGTCTGTTGTTACTTTCAGCCTAAATGTCAGGTAAATGACTAGTGATAACTTAGCTAATCCATCAGCAAACAAAAACCATGCTCATGACATCATCATAAATCATAATGCACTTCTAGTAATGTACTAATATGTCCCACACATCTATGTGAGCAGTTATATGAAAAATCAATTCATGCAGCATATGAATAATTGGAATTATTACCTTGGCAGAATCGGGCCGGGGCCTGGGTCACGTGGCCCCGGAACAAACACAAACTGACTTTTCTCCTTCAAACTTGGAAATTCTGAGACAAGGTTGACAAACGTGTGAAAAGATTCTGCAGCAAATATAATCACAAAATTTGTCGAAATATTGAGGCATAACTAAATGATCATCCAAAACTTCATCATCAATGGCTGCAATTCATTTCACTTGTAATGACTTAACAATGCTGCAATAACATCAAGGAAAAATTAGGAACACGGTGCCTTGCTAGTAGGTCTGTTGTGAGCTAAGGTCAGCCTGTCTTTGGCTCTACTAGAGCCAAACACCCAGTAACTTTACATTTGTATACCATGTGTAGTATGTCCCTCTCAATACGCCTGCTTCTAGTCCATAAAGAAACAAATACTATGCAAAGTAAATAGTGCACTGCATCCACAAATACATGCCAATAAACAACTCTAGAACAATAGTTAATTGCCATAATGTTCTCCTTTTGCAGTATCTCGTCGGAATCAAACAGCATGCAGTTAAATAGCTCAGCTTTTACATGCAACAACAACAGCATTCAATTACAGTAGTTCCATAAATTGTAGTACAAGTCTTCAATCAGGCATATGGTAAATATCAAGCACAAATACCTTTCAGAATGCGAATATGTTCAGTGCCATAAGGCTGAGTTGTGAAATGACCACACAACACGAAGCACGTTGGTGGCATATCGGAATAACCATTGAACAATGTACGCAACTTCTGAATAACCTGCAAAAAATTTCCATGAGTCAACACTACCTTGCAAACCCAGCAACAGCTGACTAAAATCCAATTAGAACACTACATGGAAAGTACTCTGAGAAAGTACAACTCCTCGCAAAAGCATACTCCCTCGCTAATCATTTACTGAAGGGCCCTATTGCAGATTACCACCACAATGGGGGTGCACGGTTAATGGAACAGCCGTTGTCGCAGTGTTGATCGACCAATCACGTTCCTTCGTGAACGGTGTACAGAAGCTGTGACTGCCGCACGGCCAGCGAGGCTGAAAAGCTCTTCCATTTGCCACCCACCTATCTTGTTTGACCAAGCATAAACTCACCGGTCTCCGCTTGTCATAATTCTCCCTGACCGTTACTTCCACAACCCTCTACCAATCGCAATCCTTTCCCCCTAGGAACCTCCCCATAAAATTTGGTACAAATCCGTCCACAATCTTTTTAGTTAGCCTGGTCACAGACAGACATACACACATACAGACAGAGAGACAGACACACAAACCAACGCCGGTGAAAACATATTCCTCGCTTTAGCGGGGATAACTACATCTACATTATAGCTGAATAATTAATACAATACAGATACAAATATGCTATAAAAGACTTTGCAACTATGTACAAAAATAAGAATTAAATATAGTCAATATATGCACCTTAATATCATCAAGCCAGACGTCAGAGAGAAATACAAACATGGCATCATCATTTGAACTTTCCAGCTGCTGCAGTTTTGTGGACGCTTTCACACAAGTTGGAGAAGGACCACCAAAGAAGTTGATGTTACCAAAACACGACCTGACAACAACAGGAGAACAAAGAAATGACCGAAAACATGAACCACCAGTTTAATGGATGGCAGTTACTTCCTGATATGCAGGATCATTGATGCCAAAATTGTACATGGCAGAATGCCGCTCCTGATGCCAACACGATACTCACTGTTCTTCATTCACTGACTCCTGGGGAAGGATGTTGACTCCTTGACACCAGTACAACATCAACAATCACCTCATGGCCACTATACAACGTCAACCTGCTATAGCCAGTCAAACACTGGAAAATTAAAATACTGCTTGCATGCCCTCGCTGACAGCAACTATAGCACATTCAGATTAGAGAGAAGCAGGTAGAGTTCTCCGCAAAAGTGTTACCTACAAAATCTCTGTACCCGGTTCTCTGACACCAGTAATAACAATGACAATATTAATAAAATAAAAAATAATCATCATCATTAAAAAGAATTTTTGTGTATTGTGCTGCTGAAAGACAAAAATAAACAAGGTGTCCCCCTAACGGGACGTAACCACACTGGCCCGCCGTGCAGTGTTTGCTGCCCAACCGCCCATGGGCCCGGCCTCTGGCGAGCCAACCATCCACGCACCTGGCAGCGTTACAGACGACGACGACAGACGCCAGCCAGCAAAACAATACTGGGCTATTAGGCGGGCCAGTAATAAATAATAACAAATCACATAATGAATGGGGTTCAGGTCCAGGGTGCTGGGATAATAGCTTAACATAGCTCTGGAAAAATGATATCAACAGTTGTGCACTGCTGCAGTGGTACTGTGTCATGTGTGTCCATCTAGTGCACTTTCCATCTTAAAGACAAATTGTCATCCGTGTAACATCTCGTAGCAGGTAACAATTCCACTCATACAAGATCTTCCTTGTAATACTTTCCACCGACTTTCGCTCCACATTTTTCACTAACTTAGCATTGTTATACACAGAATATTATTCAGTTTGATGCTATTTCATTTTATTGTATACAGTATTTCTTGCATTTCCAATTCCAAAGGTAGTGGTGCAGAAACAATTAGTGAGGTAACGTGGGATAAGTTCACATCTGTTGAAATGACCTATTTTGTGTTGGGTTCATTAAATATTAACTCAATTTATGTCACCTAAGTTCTGACTGAAATTTCTGTCAAAAATTGTTAAAATCAGACAACATTTGTTTAAGTTACAGTTGATAATGTTGGTGATTACCTCCTTCCATTTGATGACAATTTACCAGCGGAACCTGGCTTAGCAAGTCCCTCTCGGTTTCATCCTCCACTTTTTAAAAATAAAATCTTTGGGAATAAGTAGCATAGGTTTTAATCATTGTGAGCTGGACGCCACTCCCATGACGTAACCAACAGCGTCAAAGCACTGAAGCAAACTGGTCTATTCACCTATGACAAATAATACTTTCCATCTATCAGGTGGAATTTTTCTGTAGCATTAGCACAATGCTTGGATGTCCTTTCTGACACCATTGACAACACACATACAATGGAGCAGCTAGGACTGTTACACTGCACAATGGATTCACACCCTAGTTGGCTGGAATTTAGCCGCACTTCCAACACACTTTAGCCCATATCACACCTTTAAAGTAATAATTTACTGTGAAAAACTATATTTTAACGTTTTGTTAGTTTTGAAGTAGGAAAGAATAGTAAAAAAGGACTTAATAAGGAGAATACATACTGATTGTGTAGGTAGGTTGTACAACGGTAAAACTACTTGGTGAATTATAGTATAACATCATTTTAAATTTATTTTTCACCCAGATCTCAAGTTTGATTCCTACTGAGACCTATATAAGCCATTCATCTATGATAAAGCACAAAAATATGCCCTAGTTAAGTTCCGTAAATGCACATTATCACTAACAAAAAGATGCTATATGAATTCATAAAGGCTAACAAACTGCAATTAATACCAACAGACAAGTTGTCAATAAGTAACAAAAGTGAAAAATTCATGATGTAGTACCGAGTGATTCTTGCCGGTTCTGGAGGAGGGAAGCCAAATGCACTAACGTGAAAAACTTCATCTTCATAGAAGCCCTCAGCTAGAACGAAGCAATTCTCCGTAAACAGTCCAGTATGAAAATTGTACATAATCTTAAGGAATCTGCACGTAGACATAAACTGTGAATTGTGTCAACTATTATCTGCTAAACTACTGTTGACACGATAGGTTCAAAGTATATGTTAACAATGAATCAAGTGAGAATTAATGACACTACTTCACCAGCTTAACTGCAAGTAAGCACTATAAGTTTCCAATTTTCTTTTCGATACTGTAAAATAGCAGATTATATTCCCAAGCAAAAGTGAAGCAAACGAGACAAATCACTTGGCATTAAAGGATATAGCTCTAGTGAGATCTAACTGAACGGCACCAGTGGGATCTTCTAGATACCACTTTCCCTACAAAACACATCATTTGTCCTTCATTTCTCATCAGTGCTGCAATCTAAACTGCCAATGTCACTAGCACTGCAACAAACAACGGCCGACAGTTGACACATATCACAAAATAACATGTAACTGTACAAGAGGCTGAGCTATCGCCAAGAGACCCACGTGATGCTCTATGTTAGTTGAAATCTTGTCAACTGCTGTATGAATAACGCAAACAGATCGCATGTCAGCCTGAGGTCACGTTCTCCAACAGCCACTTTTTAGTCTGCTACCCGTATAGTTTTGTACACACGTCGTGACAACGGACTCAACCATCACACGGTGAGCATGCACTGTTCTGCATCTCACAGGACTACAACTACATGTAGCACGGATATCTCACCTCACGGCCCACTCAAATTTCCACAGCTACACTGAACTGAGAATTACTGCCAGTTCAGTTCAATCCATGCAATGAGAACATGCCTTAAAGGTGAGCCATCAGTATTATAAATGAAACTTCCACCATCGAATATTATTCATGACACCAGATATCACTACGCCAGTCCACAGCAGTCCACATGGACCACCATAGTGATAAGGCGCCTGAGTCAGAGACTTCTCGGCCGGTAGAAAAACGCAATTTTTAGCTACCCCAACTGCATACAGTGCTCCTGTTCGGGGTAAACCCATCAGAATTTCAGCAAGATCTTTGGCACCAGAAAACTAGTGCCCTGTGTTATCGTATGGCATTGTCTATATGATCTTACATATAGTCATTCTAGCAGAACTCCCACTTGTGACAGATGGACAGACAGACCAACAGGGCCACAGCACATACCTCGCTAGCATAGCATCACATAGGTAAAAATGCTTCTACACACATTATGTATACAAAAATTTATAGTCGAAACGACTCATAAATGTCAGTACAGTAGAAATAGTTAAAAACAAATAAACAGTAAGGTTACTGGCTACACATGCAAGATATTGTAAGTTTTTTGCATTAAGGAAGTTGTCAGCATATCCTGACTAGAATATACACTAGTGATCGCACCCGAACCGTTTCTAGTACAGTTCCGGCCTGGAACAATGTCGCTTCGGTTTGGTCGCAAAACATTTTTTGTTCCGGAGGCGGAACATGCTAAGCATTTTCTCCGTTCTTAGTGAGACCGCCCGACGTGCAAAGTGACACTAACTGCACGGTTCCCCAACTTACTACCTTCAATCATGCTAGCATATGTGCGCCAGCGAAGCCGCTGTGTGAAGCTAATTAGCTTCTCTATCGCCGCCCTTTGGTGGTCTCCTGCTGTGAGTAAACAACAGATGTCGCATACATTATTCATGCACGGCTGCAATCATTACCAGGGCAGTACAGTTTTCCCACGCTTGCCACACAGCACCAGGTAAATGGCATACTGATAGCGACTATCCTTAGTTGAGGGGTGGACACTGGGAGGCGTTTGATCTCTAATACATACAAAAATGTTGCAGTAAAGCTGCAACATGTCTGTTGCACTGGTTTCCAAAATACTACAGACTTTATATTGTTGCAAACATTCCAGCACTAATCATAAGATGACGACAATACCATATGAGTAAACAATTAAACATACTGTACAGTAAAAATTGCGTATTACAAAACTGGGTTACAACGAGATGATTTTTTTCCGAATCAAATAGTAATATAGCTGTTACACATACCTCTTTCAATTGCGCAAGTAGACCTAATACAATGACATCACCAAGTCGAGCGGTACTACCCAGCAGATACTCCACAGGTTTTAGCTAAAAATGTCACAAATATCAACTCTTAGCACTGAATATAGGCTTGTAAAAAACCCAAAGGTTTCTCTTCCAGTACAAGAAGAGGAAGAAAACCAACGATGATTTGGCTAACCAACGCTCATCTGTAAAATGGTCACGAATGATAACTAACAAATTATAAAATTGAGGTGTAAAATCAAGGCTATAAAGCTAATATAAAATTTAAATAACAATAATTACAGTTGGTGATAAAAATGGGCTTTAATAAAATCAATAATGGTATGATTGTCGACGCTTTGAATGTGGCTTCGGTATATGTGAGCGGACAGACAGGCAGACATGCCGACTGCAACATTACACACCCCTATTGGGAGTGAAGTAACCAGATAACATAAGTTAACTGATTTGCCAGAATAACTTGCACCATTCTAGGAATGTGTCAATCATAATCAAATGCCTATTGGAAATACATGAAAAGTGCACCGTAGAATGTTGTTAATGCATGCCTGAAAATTCTCAGCTTCTTCAGTCAGATTGCTCATGACAACTGAAGGTCTGAACAGCTCATGTCGACAAATTCGCTAAAACCAGCCAAAAAGTGAATTCAACACAAACAATATGCAGTCGGATACAGCAGGAGACATCATGCCCAGTTCCACCACTTGGCGAACTTGACCAAACAACGTTGTCTGACACCCGACTGGTACGGCCACCTGGCAAACTGGATGAAACATATGCCAACTTTGATGCAGGTCCATTTGCAACATTATATGAAAACACAACGTCATCCACAAAACTGGAAGTACATAAGGTGTTGCATTACCATCAGAAGAGGGCGAAGCCACGGCCACAGGTAACACATTCACTTACGTTCAGAAAATTTTGTGTAGTTTAGATGTGCCACTGTTGAGATATGTGAGCAGACAGACATACAGACATACAGCCTTGATACAGGTGTATAGACAAACAGTCATACAGACATGCTGACCAACTGCAACACTCTGTACCATACCGGGGGTAAAATAATTGCAATGGGACAAAAATCACTGTAGTGAAATACTAAAACAAACTCTAAGAACACAATATTAAAATTCCGGATAACAAATATAACCACTGGTCACCCAGTCTCATCTGCTGCTGTACAGTCAGCCCTATTATGATTTATCACTCATTACAGTAACTGCTCAGTTCATAACTATTATGCAAGATGTGATCGACATTAGCATAGTATGACAACCGGCAACAAATCAAGCTGAAAAATCCATAGTTAACAATCTACTCAATATCAGGTACCGACACGTACGAACTAATACTGGCAGAAAATCATGCACATAATGCAAAATCAAAACTAAACTACTATTACCATTTTATTAAAAACAAGACATGTAAATGACTGTAGTAAAATTCTCACTTCAAGGCAGAAGTACCTGATGAAGACTGACGTAACGCTCACGAAATAATTCTGCTTTTGCCACAGCATTGGCATGCAGCGGCAGTTTTGATGGCAACCCACTTTCTGAAGCACTAAACACAGAATTTTAATGTCAACAAAATAACAATATAGCTAATAGCAACTCAGTTTCATGTTGTTTCCTTACTGCACCATGTCATCCACTTTCTAAGTCACATCTGTCTACTACTGAGTTTCTGTGCTCATTGTCCACTGTCCATCTACCCAAGCATATCTATTCACCTAAAGGAATCAGTTAAAAGAACAGTTACAGTAAAAGAACAGTGATACGTTTTTTTGAAAATGGAGCAATTAATTGCGTTAAGAGTTTTCACCTGACTTATAAACTATGGATAAAAACTTAAATTTAGAAAGTCATAACACATTCACGAAAATAACAGTGGTGCCTCTTTGTTCATATATTATTTCAACATGGTGGTATTGGTGGATCACAGTTATAGTACAGTACATTAACAAAGAAAGAAAATTTGGTACAATTATGCACCAACTGACAATAAAAATTGGAAAATCGAATAATGCGTCACAACTTACGAAACAAATTTCTTCCGTTCTCCATTGTAGATAAATCTTGGCACAGAGAAAGCATCAATTATAGTGAAGACATTATTCCTGAAACCAACAATATGCCAATGAAATGGCAAAAAATGGTAATCATGTTTGAATTTCAATTTCTATGAATAAAATGCAACAAACTTTGCAAAACTGCCAGAAAAGCCTCACAAATAACAACATCACTGAAATGTTTAGTTAAAAGAATATGGTAAATACTGACAATTCATCACACTGCTGCTGATTGCACTCATCAATCGCACGCTCACATTGGCTTCTTGTGATTGTTGAACTGGTTACTGCAGACCACACACAATCCAGCACAATCGTCATACACTTTGGATTAATATCAACTATGGTACTTTCCAATTAGCAGAATAGCAATCTGTGGAGCACTGTAAAATACAGTAATGCCAATGTCAGGAAACCAAAGTGTAAACAAGATCATTTGTTCAGACTGTGGCCACTGTTGGCAGCTATCATTTTATTATGGATGCAAAATAATAATTATAATAATAACAACAACGACAAAAACAGCGGCGACAACAATCTAACTTATGGCGTGCACAGTGTCAAGGAAGTCTTAAATTGAAGGCACAGGCAATCACTGAGTGGACAATTTTATAGACAATTTTATCATCATGTCTGACGGAACAACAAGTCTAATACTGACAACAGAACCAATATTAACCATAACCCTAACCCTACTGATCCTAACCTTAAAACACAATGTTTAAAAACTAAAAAGCGTAAAAAGGTTACACACATGAGAATCAAATCCTCAGCATGAAATGCCGACACTTTCATCACTACATTAGCTATGCATTGTGTGAGCCTTACTATAAATGTGTTGCTCTCTATATATTCAGAATCTGAAAGGATAAAAAATCGATTATGAGCTCAGTAAGAACTTATGATATTTTATCGATCAAAAGGAAATGAACATATCAATCATTCTTTGAACACTGTTCAATGGATGGCCACATTGGGCGAGGTCACAAATTAGATTAGCCTTTTGCTGAGCGTTTCGCTGAGCGAAATTGTTAATCCGAATGCCCAAATTCGGTCTCAGCGGGTAGTTCGGACGTACGAATCGCACAGTCTTTAGCTGAGCGATTCGCTGAGAGAAAGTTAATCGGTCCAGCTTAGTGATAACGAGGCAACGAACTTGCTGCTATGACGAAGTCACGAACTTGCCGCTCGTTTAATCGCAACGTGAGCCAGTCACTTTCTGTCGTTTGTGACCTAAAAAAGCACAACAACTTTGGCCTCCTGCCGCAC
>Ga0209780_1002158_pt1 | contig 13744 bp, 4 predicted proteins | sample WorMetexBAHAMAS2_FD_187384 | JGI IMG/M metagenome (GOLD analysis project Ga0209780, IMG submission 187384) | Marine gutless worms symbiont microbial communities from Max Planck institute for Marine Microbiology, Germany - Inanidrilus exumae... | ecosystem: Host-associated > Annelida > Digestive... | reverse complement strand
GCAGTGGTGCCATTCGATAGGTCACACACAATTTCCTATTAGGCTTCCATTGCAACTATGTCTCTATCTTGCACCGTTTCCTAGTTATTAATCACTTATTTCTTATTTTCTTAGCCTGTGATGATTTTTTATTTGTCAGCTGTTACTTACTGGTGGATGTTATGTTTGAAGCCGGACCAAACAAGAAGCTCAGCTATGCTAGTAAAGTCATGCTGTGTTTCATGAGCTATTGAAGTTATAAAGTTTTCAAACAGTAAAAGTGACCTTCAAGGTCATTCAAGGGCACTGGCAGTGGTGCCATTCGATAGGTCACACACAATTTCCTATTAGGCTTCCATTGCAACTATGTCTCTATCTTGCACCGTTTCCTAGTTATTAATCACTTATTTCTTATTTCCCAAAATTTAAAAAGGTCACGTGACTCTGAACACATGCTTTTCGGAGTAATATATCATGTGTGCACTCATACTCCTTTGTATCAATCAGTACACAATATTTGAAGTGCTTAGCTTCACCCATTACAAAGATATGATTGGGGCAAAATAAAAACTGGTCACGTGACTCTGTTAGTGGTGGTTTGCACCGTAGGCTACGATTTGATGCAGTCTACCTGCATACAAAATTTGACGATTCTAGCTTCAGCTGTTCCAGACATGTTATTGGGGATGTCAAAATTAAAAGTGGGTCACGCGACTCTGGCCATGCCACTTTTAATGGTTATTTGTCATCCTTGTGCTGAGATTTGACATAGCCTACATGCATGCAAAATTTGACCACTCTAGCTGCAGCTGTTCTGGAGATATGGTTGGTGCCCACCAAAATTTAAATGGTTTACATGACATGACAGGGATTGTTTGCCATCTGTGGGTTAGCACTTTCTACGATCAATTTATCTGCCAAATTTGAAGTCTCTGTCTCTACCCACTATGAAGATACGAAAGGCGATACAAAATAGTGAAAATGGTATGTTTTTGGTAGTTAGGGTCACTCAAGGGCACTGGAAATAAGGCCATTCGATAGAGCACATACGAGTTTCTATTAACGTTCCGTGGTAACTATGTCCCTTATTTGCACCGTTTCTGAGATATAGCGAGATGTTGGTCGAAAATCGCTAATTTTAACCTACCCCACTTCTATTTGGCGCCCCTCTAGCGGGTGACCCAGTTTGAATTTTGCCGAGATTTTTGGCTTCAGAAAACTAGAGTCCCTGGGCTATCGTATGGCGTTGTTTACGTGATCCTACATTTAGCCGTTTTGGTACAATACTGGCGTGTGACAAACAGACGGCTGAGAGACAGACAGACATGACGACAGCATATGCCGCGCTAGTATAGCGTCGTGCGGTAAAAACGAGTTAGTGTCTGCTGCTGCTTGTTGGTTGAGTAGTCAGTGACGGTTCGTGGAGGTCGGTTTCTGGAAGCACCGCTCGTAGGCACCTTGCTACAAGAACAGGATAACGAACGACAATTGCCGCTAGTTTTGACCGCCGGAGACTTCAGTCTGTATGAGGACTGCATTCCATACTTTGACTCTTTCACCAAGAAGAACTTCTACCTTGGTAATTCACTGTTCACTGACCTTCAGTAGACAATGTTATATGTACTGCTTGCTGATGATAGAAGTGCAGCAGCTTTTTCTTGACATCTGCTATAAAAGACAGAACAATTGGCTGGGTGTATGCATATACTGCATTGGCCTTATCCATTGACGACCCTGTTTCTAATTCTTACTACTAACCTTATGCCAAATCCTAACCCTAATGGATATGGCAGACAAGGTCGATACAGTGTTGATACGCATTGCATTAGGCCAGTCATTTATGATGATACTTGTTAGAGGCCTTCATGGGTGGTAGACATTCTCAGTACGACCCCCCCATCCTTGCAGCGCTGCCTCTGACCCCAACCCATCCCCACACTGAACCCCGCCACTGACCCGCCTCCATGATAATGGACCTCACCACCACTCCATGTCCAAAATCGATCTAACCCAACATCGGCTCAGTGTATAATGACTGACGAGTTTGATAGCCACGAGTCTAACGAACAAATTTCACGAAATTTGAACACTAAACGTCGATCGGTGTAGAGATGAAAGCTTCCGGAACAGAATTGTGAAAATTTTGCCGTAAGGGGTCGTTTTTTAGTTTCCATTACTACCGTTGAGATCAATTTAAAGTCATTCCCCTGGCCTGTACACTTCGTACAAGAAACCTCCCCAAATTTTCTGCGACATCCAACGTGGGTTAACAATATGGCAGATAACTCTGACATCACTCAGTCGCAGGCAGCGAATCACCATCATGACACTAGGCCTCGTCGAATGCAGGAAGTAAACAGCTTGTGTACAAATAGCTGAGTGCTTCAAGCCGATTACTGTATTGTGGGCATTCCACACAATACAGCCATCTAGTCGATCTGTCAATCACGTTTACGGGTTGCCCAGTCACTGCAGTTTGCCCATCATTGTGGATCCCAGTAACTTTCGTACCCGCCTTTGTGGGGACCCAGTGAACCCCATTGGGTCCCCATCTCTCCCAACCCCATGTTGGCCTCTATACTCTTTGCACCATTTCAATGGCCATTGTGGTCAGATATTTGCACTAGCTCAACCTGTAAGGTGACAGGTGTTTTTAGGTGAGGTGGGAAGTATGCTAGCCCTACCTATAAGGAGACTGGTGTTGTACAGGTGAGGTAGGAAGTGCAACATCCATGAAGCTCGTCGTTAACATGCTGTTTGGTACAATGCTTGCTGGCCTTGCTGAGACGTTGGCGCTTGGAGAGAAGGTCGGGCTTCAGCAAGAACAGATTCTCGAGATTCTGAGTCTGCTGCCAATCTCTTCCAAGCTGAACATGGCGAAGGGCGATGGTTTGTTTGCTACTGTTATTTGCATATGTGTACACTTTCTTACATTCATTCTTTGTCATACTCCACGGAGCATAGCCGTGCTGACAACTTCACGCCAGTGAGCTCTCTCACAGACAGCCATATCCATATTAGCCATATTGTGTATTAGGTCGACTCTTTGGGTACGCCAGTGGGAAATGCTCCCTTGGAGGCTATATTGTAGTGTGTCTCCACATACACTGCAACCCGTCTAGCCTTACAGCTGAATATAGCTGCTGATTGCTGAAGTTGATCCGATCTGTCGTGTCGACGGCTCCAGTAAGTACTTGTTATAGCCGTACACAATAACAGAATTTGGCTTTTCCACTGTGCACTCCGCCTATTGTTACCGACCGAGTAGCGTGGTCTGTCGGTCTGTCACCTAGTGAGCCCTGCAAAAACAGCTGAAGCGATCGGGATGGATGCCGTTTGCGTCGACGACACAATACAACCTTCTGGTTATTCATATTTTTATGGCCTGCAAACATATTCGTGCTATCAAGTGGTAAAACAAAAATGGCTGGTTTTTAATACTGCTCTACTACTACTACTACTACTACTACAACTGCTGCTGCTACTTTCAGTCTAGTGTTGAACTAATCTTCTTATCCATGTTGAACCAAATCAGCAAAATGAGAACCTTTGGAATAATTGATGTCCCAACCAACAGTGTCAGATGACTAAATGTCAGACGACTGCCTAATACTGATTGGGCAGTCACTTTGAAAGTGAATGAATGATGTGATGAAAAAGTACTTGATATCAACTTTTATTTAAACAATCCATGGAGTATGCAGAACAGCATAAGTCGGTGCCTCTCTCAAGCCGGGATCAAATGTAAGGGTCATGGCAGGGAGATCATCCATGATAAAATGGTGGACTGATGGAGGCAGAGGCGGCAGTAGCGACCCAGATGAGTTGGCGTCCAGTTGGATTGTCCGTATAGACGCATCTGTTAACGTCACTCTGTCCAAACAAAAACAAAAAAGAAATATAGCAGGATTCTAACTGTTGTTGGGACGGCCTGGCATTGTTCTTAGCTCCAGTTTGCTAGTTGGCAGATGAGAGCCTGACTATCTTCCAGCCTCCGTGCCATCGACCGTCAGTATGAGCTCACCAACAGCATGATATCGGGGCACTGTGGTGTGTTTCCGCTACCTAGATTCATAAAATGGCTCATTTGGGTTGTCCTGCATATGGGGATATTAGATGTTGTTGTACAGTAAATTATTGTTGTAGTTTCAGTTTCTCTTTAAACAGCCACTTTTGATCGTTGTCGGAGGTTAAGCTGTGTCCTTTAGGGTTGCTGGAATAGGCTTTTTATGGGCCAGACACGGCTTATGCCGAGCCATTAGTTTCAAAACACTGAAATTAATAGGCCGTAATTATTATTGAGTAAGCAGAAAGCTCCTGCAACCATGAGAACTATCAGCACGATGACGGTAAAGATGGTGAGGTTGTGTGTGTAAGCAGCAATGGTGAATGGAAAGTTCAGCACGCGGCAGTTGTCCCTGGAGTACATGGAAAGAGGTCTTCGCACTGCAATTGCCATCGCCGAACCTGTCGAACAACCTGTTGTTGTCACCGCAGCCACCAATGAGGTTTTTATTTTTCGCCGATCAGTTTAATGATCCAGGCAGAGCAATCGGTCTGTTTATGTGTGTTGCTTGGTGGCTCAGCGGTAGGGCGTTGGACTTGCGATTTACAGGTCGCGTGTTCGATTCCCGGCCGGTCCGCTTTAACATAACATAGGCCAACTCAGCCTTGCATCCCCTCGGGGTTGCTAAATCGAGTACCTGCTTCGGCTGGGGGTAACGGCGGAATTCTCACCTCTGCTGAGTGGCACGTAACACTGTGTGATCCCATATGGCATGTGAGTTTCCCATAGCGGTGAAAGCTAAGTTGATGCTAATTGCTATACACTGTTTACATTACTTACTATGTGCACCCAATAATTTTCAAACATAATTGCCTTGGACCTACATATTTAGCTTGCTGGTTCAACTTGACTCTATCTAGGTAAAGGTCAAGTTCAGAGTTGAGATCATAGATCAGAGTTCACAGTTAATGACTATACATGTTACAAGGCGAGACAAGCCGACCATCGCTAAAAGCATACCTGTATTTGAAATTATAAATAAGTAGTTTAGCTAGTTGCTTCTTTGTTGAGTTCTTTGTGCTGAAATGATGATTGGTGTGACTTTGAGTGAATTCTTTCTAGTGGTCTTGCAACTGTTATCTACCGGAATGTCACTCGGTTTTGTTTTCTACAGTTTGCATATGGAGGGATTATAAGGTGACCATAATTTGGCACCACAATCCGGGACAAGCGATCGTAGGGTGTGAGCGCCACGGGCGGGAGCCGTCAGGGGTCCGACCTGGGGATCTGGGGGAGCGTCGTGAGCTCCCCCAGCAGGGTCCGTGACAGAGCCTCGGCCGCCAGCGATTTTTTCGCATATACAGATAAGATCTGAGCTAATTTTTGGCTAACCAAAGCATACGGCTGCAGATATGGACAAATCCGGGACACCAAGCCAAAAATGGGACAAATGGGCGTCCTGGGAGAACTGTGATTTTTTCCGGGACACATTGTTAAAAATCGGGATGGAAAATTGGGGACGGATGGTTACCTTAAGAGATGACCACTGAACTGATGGCTGTTTATGAGCTGATGATGGTTTATCCATCCACAGATGGTTGCGAAACATCCACTTCCAACATGGCAGTGTATGACATCCAGACAATGATGACTGACCATGGCGACTGACAGACAGTGCGTGATAAATTTCCCCTAAAGAGGACGTGGTCAGGGTTACGTGACCCCTTTTATTTTGTAAAACTGGGTATAACTTGAGAACGGTCCAATATACTACCACCAAACTCATGGCCGTAACTCTGTCATTTCTTAACCGATTTTCAAAATTTTTTCACTGACATACTCAGCGGTAAATTTGCAGCACAGTGATAAGTAAAGATCCCACCACACCTTAAACGTGTCGCTGCACTACCTTGGGAAAGTTAAAAGTTCAAATTTACCTCTAATTATGGAGGTAAGCTCTAGATCCGGATCTATGGCCACCAAACAGTCCCGACCTCAACCCAATGGACTACAAGATATGGGGCGTCGTCCAGGAGCGAGTCTACCAGCCATGGTTGCACAGTATCGACGAACTGAAGCAGGGGTTGCTTCATGTTTGGTATGGCATGGACCAAAGCATCATTGACAGCGCAGTTGATGAATGGCGTCTGCATCTTCGTGCTTGTGTGCAAACAAGGGTGGACACTACGAGCACTTGTTGTGACATTGTCAGTATGCCTATCTGCACAGCTATGTGACATGAAACGTTTTATTTTGTGTTAAATATGCTATGATTTCTAAGGCTTACCTCCATAATTAGAGGTAAATTTGACTTTTAACTTTCCCAAGGTAGTGTAGCGACACGTTTAAGGTGTGGTGGGATCTTTAATTATCACTGTGCTGCAAATTTATCGTTGAGTATGTCAGTGAAAGAATTTTGAAAATCGGTTAAGAAATGACAGAGTTACGGCCATGATTTTGGTGTCTTCCTTTTTTTTGGAACACGGTGTAGAGACATAGCTACAATGGAAGGCCAAGTGGAACAGGGGCAGTGCTCCTTGGCCGGGAACTTTGGTGTCAGCAGACTTGGAGGTTTATCCACCTGTGGGCTCAGTGGCTCAAAAAGGGGAGATGAGCATTCTGCCCATGCTGTTCTGAAATATGGCATCCTGTACCTTTACTCCTGATACGTCTGCAAGGTAGGACTTTTTCATGGGTAATTGGATCAGTATAACTATAAAATTACTCTAATACAACCAAAATAACATACTGTTTATCGACATTTTGGCTTCATGTCAGAAGCCTTCATCAGGACTGACTTCTGGTGCCGGTCGTCAGTATGTAAAAGCTTGTCCCATACGTGGCTCAATTGGTAGCTCCCCTCGTCTCGATTCATGTTGTCGGTCTTCCTGATCCATATGAGCCTTATGTTATTTTGGTTGTATTACAGTAATTTTATATAGTTTTTGTGTCAACCTGATGAAATTTTTCACATAATTGGATCAGGATGCCATTTATGATGCTACCAATGACAGACGTGGTCTCATTTGGAATTGAATGTGGATTGCCATTGGTGAAACTGTCACCTTGACCACTGAGCGCTGGCTGTACAGTAGGTAAGAAAGGATGGAAGAAAAGAAAAATAGACTGTAAAAATTAAAATTGATACGTGCGTTTCTGTTGTAGCTGTTCAAGAAGGCAAAAGCTCGAGGCTATGGTGACCATGATACTTCAGCAATTTTCCGTGCCACAGACTGATCTTTGCTGCTCTAGACGTGCATTATTATTTATGAATGTGCCTAGATGTTATGATTAGGACTCTACTACATCTGGCTCCAGTTTGTTATCTCTGCTTCAGCCAGATTATTTGAATGGTCCATACTGAAGGAACTTTCAAGGCACATTCTTAGTACAGTATTTGCTGTCTGTATAATCAATAATCTGATTATTAACGGATGAGCCCGGCGTGTGTAAGTTACACGTCTGTCTTAGTGGTCATGTTCTGTGTGTACATGAGTTAGCCGATGGATGCTTCCTGCTAAGATCTCAAAGGAAGTCTTTGCAGAGTGCTGCTTACAAGATGATATGTTTACAAGCCATATGTCGCTCTTGATGCTTATTCGGCTTTGGTTATGAAATTAGACGTGTGATTTGCATGGTTTTGACTCGTAGGTTGTTGTATGGGATTAAAGGGCCTTCTACTGCATATACTTCTACTGCAGTCAGGTGGCCTTCTCCACTTTATCGTCTTTTTTCCAGATGACCCTGGGTTAGCTCAGTCCCTCAGTTTTCTTCCTCCGTGTACGGGTTCGACTCCCGGAGGCGACACTTTATTTCGGTATGTAACCAGCCACGCATGTCGACTCAGCCTTTCGTCCTTTCGAGGTCGATAAATTGAGTAGTAAGCTGTAATCGGATGTTTGCTTCCTCGCACGAGTGGCGACGTCTGGTGAATGCTTATGGGGTGAAGGCCTGGTGCAGTTGATTGGAGCGGTGGTGTGTTTGCTCGCTGCATAACGCGGGTCTAATTGTACGTTAATGCGTGCAATTGGATGGCCGCAGTTTGCGCTGCAGCACCATTGGCTATTGCCAATCAACTGCCACTTCCGAGATTGTAAAGCGCCCTGGTCCGGTCATCGCATAAGCTGCACTATATAAGAAACCGACCTTTACCTTTCTTTGCCTTTCAGCTTGTTTCGGAAGAGAACCTTTGGAAATTACCGGCACAGGTGATATTCATGAAAGACATGGTTGGATGGTGTGAGAGGTATGAAGTTTTGTTCTGTCCCAAGATGACGCTGAAACAAGTGGAGAAGGCAAATCAAGGGACAAGCAACTGTTTAAGGTTAACATAGAAAATAGCTGTTATAACTGTGTCTGTTGGATCAAATTCAAAGTTGATTGTACTAATGAAGAACAGCAATTATGTTTATGTTGGCTTATTTACTCATACATATAAAGAGATATAACGATTGGAACTGATACACGACTGTTTCAGAAGTTCACTAATATGACCTTGTTACTCTCAAAGTCACCAATAGCAATGACCTTGCTCGTCATAAAACCAATTGTTCTGTACCAGTGAACCGGTTCGGTGACTTTCTCTAGCACGACAAACACGTGCATTTTAGTGAGCATATTACGTAACTAAAGGTTTGATAAAACTGCTTTTCTTTTATGGATTGTTGAACAGGGCAGTTAAGTTTGATCATTAACAACGTTATGTTCAGTTATAATCTTGTTAACTGGTGCACGACTGTACGAAAAATCGCTTTTGAAAAGGCTGGCAATAAAGAATGACCCTGAAGATAACTGAGTCTTTGGAAATGACACTATTTTTACCTATTAATGGTCCATAGTAACAATTCTCTGTCTATGAGATATTAGCACTTTTACTGTTTGCGTGACTGTCTGTGGCCTTCAAAAGTCGATTTTCGATATGAAAGTTAAAACTATATGCCACATTCACTTTCTAATCCGTGTGTGGACATATCCTAAACACGCGCTTACATTTTTGAGGTGCCAGATTTGGACAGGTTTCATACCACTGAATTGACCTTCAAGGTCATTGGTATTGGTGCTGTTTGATTGACCACACATGATTTCCTATTAGTCTACCATTGTAACTATGTATCTATCTTGCATTATGTTAGAACTCAACGCAGTCAATCTGCGTACCAACTTGACGTGCCTATGTAGTTCACTTTCATCCATTTCAAAGCCCGAGGCGGCACTTTATTTCGGTTATGTAACTAGCCATCCAGGTCTACTCAGCCATTCTACCCTCCGTGGGATGGTAAATGAGTACCAGCCAAAGGTCGGTGATGCCCTGCGGCTGGAAAGGTAACCACGGGCCTGGCGGAAAGTAATGACAGCCTACCGCCGTGTAGATGACTTAAATCACCTGCGGGCTGACTGCCTGTACACCGGGATAGCTCCAGGCCCAACGCTCGGTAACGAGTATTGGAAGCTTTTACAGACACAGCGCTATAGCAGAGGCCTGTAGCTGCTACGGAAAGCTAAAAGGAAATCGTATGCACTTTATCGAGTGGTGCTGTTTCCAGTGACCCTGATTAGCCGCTAACTAACTACATCAAACCACCCAATTTTACACATATTAATTGCCTTTCATGTCTTTATAGTGGATGGATAGAGACTTCAAATTTTGTAGGTAGGTTTATCGTAGCAAGTCCTAGCCCACGGATGACAAAATCACCCGTGAAACGGGTGTAGTCAGGGTAATGTGACCCTGTTAAAATTTTGGGGGCCCAACGATATTCCTGGAACGGCTGAAGCTATAGAGTCATCGTATTTTGTATAGGCATAGGAGTAGATTAGATAAAGTATTAGCCTTAGAATGACAAAACTACCTCCTTATGGCGTGGTCACAATAAATTTCTGCTGCTTATTCATTTATTTCTTATGTTGATTCATATTGATGAGTAGTCTACTAGTGGTGCACACATGACACCACGCGTGCATGGATTGTAATTTCAACTTTTTGTTCGAATCTGAAAGAATACTCAAAGGCACACTCAGTCGAGAACACTGTAGATGTTGTAATACGTCGGAAACGGTGCGTCGTTGCTACTATAGAGCACTAGGCCTATGGCATATCAAATAGCGGCGATTCTGATGACGTTGAGTGACCTTCAAGCTCATTCACCTAATAATGCGAGCGGTAGTGCGGCATTGCCGCTTCGACATAAAGCCGACACTGTCTTACTCATAAATCCATAAGTCAGCCCGCCACTTCTCCGCTTGTCATATTCCATTAGTTACTTTGTCATGTTTATGTCGCAAGACGACATATGACGAGGCCGTTTTACGACAAATGAGCCTGTCAGCCAGGCAGTCGTGCTCTGTCATGCCTCAGTTATCTGCCGTGACGTGACTTATCGTGTGAGTCGTGACCGCTGACTCTCGGCTATTTCGACCCCTCTCTTCTCATCACATTCCGCTCATTATTACCGACCGCGTTAACGGCCGTGCACCGTCGGTCGTTTGTCTCTATCTCTGTGTGTGCGTGTAACTTCACGACGAATACGATTTATCGCAGTCTATATACGGTCCGTGCGACTTTCTACTCAACACAGCTCAAAGTTAACAAAGTACACAGGTGCAACACCTGTATGTCCGTATCTAAATCAGTAACAACGTTATATTACGTTAAAATCTTGTTAACTGCCGTATAACTCAGAGGCGTCGCCACGGGGTGGACTCGGGTGAACATGTCGACCCCACTTTTTCCAGAGGGTGTTTCTGAGATTGATGCATATCCGCTGATTTTAGACGGTCGTTGTATGGAGGGGGTACGGGTAGCTAATGCATGAGGCGTTAGACAGCTGTACATGTTAACCAGTTTCGATAGTAAAATCAGTTTATAACAGTACGAACACACCAGAACTGTAGGCTGTTACATCAAGGCAATCTCCATACCATACCAGTTTGCTCAAAATACGCCCAGACATGCCCAAACATGCCTTTTCAACAGGAAAATGTTATTTTCGAAGGGAGGGGGTATGATCATAGCTCCCTCCCCAGACTTAACCCCCAACTGGGGAGAGTATACCCCCCATGCCCCATACGTATTGTCCACCCACTCTTGGACCAGGCGACCCCCTGACACAACTGTACGTACGAAAAATTGCGTTTGAAAAGGCTGACAATAAGGAATGACTTTGAAGATCACCAAGGTCATCGGAAATGACGTAACTATTCGACATGCCGTGTATCACTGTCTAGTGCCTATTAGTGAACCATAGTAATAACGTCTCTGTCTTGCACTGTTTACGAAATATTAGCACTTTTACAGTTTACGTCACTGCTTGTGACCTTAAAACGTCCGTCGTTTTCGATATGAAAGTTAAAATTATACGCCACGTTCACTTTCCAATATTCGTTTGTGAGCATATCCTATTGCTAACACGCGCTACATTTTCCGATGTGGTAGATTTTGAGAGTTTTAAAACAGTTTAAGTGGCCTTTGATGTTATTCATTGTGATTCGTATTGGTACCATTCGATTGGCCACATGATTTCCTGTTAATCTTCCGTTGTAACCATGTGTTCATCTTGTATACCGTTTCCGAAATATCGTCGGTTATTTCCCAAAATTTAGAGGTTACATGACCCCGAAAACACCCTGTTCGGGGGTAGTGTATGATGAATCATGCATACGCTATAACTCGCCACGATCAACCTGCGTACGGTCGTACCAAACATGAATTGCCTAGTTTCATCCATTCCAAAGATATGAAGGAATACACCAAACTCAAAATAGGGTTGATTTGGGGTGGTTAGGGTCACTCAAAGTCATCGGCAAATAATATCAACGAAGCCCCCAAAATTTGCATCCATGCCTGAAAAGACGACTTGGTAGAACTCCGACTTATAACGGACGGACGAAGCCGACGGACAGACAGACGGACACACGATGACAGCATATACCTCGTTAGCATAGCGTCGCGCGGTAAAAATTAAATTAGCATTAAAACGAAACCTGTATATCAAACTGTTTTAAATCGCGACTGAAGCGCGATTTGACAAAGCGTGTGATGAATTTACTTCAAAGCACAAGCCTACGAACTTACGAATATGTTTACGGTAAAAGCGAATAGTTGAGTCGAACTTCAGAATCGCAGTCGTTTTAGACGGCGAATAACATCATTCGTCTTCTACTTTGGGCCTAACGTCCACGAACCATCGTTCATTATCCTCGTAGATGTCTCCGACATGGCAACAGAGCCAGTTGCACTTGTCGATTGAGAAGATGGTGAAATTCTCGAGTAAGTGAGCGGTCTTGATGACTTCGAACCTCCAGACGCCCTGAGCGCGTTTCTTGGCATCGTCGTAACGATTGTTCATCATAGCAATCAGCACGTTAAGCAGGATGACTGCCATGAAAAAGATGTAGAACGCGAACACGATGCGGAACAGTCCCATTTGGTCATTCACCTCCTTTCTCGTCTTCTCAAAATACAAACCGACACCCAGCGCCGAGACAAACACGTCGTAGCCAGTTTTACTCGTAGTTGCGTCTTTCGCCATCTCATCCTTCAGTCGAAGCACGTACAGCGAGAACGAAAACCCGATGACGGTACAGAAGAACACCAGGTTGAAGCGCAGAATAATGTCCTGCACGATAATCTCGTTCAGAACGATCAAGAAGACATAGAGCTGCTCAGTTACGCGACTGAACAGGACGAAGTTCGCCATCCAGCCGAACAGGAAAACCATCGACAGCGCTTCGAGGTAAAATCGTCTATCACCAGAATGTGCATGTCGGTAGAACCAGACGAAAACCGAGATACAGAAAGACAAGAGCGGGAAGCTGTTGGCGGCAGCCAGCAACATCTTGGTCGGCCAGACCGTTACGTTCAGTCTCTTCAACACCTTCAGTCTTGAGTGATCGGACGAGTAGTTGTTGCCAACGTAGCGAGCGAGATGCTTTGCAGTGTTCAACACAAATGGCATGTAGAAATCTGTCATGCTGATAATGGAAACGATGAGAGGCCATGTCAACCAATTCCAGCTCGGCGACTCGCGCTCCAGCGCAGCAGCTGTAAAGTTACTGTCATTAGCTACCAGTGACGCATCCAACGTCGAAATGTTACAGCGAGACATGTTGGAGCCAAACATGCTCGCCAACGTACAAGTATCGGGGATGTAGTAGGCAGAGAAGAAGATCATGAAGATCAGCTGGATGAGTCCGAGCAAAAAATAGTAACCTTGTACAAAACGGAAGTACGGCTTCGTTATTTTTCTAAGAGGCTGCTCGGCAAGGATGTTCTTATCCTTCCACTCGTCCTGGTGACGCAGGAGGTCCACAAGATATGAAGTCATCGTCGGGCTCTGTCTCACGAATTCGGTGACGTCGTAGCGTGAGTAGGAACACTCCAGCCGTAGACGATCGTTTCTTCTCACACCAAACTCGTCGAACTTGTACACGTTGTCCGTGTTGAGAATGGCCATTAACATTTCTGACGCTCCAAGCTTGATGGCTCTCCGAATCATGTTCTTGTCGTCGACGAAGGGCTTTGTCGTCAAGTCGATCATTGTTTCCCGCAGATGCTCGTTGTAGCTTGACGATCCTCGTATCGGACATTTCCGACGTTGTTTTCGACATTCCCCGGTGACCGCGTGGTTTACGACGGCTTGATAGACGGCCATCAGCTCGGTCATCATTTCCGGCTTCTTCACCGACGCGACAACAATCTCGTGGAGAACGCCGCGTGAGACGTCAGCTCCACGCTGGATCAGTAAAGCCACAGCTTCGGCG
>Ga0209780_1002157_pt1 | contig 13745 bp, 11 predicted proteins | sample WorMetexBAHAMAS2_FD_187384 | JGI IMG/M metagenome (GOLD analysis project Ga0209780, IMG submission 187384) | Marine gutless worms symbiont microbial communities from Max Planck institute for Marine Microbiology, Germany - Inanidrilus exumae... | ecosystem: Host-associated > Annelida > Digestive... | reverse complement strand
TCACAGGATAGCCCGCAACGTAGAACATGGCATCAATTTCACCCCTCTTCAGAGCTTCAATGGCTTGATCGCTACCGATTTCAATTTTTTGGGCGGGTTCGATTTCGGCTAATTTAAACAAAAGATTAGCCGTTAAATAGGAGCCACTTTTTTCTTTACCAACGGCAACCACTTTTCCGGCTAAATCAAGGAAGTTGTTGATATTCTTTCGGGCCACTAGGTGAACTTCTTCATGATAGAGTGGAAAGACCATCTTAATCTTTTTGGCTACTTGTTTCATGTGACTGTTTTTGGCAGACAAATAGATGATGTAGGCCAGTACATCTGGTTGGACTAGTCCGAGTTGAACACCCGGTCTTTTGTGGACAGCCTCAACGTTCTCAATTGAGCCGTTAGAGCGATACACAATCAAATCGATGCCATGACGAGAAACCAAGGAGCGGATGTCTTCACCTATCTGATAGTAAGTGCCCCTGGGGCTAGCGGTGACAATGCCCATTTGAATCGCATTCACTTGGGGTATAATGAAGAGTGCCAAAAAAACGTACAGAACGATTCGGATCATTTTCATATCTATTTGGAACCCCCTTGTTGTCCCAGGTATTTTTTGAAAGTGTTCCATAAATCATCATCAGAAGAGTGTGATTGTGGGGAATCCGGCTTAATCTGTTTCGTGACGCATTCATATTGTTCCCACTTTTTCAGTTTGAAGTCAAAATCAACGTTCTTCCACTTTTGGTGACCATGCTGTTTTAACCAATCCAAATTGTCATACATGATCTTTGCCAAACGACCCACATTGTCACAGTTATCCAATTTGTAATCATAAGTAATTAAAACCGCTTTAAGCGCAATAGTAGAGATCGCCTCATTTTGCCAAGGGTAAGTTGAAGCGGGAATTGTCGAAACAGGATAAAATTCGGTGATGCTTTTGTCCTTGATAGGTACTAGATGTAATAGCCCTTCGGTGACGATTTCTTGAAATAATTTCACAGGATAGCCCGCAACGTAGAACATGGCATCAATTTCACCCCTCTTCAGAGCTTCAATGGCTTGATCGCTACCGATTTCAATTTTTTGGGCGGGTTCGATTTCGGCTAATTTAAACAGGAGATTAGCCGTTAAATAGGAGCCACTTTTTTCTTTACCCACCGCCACCACTTTTCCGGCTAAATCAATGAAGTTGTTGAGATTCTTTCGGGCCACTAGGTGAACTTCTTCATGATAGAGTGGAAAGACCATCTTAATCTTTTTGGCTACTTGTCTCATGTGACTGTTTTTGGCAGACAAATAGATGATGTAGGCCAGTACATCTGGTTGGACTAGTCCGAGTTGAACACCCGGTCTTTTGTGGACGGCCTCAACGCTCTCAATTGAGCCGTTAGAGCGATACACAATCAAATCGATGCCATGACGAGAAACCAAGGAGCGGATGTCTTCACCTATCTGATAGTAAGTGCCCCAGGGGCTAGCGGTGACAATGCCCATTTGAATCGCATTCACTTGGGGTATAATGAAGAGTGCCAAAAAGGCATACAGAACTATTTGGATCATTTTCATATCTTCTCCTCTTTCAATTTATAATGAGCTAGTAATTACTATCGCTGGACGGGGTTTGCAACCCCTAAGTAAGGTTTTAGATCGCGGAAATAGCGGGATTTACGAAACGTTACGGACGGGGTTGCAAACCCCGTCCAGCACAGATAGCGAGCCAAACTGTTCACAGGATACCAGTAAGCTGTTATTTGCATAGGAGACACCTATTTTATGTGCCCAAATCTAATTTCGCGTCAAAGGCTCCACCCATTTATTTCTTCACTCAATGCCGATTGTGCTTTTTGCTGCTGATTGACATATTGTGCAATATCGCCTTTGATTGTTGCACTGGTGGATTCAATTTTATATTTCTTTAAGCGAATAATAGCCCAAGGGTAGGCTAGACCAAAAGTGACTCCGACAAGCAAAATGTTGATGGTATAAATATCTAACAATTTGCCGACTTTTATATTAGAGTGAAGCTCTAACACATCATCCAATTTTGTCCTATTCAAAAGATGGTGTTTGACGTTTGCTTCAAGAAAGGCTCTTCCCCATAAACTGAAAGGAATAAAAAAGAGAAGAGGTAGGAATATATAAAACAAAAATGTCCAACCAGTTAAGTTCAAATATATCCTATAGTATTTTATAGCAGAGAGTTGTGCCGAAAACTGGCCTTGCCCATATTGTCGATTGTTGATGTAATAACCGGCTAATAATACTTTGATGTATGGATACATCAAAGTGACGATAAAGGCGGAGAACATGACACCAGTCATCACAAGATCAAAAATAATCACAAGATCAAAAATATCTAAATCCCCTGGCTTTGAAATCTCAATATCCAGGAGTAGTATTGCTCCGATGATAATAGTCAAGAGAGGAATTAACACAAATATTGTATAGAGTGCTTTCAGCGTACCATAAAAACCGAATCGTACATTTCGGTAACTGACCATGCGTGCATTAAATTGTAGGGAACGCCATATTACCCATGGTATTAGCAGTGCTAATATCGCCGTAAAAAGTAGTCCGACTGTAGGAAAAAACTTGAGTAGCAATACGCAGATGAGTAAGGCAGCGACGGCAATTAGTCGCTCTTTTAATATCATCATAGGTGTCGCATGATATTCAAAGGCAGCATTATCTAGGCTGGTATTACCGTAGAAGTAGCGATTTTTACGGACTTTTGCCCATGCGGAATAAATCCCCAAGGTTAAAATATTGAGTATTAAATTTACAATCCATATCTTGAAATATTCACCGCCATTTCCTGAAAACCTAAAAGGCAGGGTTTGGGTTTGTTGTTCAGTCATTTTTTTTGGATGTCCTTTGATAAAAACTCAAAGCCGGTGCTAATGCCACGCTTTTCAAGGTTAAGTTAATACCTGGATATCAATCTCTAGGCGCCGTTTTCTTCTTATGTTATAGATAACGTTTCTCGACGCAAAATTTTGAATGTAACTGTGCTGGACGGGGTTGCATACCCCGTCCAGCGATAGAAGTCACCTAAAGGTGACTAAGCCCTAAAGCCAGCCTGTTAGTTAGTCGGCTTTAGCCGACTTTAGCTTTTAGCCTTGGGCTTTAGCATGTTTTGACTGATTTTATAAAAATAAATATCGTTGGACGGGGTTGGGCGTTTCGCCACTGCGTATGCAACCCCTAAATAAGGTTTTAGATCGCGGAAATAGCAGGATTTAACGTTACGGACGGGGTTGCAAAACCCGTCCAGCACCGAGTTTTATATCGCGGAAATAGCAGGATTTAACGTTAAACGCACCCTACGCTAGCTGAAAATGGCTCGTTATCAGAAATAATCTTTATCAGATCGTTCTCGGTTAAATTCTAGACACATTTCCAAAGTCCTTTTCGATGCGGCAGTGAATCCCAACAAAGAAAAGTTGATGAACAAGTCATCAGAGCCTCTGCTTAGTTTAAACCGGACAGTATAGCCATTAACCAGTTCATCCAGAATGCTTTCCTGGTTTTCAAAATTAGTAAAGGAAAAAAATGCTACTTCCTGCCCTGCCTTAATACTCGTTGTATAGTTAATTCTATGGATGGGCATCCTATCAACACGCAACGCACCAAAAAATGGTCTGGAATCGTATGTAGATCGTGCAGGGCTCGGTAACTCTACATTCATTGAGACGAACTGAGTGTCGCATTCCCGTGGCGATCTGTCAAATACTAGCACGACGTAATCGTCACCCTTGCTGTAGGTAGTCAAGGCGCGAAATAATTCCACTTGCCCGTTGTTCACAATCACTACTGATTCCCAATTTTGATGCGTGTTCTTCAGAATGATTTCTGCTTGCACATATCCGGCTTGAAGTAGCACTGCCTGTATGAAAAGCAGAAATGTTATGCGGATAAATTTTTTCATTTATGTTCTCCAGGATATACAGCTGTACACAGCTTTAGCAGCCCAATCAGTCATTAAGTAAGCTGCAGATTCATAATTTAATTTAGCTGCGTACACGGGAACTATCAACCCACTATCCCCTCGCCATAGCTTGGGGTTACTTGGCTTGGATGTAGGGCAAAAGCGACATAGAAAACCGGAAATGTTTTGCCAGTGGTATCGAAACTACGCTTTGCCCACCGTTTCAATACCTAGATGTCAATCCCTAGGCGCAGTTTTCTTCTTATGTTATAGATAACAACGTTTCTCAACACAAAATTTTGAATGTATTTTTTATAACTTATTTATTTTACAAATAAATATGTTTATAAAAATTAATTCAATATTTTCGTGTTTGTGAGTTAATTATCACTTGACGCAAGCTCTGATTCAATTTCCTTATGTAAATCTGTATTTGTTCCTTTCTGTTCATCTGCTGGCAATTTTTCTCTAACAGCGTCTAGCACAGCCTGTGGAGGAGTATTCTCTAGCTCATTCTGCAAAATTTCAGGGATATTACTACTGTCTGTTGGCGGATTTTCATTTTCACCGGTACCAGTCAACTCCACTGAAGATTTTGGTGCAGAAGCAGCTTGAATAACGGAAGGATTTTCTGGCTTCTCGGCGGGCACATCTGGCGGATTTTCAGTTTTTAGTGTGATTAGCGTGATAGGCAGTATTGTTATCAATAAAATATATATAACCATCTTAAAATTAATAACCTTATAATTTTTTTCAGGTCCTGTTAAATCTTTCCAAGTCGGCGGCGTCATAGTTCGATTCTGATAAATAACTGGCAACCAACTTGCTCCGGGATACTTTTTATCCCAACCCGTTTCACGCAGCCGTTCTCGTGCGTGGCGCACTGCCAAATATAAAGAATCACCACCAACAAAAGCCTCAAGAAAAAACTTCAAAAAGTCTTGAGCAACTTGATCTGGCACTGGTTCCCGCATCACAATTACTTGAGGAATATGTAATTCAGCTACTAAATCTTCAGCTAACTTCAATCCGTCGCAAGAGTTAAAAATGGCCAACTGTAGTCCATTCTTAATTGCTTTTCTTAAGCCACATTTTAATTGTTCAATAGTCAGGCTCTCGGTGCGATTGATAAATATTTTACCTTTTTCAAACTGGCTGGAACTGTGTCCGGCAAAGAAAAGAATATCCCATTTTTGTTGCCAAAGGCTGTCACTTATCTCAGAATATTGTGGTTCCTTCTTAAACTCAACATCTGCCCCTTTTAAACTTCTTAAATATTGTGTATCTTTACCAATATCAATGCCTTCGCTATTACCTAAAATGGCCAAAATTTTAACCACTGATTTGCCAGCCTGTTCTTCCACACTAGGTTTTTCAGACTCTGTAGGGCACAGGGCAATTTCCGCATGAGTGTAAATATCAGCAAATAAATTCCACTCATGCCAAGGTAATCTTTGCAGATAGAAATTGTCGGTTTTTATGAGTACTCGAATAGCTTCTTGTTGGTTTAGTTTTACGTGTAATTCTTGCTTGAATTTGTTAAATTCTGGCCATTCTGATAATTCGAGCCAGTTTTTGACAGCATTTATAAATTGAGAGGCTGATTCATTACATTGCTCACAAATCGACTCAGTATTGAAAGATTTTCCTTTTTCTGGAACTGAGATGTCTCTACGTGATGAGTCTAACTTCTGATGGTTTAAAGACCATTGATCATAAAGCTTGGGAATATTTTCAGCCGGATGAAACTTGCCTGTTTTGTCTGCCAATAGGCTATTATCAGATTCCTCATAAATCTGTATTTTGAGATTAAATCCCTGCTGAAAATCCCCTTGGTCAAAATTTAGGATAACTGATTTTGCCATGGTTGATATGTTCCACAATCAAATAATAAAATCTTCTATGACACTAACATCTCCTAGTGCTATCTTGATACTAAATTGATCTCCCGATGAGCCTATCAATTTCTGTTCAGCGCGGTTTTCATTTGTTGCAACTTGTACCTCGTCCAAAGGCTCTCCTGATTCAGACAATAGCGTCAGTTTCATATTTTCTGGTAAATAAGTTTGGTTAGCGGAGGGAAAAGCGCGAAAAATTACATTAACCTTTTCATTTTCTAAATGTTCTAGTTCGATGCTTAAAACAATAGTTTTATCAGCACTCAAGTTGATTTGTTTAGCCCGTTTAACCACATTTTTTCTAAAAGCGGGAGCCATGGGCGTGCCAAAAATATCTTCAAGTGTTCCCCACCCATTATCAATCGCCTCACCAAAATTATCCTTTAACCATCTCCATAGGTTCAATGGTTTAGGGAAATGCAATATTTTTGCAGCACTGTGATAAAGTTCTTGATAACGGTAACGGGGATCATCTTTGCTGCTGCCGAGGGTGAGGGGGGTTCCGGTGAGAATACTAAAGCCTTCAAAAGTCGTGCGAGGGGCGATATGACCGGAATAACTCAGTGAAGGATCGGGAGCTGGGCAGGTGGCAAATTCTGCGGCTAAAGCTCGCACAGCCTGTAATCGTTCTGGTTTTAATACGGCCAACACGGGGGCATCCGATGGTAAATAAATATGTACCGGATTCCAGATTTGTATCATACCAGCTAATGGATCAAAGGGTTCATCTTCTGGTCTTTCCAATAACATGTCCCAATGAGTTGCATAATCAGTATCGGGGGCTACTATCCAACCGTGCCAAAGCTTTTTATTCCCTGTTTGTTCATTAATTAATACTGCTAATGGACGTGGTAAGTCCCGATCTATAGGGCCTTTTGGTCCAATAATTTTGTCTATTCGCAAAATTTGACCAGGCTTTGGTGCCTTCAAGGAAGCGTACTTATCATTGGCGGCTATTCTTTGCTCTACTAATTCTTTTAAAAAAGGGGGCAAAGAGGGCGCCTTCTCTTCTGTGACTTCATCTTGTTTAACAAGCTCTCCGTCTTTTTTCAAATCGTCACACAACTCCTGTGCCGCCGTGCTGTTCTTAATCGTTTCTTGCGATAAACTCTCAGAAGGCATGAATAAATTGTTTTCTATGACTTTTAAGGGGGGAGATAAAGGACGCATGATTAATTTCCTCTCATTTTAAAAGTTAATACTTAGACTTTAATGTTTAGGCGCAGGTTTTTTCTTATATATAGATAACGCCTCCCAACATAAAATTTTGAATGCAGCTTCAATAAGCTGTTGATTTTCTTTGTTTAAGGAAATATTCATAGAGACTAGCCATTGGCCTATGAGTGTTTTCTCATAGCCCTGTTCAAACTCACCTTTTTTACGGGTAATGCCTAATTGTCTAGCACGGGAATGGTACGCGGGAATTTGGTAATTTTCAGCTAAATGCTTGAGAGGCAATCGGTCTTCTTTATTAGGACAAGTATGTAATGCGAGATACAGGCGTACCCATTTTTCACTTTTTTTTATAAATTTACGAGCCGATTCAGTCACTTGCTTTGAATCAAGCCCCACCTCCCGTAAAAGCATTAGCTCATTCGGAGTGTCTGTTGTTTGAAAACGTATTAGCTCATCCGGAGTGTATGCTGTTTGAAAATGTTCGTCAGAGTCATTGTCATTGCTTTCATCTTCAAGAGGTAATGCCCTTTTTAGATAGGGATCATCCAAGTGGTCTCTCAAATAACGGCTAAAAAAGACTATTAAGGCATGTTTAGCATGTAGTTCATTGTCTTCAAAGGTTGGTTTGGTCGTTGGGAGAAAAACCTTGTCGCAGAAAAAACAATCAATATAGTGCTTTATATCCGAAGGCAAGCTCCCAAGTTCAGGACAAGCACCTCGACTGCGCTTGAGAACACTAAACACCAATTGATACAACTGTTCCCATTCTGCATTAGTCAATTGACTTCTACGTTCCCATAATTCTTTCAGTGTTGGCATTATTTTAGTTCCTATCAAAGAGACATTTGATGTTTTTGATACCACGTTCCTAGAGCGACTAACTAGCGAACCGTGAATTTTCTTGTACGATGTCTGAATCAGAATTTTCATAATTTTAGAATTAACAGAATAAAACCTAAATAATTAAGTATTTATTCTATTCTGAATATTTTAAAATTACTCCGTTACTTCGTTTCTGATTCAGACAGAAAAAATCACAATACCTTTGACAATTTACCCAAGTTATTGATTTTGTATTACAGGTTGGCGAATGTATCCGTTTGAGTGACAACTTCTATCCGATCAACCTTTTGAAACCCACGCGGCAATTTTTGCCCCCGCCGACTACGTTCCCCTGTATAAGCTTCAATGTCACGCTCTTTCAATGTCAAATGGCGTTTTCCAACATATAAAGTCAAAATATCGCTCGTTGGATTGATGAGCTTTAAGGCGACTACCGTTTCTATTTCATTTTTACTTTTAGCCGGTATATTGAGGAGTTTGACTCCTTTGCCCCTGGGTAAACGGGGTAATTCCGATACGGGTACGATGGATAGGTAGCCGGCACTGGTGATAACCGCATAGTATTGTGTTTCAGGAGTGCTCATCAGCAGTGGTGGCAATATTTTTGAGCCTTGGGGTAAAGTTAATATCGCCTTACCGGCTTTATTTTTTGTGTATAAGTTCTCCAAAGTGACAATAAAGCCATATCCAGCATTAGAAGCCAGTAAATAATCACTCTTTGGTGCGCCAAATAGGACATGCACAAAACCTATACCATTTGGTGGCGTGAAGCGTCCTGTCAATGGTTCACCTTGTCCTCGCGCTGAGGACAAGCTGTGGGCGGGCGCACTGTAGCTCCGTCCACTGGCATCCAGAAACACGGCTTGATGATTGCTACGCCCTTGACAGGCATCCGCAAATTGGTCACCGGCTCGATAATTTAAACTGCTCGGATCAATTTCATGACCCTTGGCAGCCCGTATCCAGCCTTTGGCGGATAAGATGACCGTAATCGGATCAGAGGGTACTATTGATGTATCATCAAAGGCTTGCGCTTGTTGGCGCTCAACAATGGGCGAGCGGCGCGAGTCGCCATATTTTTTTACATCATTATTTATTTCTTTAATAATCACGTTTTTAAGTTTGTTTTCAGAACCTAATGTGCTTTCTAAGCTATCACGCTCTTTGGAAAGCGTTTTTTCTTCTCCCCGAATTTTTATTTCTTCCAATTTGGCGAGTTGACGGAGCCTGAGTTCCAAAATCGCGTCGGCTTGCACTTCACTGAGATTAAATTTTTTTATCAGCACTGGTTTAGGCTTATCTTTGTCCCGAATAATGGCTATCACTTCATTTATATTTAAATAAGCGATGAGCAAACCTTCGAGAAGGTGCAAACGTTTGCGGATTTTATCAAGGCGGTGCTCTAAGCGACGGCGCACGGTTTGTAGACGATAATCCAACCATTCGCTAAGGAGCATTTTGAGATTTTTGACTTGGGGACGACCATCAAGTCCAATCATATTGAGATTGACGCGATAGCTACGCTCTAAATCTGTGGTAGCGAATAGGTGTGTCATCACATTGTCAATATCGATCCGATTGGAGCGGGGCAGTATGACTAAACGCACCGGATTTTCATGATCAGATTCGTCGCGCACATCTTCTATCATGGGCAATTTTTTGGCCGTCATTTGTGCCGCGATTTGGGTGATGATTTTCCCGCTTGAAGTTTGATGAGGTAAAGCGGTAATCACAATGTCGCCGTTTTCACGGGTATAAGTGGCACGCATACGAACGCTGCCGTTGCCAGTTTCATATATTTTTAATAGCTCAGCGGCAGGGGTGATGATTTCGGCTTCAGTGGGATAGTCGGGTGCTGGTAAAAGGGCGCATAAGTCGGCGATGTCAGCATTGGGCTGATTGAGTAGGCGAATACAGGCGGCTGCCACTTCGCTTAGATTGTGCGGCGGTATGTCGGTTGCCATGCCGACGGCAATACCAGTGGTGCCGTTGAGTAGGATGTTGGGTAAACGGGCGGGTAGTAAGGCAGGCTCTTGTAGGCTGCCATCAAAGTTGGGCTGCCAACCTACGGTGCCTTGTCCCAATTCACTCAAGAGTAAATCAGTAAAACTGGCGAGACGCGCCTCGGTATAACGCATGGCGGCAAAGGATTTTGGATCGTCAATGGAGCCCCAGTTTCCTTGACCATCTACCAGTGGATAGCGATAGCTAAAGGGTTGTGCCATCAATACCATAGCTTCATAGCACGCCATGTCGCCGTGTGGGTGGAAACGTCCCAAAGTATCTCCAACGGTGCGAGCCGATTTTTTATATTTGCTGCTGGCTTTAAGCCCTAAGTCTGACATGGAATAAATAATGCGCCGTTGTACGGGTTTTAGACCATCGCCGATGTGGGGTAGAGCACGATCTAATATGACGTACATAGCGTAGTCAAGATAGGCTTGTTCGGTGAATTGGTGTAGGGGTTGGCGTTCGATGTCTTCTAGGTATGCTTGCATAAGTGATCATCCTATTTTTTGTTTGTCTGAATCAGAATTATCAGAATTTTAAAATTTTCAGAATGAATAGAAGAAATAAATCGGAGTCGAGGCTTTAGCCTGCGATTGTCTTGTGTTGACTGCAAAACCATACCCGCTGGCGTAACGCCCATATTTGTGGTATCTATCGTCTTGGTTTTTTCTGCACACTGTGAGGCTAAAGCCTCACTTCCTTTTTTGTAATTTACGTAACATCAGTTAATCATTTTATGTTTGATTCTGAAAATTTTCAAATTCTGATAATTCTGATTCAGACAAACAAAAAATAGGATTTTTTTATTTCATATCTTTTTTAGCGCTGGTGGAAACTAGAAGAATTTTAGCATAAAAACATTTTTAATCTCTCCACCCCTTCTTTTAAATGCTCAATATCTCTTGTATAAGCAAATCGAATGTACTTATTTGTCTTATTTTTGCCAAAATCAACGCCAGAAGTTGTCGCTATATGAATTTTCTCTAATAAAAGTTCAGAAAATTTGAGACTATTTGTCGAATACTGAGAAATATCTGTCCAAATATAAAACCCGCCTTCTGGTTTTGCGTCAATCGTAAACAGTTGAGATAATTCTTTATATAAATAATTTCTTCGGTTTTGGTAAGTGTGAACTATCTCATTTAAATGTTGTTCATCATCAAACGCCTCTAAAGCGGCATACTGGCTGAGGGTGGGCGCGGAAATATACAAACTTTGCATGACAATTTCTGCCGCTCGCACTAATGGGGGGGGTAAAATAACCCAACCGAGTCTTAAGCCTGGTAAACCAAAATATTTTGAAAACCCATTGATAACAATAGCGTTATTAGAAAATGCTAAGGCAGTATGCGCTGTTGTTTCATAAACAAGCCCATGATAAATTTCATCAGAGATAAAATAAATGCCCTGATTTTCACAATATTCAATTAAGGCTTTTAAAGCCGTTTTTGAATAAACATTACCGATAGGATTGGATGGTGAGGAGATTTGAACGGCTTTGATGTTTTGGTGTGCTTTTAATTGTTCTAGTGTTAATTGATAATCGGTTGATTTGTCGATGGGCACAAAAACTGGTTGTAAATCTAAAATATAAGAAAAGTTCTTATAACAGGGATAAGCGGGATCAGTCAAAAGTAATTTTTCACCCGCGTTTAATAAAATGGCGTAAGTAATTAAAAACGCGCCTGATGTACCAACGGTTAAAACGATTTGAGCCGGAGATATGTCAACTTGATATCGCTTTTCATAAAAGGCAGCGATTTTTTCCCGCAGAGCGAATAAGCCTAAACTTTCAGTGTAGTGAATTTTTCGTTCAACACTGGCTTTAACCATCGCTTCTATGACTTTGGATGAGGGTGGAATGTCTGGCTCACCTATTTCAAAATGAATCACATCAGGAATGGAGCGTGCCTTGCGGAGGACATCCATGACTAAGAAAGGACTTATGTTATCTAATCGGCTCATAGTACGGAAATACCAAAAAAATCCTATTTCTGTCTGAATCAGAATTATCAGAATTTTGGAATTTTCAGAATAGAATAAATGAATAAATACTTAATTATTTAATTAAGGTTTTATTCTGTTAATTTTAAAATTCTGATAATTCTGATTCAGACAAAAAATAGGATTTTTAGATTGCTACTCACCAGTCGTTTTGTCATCTGCAACTACAGACACTTTCTCAATAATAACAGGCGTTTGTGGTACATCCTTCCGAAATGGGCCACCGCGTCCAGTATTGGTTTTTCTAATTTTATCAACAACATCCATGCCATCAGTCACTTTACCAAAAACGGCATAACCCCACTTTCTCGTCGGGGAGTCTCTATAATTGAGAAAAGTGTTATCTTTAACGTTGATAAAAAATTGCGCGGTGGCAGAATGCGGATCGCCGGTACGTGCCATGGCAATCGTGCCTCGGACATTTGACAGCCCGTTATTGGCTTCGTTTTTAATCGGTTTATGGGTGGTTTTTTTGTTGTAATCTTTGGTAAAGCCACCGCCTTGAATCATAAAATTTTTAATGACGCGATGGAAAATGGTGCCATCATAAAAGCCCTCATTGACGTAACGCAAAAAATTCTCAACGGTTTTGGGTGCTTTTTCGGCATTCAGTTCAATGACGATTGTACCGAGATTGGTTTGCATGTTGACGATGGGCGCACTGTGTGCCTGAATGGCTAATAATAAGAATAACAAGCTAACAAGATATTTCATTAAAAAAAGTCTCCAAATGTTATGTTAAGTTTAAAGGAGCGAGTCTACCATGATAAGGGTTGAACGAGTAATTGTTTCGACTAGCCCTTTCATCGAAGTTTCCTCTCCTCAAGCGAGGATGCGATGGCTTTTAACGACAGGCAGTTTGGTACGTTTTATTTTTAGTGCTTGGCTTATTACGGTTGTTGCTAATTAGTTGCATGTAGGGTCAATGCCATTAAGCTTTTTTTGTAGGGTGGGCAACGTCTTTTTGTTGCCCACCAGCCTCGACAGGTGGGCACGCTAAAAACACACTTTGCCCACCCTACAATAGAACGTTTTTGGCTTAATCCCTCCTAACGTCGGGACAGGCTTAATGGCATTGGCATGTAGGGTGGATTAAGCGTATCAACGCAGTCACAAATTGGACATTTATGTCATTTCTCAACCCGCTCAAGATGCTCATGACGACAATCATCATCGGGTAAATAAACAGTTGTTGCGACAGAATTTTTGCCGCAAATTGGCTGGTTTTCCCAGGGCTCAAAACTTCAAGGCTCAAGACGTGAACATAGACAAAATTTTTTTAGCATTACAAAAATTCATTGAAATATCAACGCCAGAAGAAGGCATAAGCGTTTTACAACAACATCCAGAGTTGCTGACTGATGAGGCGGATACTGCGATTGGCATGTCAATCCATCATGCGCGTGAGCAAGGAGATGAATATGCTGTACAATCAATTCTTTAATTTTCTCCGTAACGTGTTGCAAGCCCTTCGACAAGCACTGGCAGAAAACAATGATATTCCAGCGATCTTTAGGGCCGATATAAACCAAGCCCAAGCCGCCGAAGCCCGTTATCAACAAGGCGAAGGTGTACAAGCCTTAGATGAGGCGGTGGCTGCGTGGGAGCGGATTTTAAATCATCCTGAGTTTGCCACCGCCGACGATAAATTACGCTTGGGGGTACTGAATGACAGTGCTGGCACTTATTGGTACCGTTATGGGGCGAAAGGCGTATTGAAAGATTTAGATCGCGCTTTGTCATTTTGGAAGGAAACAGTCGCAAAAACTCCAGAAAACTCGCCTGACTTGCCAAGCATTCTAAACAATCTGGGCACTGGTTTGACAGATCGCTACGCCCGCACCGGAGAGATTAATGACTTGCAACAGGGCATAAAAGCTTACGAACAGGCC
>Ga0209780_1002156_pt1 | contig 13747 bp, 6 predicted proteins | sample WorMetexBAHAMAS2_FD_187384 | JGI IMG/M metagenome (GOLD analysis project Ga0209780, IMG submission 187384) | Marine gutless worms symbiont microbial communities from Max Planck institute for Marine Microbiology, Germany - Inanidrilus exumae... | ecosystem: Host-associated > Annelida > Digestive... | reverse complement strand
ACGATCAGCTAATCACTAAGGCCCACAGTTTTGCATGGAAAATTCTGCCAAACTTTGCTGGCCATTTTGCCTAATTCCGTGGCTTGCTGTGGGAAATCAGACTTCATGGCTCACCGTGGCCTTCTGTTAATTGGTAGTTAATTGGTAAGTCGAGCTGCCTGTTCAGTGTTAAAGGCTTGTTTTGCTTACTGTTATGTAACCGGGATTAAATAAAAAATGCGGTGATCATTTTTCTCCACAAAAAGTGCGATAATCTAACTGATATTTGATTAATTTGATGCTTGATGACTGACGGATATGGTTAGAAGATGAAACACAGGCTGTGTAGCTTGTCTATAATTCTTAAAATTAAAAGGTTTCAAGTAAATATTCTGCAGAGGCTACTGGCAGGGTGATGTAAGCAGTTGCTATTCTTTCACTTTTGGTAGACTGTCGGCAGATATGTGCCAAAAGACAGTGACGTCAATTACTAGTCATTTTGTCAAATTCAACAGCATCATTCCACAGAAACATGGAAATTCTGCAGAAAAGGGCAGCCCCATATGGGCTCTGAGGCTGTAATGCACCCTAAGTCTTGTTAATTCCGGCGCTATACAAGTTGTTTGTTTACTTACTTAACTTCCTTACTTACTTTTATCCTTACTTATTTACTAACTTCTACTTCTTTAGGATTAGGGCTGTTTTGTTTCCAGGCCAGAGGTTGTAAGAGGTGATCAAACCTGGCTTTACCGGTAGTTGTTTGTGTTTATTTTGTGTTGTAGTAAATTATGTTACTGATGCTCGTTTGCTTTTGTTGTGTTAGATTTAGTTTTTCAGTACATAGCCGAGCGATTGGCTGGGAAGAACGTCTCTGAAATGACCTATTTTTTGTCTGGGTTGTAACTTAAAACCTTAACTCAATCAATCACAGAAGGACAAATTCTACGGATTAGCTCAAAATTCCGCAAACCCACAAAAAACTATGGGCCCAACTAATCATAGCACTTTCTGAGCTTTAATTGTTACCGTTTTCCGATGTGTTGTATATTTTGTGTGAGTTGTTACTTTTTCATTCAGCAAAAGTCAACAGTTATGTTACTTATTATGTCCTTAGTTGGAATGGCATGGTTTGAATTGCATGGTTTGTGCATGCTGCATTATTTGGTATTTAGTGTGAACCGACATACACTGTGTCTATAGAAAAAGTGTACTCCTAAAATGATATATCACTGCTGATTTGTTTGATAGCTTACGTCGGAAATTTCAGACAAAACTGGCAAATTTTTGTTGAATTATATCAATTTATTTTGGGATCCACATTTTTATCCGGACATAATGTATGTATATGTTTGTGTTTTGTTAATACAACAAAATAAAAAACATTAACCCCTTTGCTGGGTAATACAATTTTTGAAATCTTTTCACACTTTCTGTAATATCTGTAACACTTACCGGTAAAAGGCTGTCACAGCATTAGGACGAGTTATCACGGGTTACCCGGTGTGCAAAAGATTTAGTTGGACGAGATAACTCGGGGTACCCAGTAAAGGGGTTAAGTTTGTTAGCTGTTCTTGTTACTAGTAGCAGATTGTGATTGTGAACGCAGGTGACGGAGTTTACTGCAACCGAACTTGGTGACATGTTTGAATTTGAGCGCCGTGGCAAAGTCTTTGTGAAGGGCAAAGGTGACATGAACACATATCTGCTTGTTCGCAAGAAGGAAGGTGTAGCATGGGACTGAATAACTTGCACAGATACTTGCGTCAGTAACGACAAGTTGTTTCGCTTCCAGCTTTGCTGTTTTCTTCAGCACTCAACTGATAGTTGTGGACTGAAATCACTTGTCAGTTTTGTGGGTTTGTGGTTTTTGATGTTTATGTAGTAATTTATTAGCATGGTGTCACTATCAGAGCTGTCAATGAAATAGGGTTTGTTTGATCAGTGTGATGGACTTTGTGGTAGTAAAGAGAGCTATACATGTTAAGCCATGGACTTGTAAGGAGATTGCCGACACATCTGAACACTGGTGAATGAACCAGTGTTCAGCTGCACCATACTCTAGTTGTGATGGGTTGGCAGATGCATCTGTTAAGTGGCAGGAGGAGGTTGCACTGCTGATGATGTCAGCGAATGTGTATGTATGTGTTTGTGTCATCATTTTCTTAGTAATACATGCTGCTGCTTGATAGTCCTTGTAATGTGTGCTTTAGTATGTTGCTATCTCTTACAGATTAGTTTTATGCATCTGACGTAAGCGATCATGTCGTTGGTTGCTGATTATTTATTGTTGTTGCCATTACTGCTTGATGTTTGCTACAAGGGTGTGTTGGCGTAGACAGAGTGAGCTAACTTATTTGTAGCCAAATAAGTTAAGAGCTCTCTTTACTACTCTGAAGTGATCGATCATGTCAAATGTTGGTCATGTCTTTTTTGTTGACTAACAAAATCGGACTGTATTAGTTGAATAATCTTATTTATATATGACTGAATCTGTGTGCGTGTCTTGTTTCTTTGTTCCATATACACGGCAACAGTTTTGAGCGGATCTTGACCAATTTGGCAGATGGCATCCTTATACCCTCCGGATGGTCATGGGTGGGTTAGCGATCGCTGATCGAGCTCGCGTTCCATGCACCGTTTATATGCCACTGCAAATTAGTGGCGAGCTCCGTCTGGGAGTTTGGAACTAGTGGCCAGCAACCATAATGGATCAGCTACTGCACGATAAGTGAGCGCTTCAGGCGTGAGGAGTGACGAAGCGCTAGCGCCGTAGGCGCAAGGTTGGAGCACTAGTTTGGATATATGTGGCTGTTAATGTATCACTAAGAGTGAGCACACTTGTTGACTGTAGACTAGAACGCGACAGTTAACTCGTGAACTCTGTCAGTATAATTATCTCCACTAATAAGTGCCACTATTCTTTTGTGTCCGAAATGCATGGGCAGGACTGACAGTGCAAGAAGCTATGGCAAGTGCCAGGCGTGAGCCGCGGGCTAGCCGCGTCAGAGTGCAGTTTGACATGGAGGCATGCTAATTGATAGGAAGAAGAGGAGAGCACGCAGTGTGATAGGAAGAAGAAAGATGAGCAGCACACATTGCGATAATAATTATGTGAATAGTACACGTTTACGGGTGGTAATGGCCTTGTTGTAACTGATGTACTAAGTTGTGTTTTGGTGTATTTGTGTATAGAATGTGATTGAATTACAAGTTTTCGACTTTTACCTGTTTGCTATTTATATATTAGAATAGTGTGTATACAGTATTGTGTGTGTATGCGTGTTTTAATGACCTCTTATTGTAGTACTAAAGACACTTATTGGTGCGTATGTTGTGTCAATGAGATATTGTGTACAGAGGTTGCTTTTTATCTGATAGTAACATTGTACTCATAAAACACTCCTATTCATCAATACTGATATGATAACACACAGATGATGTTTGCTACATGATTGGCTGAGGACAGAGATGAACATTTGGGTACCTGTTAAATTATATTGCACTGTAAATGCTTGAATGCACTGTGCAAAAGGCTAATGAAGCTATTTATACAGATGACTGTATATTGTAATTGGGCACATCTGTTTAACATAATAGCTGTAATGCTGTGACAGTGTGCAGAGCTTAGTATGCATGCGTACCACAGCCAGTGCACAACATTGTCAACGTTAATGCTTGTTTAGTATTTCTGTCGAGCTTTTGCTGTTATAGGACCTTGGACTGTCGGCGCAGTAGACTTTGTTTGTAGATGTGTGGCCATTGAACTTTTAGGCCTGACGTTTGCAGTGCATTGTAAAAAGTTAAAATGAAACTATTCTCTTGCTCAGCTGATGTAGATGTAGGACCACAGCTTACCGTATTATTAGCCATCATCATTCATGTAGACTGCCAGTACTTTTCACTGTGCGCAAGACTCCTCACTGCTACAAAGTGCCACCAGTAGTTGGCTGGTGCCACTTTGTACAGTTGTGTAATAATGTCACATACAGGATGGTCCAGAAAAGTGAATCATTATTGGTTTCACAAATAATTGTGCTGGAATGTTTGCTAGTAAAGCTTGATTGTCAGATTTGAGAGTACTGCATGTAGTACCACACAAGGATATACTATTTTTGACCATTATTAAATATTCTGTTTGTTAAATATTCTATTACGACATCATACTTTGGCGCCAATCTGAAACACTGGTAAAATAAGTAAAAACAACCAAATTTTAATCGAAAGTTTTGCTAAAGAAAAAGAGTTGGGTGCTAAAAAATGTTGAAGAAAATAAATAGTGGTGTGCCTAATTAATGCATCAGCCTAATGGTACTGTCGGCATACATAATGTCTTACATCCTTAAAATTTTGCATCATTAGCTGCATTTGCAATACTGGCGATTGACTTGTGCATAAGTGGGGAAAATTTTGGATTTAGGATCAGTAGAGTTAGGGTCAGGATGGGGTTAGTTGTGATTATTGGCCACAGCGACCTATAGTTGCCAATAAGCCGATGCATTAGCTAGTCACACCCACTTAATAGTGGTCTAGGAGTGGAGTTTGATATCTTTTCAAATAATAAACATGATTTTAAAGCAATCATTTTATACACTGTAATAGGCTGACTTGTCCCAGTTTCTTCTAGTGCAGCATAGACTGTTTAACATTATCACAATAAAAACCATTTAGTTACATACTGTTGTTCTTACATTATCAGAATGCCAGTAAGCACAGTTTCTCACATATTTAGTGTTATTACCATTATCAAAGTAAAAAGATAAGAGTCATTATTTTTACCCATTCTGTACATGTGAACTATTTGCTCCCTTTCCTGCAGTAGGCAACATGTGATAATTGATGACTTCAGGATGCAAGGAAAGATTGTTCTGTGCAGTGTTACACATTACAGTCATGCACAGACATATGAGCAGTTCTTACAGGTGACTGTTGGTTTATGCTTGTTGTTTTTTGTATGTATTTTTGCTGTTTAAATTAGGGCTTTTTTGTTGTCAAGGTTGGTATCTTGTGTTTTTCTTCTATGTACTTTCCTTGGTTGTTGTGAGTTTGGTTGTCACTAGCAGTGCAGTCGAACGCTCGTCTAAAAAACGACTTTACTAGCTGTTCAGAGGAATGATAAATCAATTGTGCTCACTCACTCAGTTTATTGGGCATTGTTATACAGTACTAGGCCAGGATTTAAACCTCTAAGCTTTCAGTATTGAGTCATTGCGGCAGCCATGTGTAAAATGGTATTCTGCCATTTTCTTTTTACAAGGCCCAAAGATATCATCTCAGCATCACTGATATTTGGCCAGTGCAAAATTATACAGCTTGGTGTTAGCTGGAAGGCTGGGAATTGAACCTGTAGGCTATCAATTACAAGACGGATGCCCTAACCGTTGTAACAATGTACAGAAAGCGTGAATAATACTGATTCTGTATATAGTTCTGATGGGCATATATGACGTTGTATGATTGTGCAAAAAGTAGTCATAATTATGTTACCTTTTACAAAGTCCCAGTAGTACTGTGAACAGCTGTCTCAGTTTATGACTGTTTTAACAATTTATAACGATTCTTTAATGAACAAAATAGTGAAAAATATACATGTGTATATATTTTTACATTGAATTAGTGATTTTGTGATTTATTTTATGTACGGTATGTGAATTTATGTAGGAATGTTTAGAATATATATGACGTATGTATAATTGTTACATTGTTCCCATTAACGAAAGGACAGGATTGCTGTTACTGTTCTTACCCATGCCCATGGTAGTCGCAGGGGTAAAGTTTTTACCTCCGTTTTCATGTTTGTATGTCTGTTTCAGCATGATAGCTCAATAACCAGTGCAGCTAGGATCACCTATCTTGACATAGAAATGTTTCACAATTGGTCCTGAAATACCGTTTATTTCAGGATCAGAATGTAAAAGGTCAAGGTCATGAGTCACAAAAACATTGCCGGCGTGGGTCTTTGTACTCGTGTGAGTGCTGGCTTTTTCTAGTTGCATTGAGTATTGTGGTTGTTGCGTAATGTGTCAGTACCGATGCTCTGTGATGCTGATTTCATAACCATGTGATTCGTCAACCAACCAACCTTCTGTGCGACATTGAAGCGTCTCAGCTCCCACATAGGAATTCATAGTTGTATTAGCAAGATGCTGACAAAAATGGATCTTTCATTGAGTGCTTTGATACCTGCTGTTCGGATGCCAGGAGGGCATATGGCTGTGGGTTAAATAACTGCACCAGTTAACTTCTGAGGTTCTCTTTCAGAAGAATTGGAGGTAGCAAGTCCCAAGTAAAACTGGCTGTCCTGAGTTCACTTGAAAAATGGCAATTATTAGTCCAGCTGTTTTGCTGCAACCTACAATAAGCCATTATCAAAAGGTTTGTGTGGATTTCGAGTTATTGAGCTGTTTTCAAGTATTGATGTCCGCACTGGTTTTGTCATCCAATAGTCTGAAAATTGTAAGGTTTAGTCACTGGAATTTTTTTTATTACCGTACCTGAGATTTGATTGAAACCTTGGTGAACAGGTACTTTTACAGAAATATGAACATATGAAATAAGGAATCGATGGAGGATCCTAAAACTATTTATGCTTTCTAAGAGAAGTGTTAAGTACAACAGTTTATCTTACCCAAAGCTATCTCTGGTTTTCTGACTGCTATATTTGAGTTTTATGACATCTGTGGATCAAATACTTTTTTACGAAACGCCTACTTGTAGACGCTCAACTGACATAACAGATAGGAAATTTCACCAGAGCATTTAACAAATTCCATGGCATTGCTGATCGTTTGCAAAAAGTGGCCTTGAGTAGTTTTATCCCTATCCGGTTACCATGCGAGGGTTAAGTATGCATGGATCTTCCTGTTTCTTCACGATTTACTGTATGTCATTAAAAAGAACAGCTACTTGTACTAAGAACTTGCGCTACGTATGGAATAATCCTTCACAACTAGTTAGGTACTGCTGCTTGGCTACTTTTGCTTTCCGTCTTTTGTACTCGGGTCCGAGATTGAGAAATTTTACGGGCTGAATGCCGTTGCTTACGACCACCTAACAGTAGCACCGAAGGCACCCACCATCCTCGTGTGCGCTTGAACGTGATTGCTTGTTGTATTTTTATCACATTTGCGTTATTTTGGTACGTTAGTCATAGTATTGTACTCCCATTTGATGTTTGTTATCGAGGTAATTGTACATTTCGTAGTTTGATCGTCGATGGCATTTCTGGAGATAACTTTGCACTTTGCTGCTGTTTGCCCAAAACGTGGTTTTACTTTGCATATTTAACACCCCTATGTGCATCAGTTACACTTGCCCATCGTACGCAGTCTCTTCACGAATCAGCAAGCAGTCCATTAACGTGGTCCAAAACGATCTGTTTACCGTAAGCTGTGTACGGATACAGTTACTCCAGGGCATGTCATGCACTCGAGTCAGTACTGCCGGTGTTTAAATTAATAAATACGTTCAAAAGCTGTAATTGTAGTTTATCATAGTAATTGAATTACTTCGAGTGCCATGCAACAGTCTGTGTAGATGATGAGTGTGAAACTGAACTACCGCGGCACCAAAGTACTTCCAATTTTGTGGATGACGTTATTTTTATTTAATTAAAATACAGAGTAAAATCGTAATATTAAAAGAAGAAGGTCAGAGGAACCGCGCGACGCACTAAGTCAGTTGAAATCTACTCAACTGCTGCATAGCTGTACAAAAAAGTCACATTTGAAAAAAGCTTGTATAGTTCAAGACTTTCCAGGCCCAGCTTAGTTAGCCTGTCACTGTAACTAAGCCGACCGCAACCAGGTAAACGTTTTGTAAAATGCCTCTATACACTCAATCTGATATATAAGCTTAAGTGTATATGTTCTTAGTTAATGGACAAACGCCATTCCCGGCGCTCAATGTCCTGTTGTACTGTACAATATATTGACCAAGTAAAGTAATCAGTGCGTTTTATGTCATGCTCACTGTTACTGCAGTCACATCGGAAGCCCACATGTGAGAGACAGTTTTGCTTGCTAAAATGCATATAAAACAAAAACTTGTCAAGAGATGAGATAGTGAATGTGAACTTTTTACGACGATGTCGCACACGTAATTCAAAATACCAAAAAGAGAACTTACATGTACTTCGTTTAACAAATTATACGATAGCTAGGCAACTTGGCAAGTATTGTGCATTAAGTATTGAATTCATGAATCTGCTACAGAATTTCTACCTTGCAGTTAGTGTATTTATACAGTGGGCGTCGCGCGGTCCCTCTGCAGACGTTAAATACTAGATATAGTAATCGTAAATTGTCCATAGTTATGGCTTTGTCAACCAATTTTATGCAATGCGCTCCGGAAACTTCCAAATTCGTAAAATAACGCAAAATAAGGGTCATTTCGCCGTTCAGGGTCATTCAAGGTCACCGATTTTGGTGCCAATCGAAAGCTCATATACGACTTCCTATCAGTTATTAATACTAACTGAGCTGCTATCTTGCACCGTTTGCGAGATATAGCCTTCGAAATGTCAAAAATCGTTATATATTTGCTACTTCTCTTGCGTTTAAACCCCCCGACATAGGGGTTTCCCTGGGACGATCTCCGTAAAAGTTTCAGTGAATGTCAACGGATGGCCATGTACCAAACAGCATAGAAATATTGCCGATAAATTTTAACCCGCTGAGTAGAGTGCACGAACGTTACAGACGACAGACAGACGGGCGACAGCATACAGTGAACGTTCGATAACTAGTGTCTTTAACCTGCAATTTCAAAAAAATTCTGGAGGCGGTCCCTTCCCCAAACCATATCCCTTCGACACGAACGACTTATTCTCCGTTACATTTTGGGCCCTGGTTGTAACACACTTGGAAGACTGTTCAAGGTCACACTCACTTTATTACTTTAAACAAATGATATCCCAAAAATGAAACGAGATAGATACAGATCGTTAATAAGAAGTTTTTTTATTTAAAAATTTGCATATAATGTAAGACAGTATAAACAGTCACAAGAAAATAGCAGTCAAAAACAAACACACGAGAGTAACACGTCAAGGCCGAATGGCACTAACAGGCGTTAATGCACAAAATACCATAAAATATTAAAAACAACTAAGAACAGCTAGGGTTAGTATCCGAGCGATAAAAACTGTGAATAAAGTCTGCGCTTCTGATAAAATGAGTAAACCGGGTGAGACTACTGAAGTCATTTGGTTTGTCAGATAGGCTGTTCCATGTGCGCTGTGAGAAGAAATAGTCGTACTTGTACAGGTCAGCGCGGTTAGTGAGGAAATAGTTTGTACGTATGACATTGCGTACTAGCTGAATGAATGAGACTTGTGGGTAGACCTGGGAGTCACTTGGGTTTGCGTTCACGACTTGACGTGGCACCAAAACGACTTGAAAGTCGACTGAGTCACCACCTCATGACTCGACTTGACTTGAAGTTTTCGTGACTTAAGTCGGCGACTTGGACGCCCGTCCTCCTGAAATTTGCACTGAAAGTGACCCAGCCCCCTTTGGAACACAACGATTTCGACCAATATAACTAGTTACTCAAACGTGATATATAGCTAGCGACAAAAGTTCAATTAGCACTAATAGGAAGTCCACCACGCGCTTTTCAACGAGCCATAGACGAACCATGTACGTTACGCTTAAGTCCGCCACAGGGGGCTCAAAACGAGAATTTTTACATTTTGCGTTGCCTTTCACATCATCGCTGCAGGTAGTCGTAGACACTTCAAATTTGGTATATGGGTTAAACATAGCAAGTACCAACTATAGATAAGAAACCGTCCATGAAATGGGCGTGGTCACGTCACGTGAGCCATTTTTAGCGAACGTGAACTCACGTTCACGTTCGCTATATGCTATCGCCGTTCCGTCGTCTGTCTCTCTGTCTGTCCGTCGTCTGTAACGTTCGGGCACCTTACTTTGCCGGTTGAAATTTTCGGCAATTTTGCTTGGCCGTTTGGTACGTTGGCCATCCATTGACATCCACGGAAAATTTTACGGAGATCGTCCCAGGGGAACTCCTCCGTCGGGGGATTTAAACGCAAGAGGGGCAGCGAAATATAGCGATTTTTACCATTGGAATGCTGTATCTCCGAAACAGTGCAAGATAGGAGGTAAGTTAGTATTAATCACTAATAGAAAGTCGTATATGAGCTTTCGATTGGTACCAAAATCGGTGACCTTGAACAACCTTAAACGGCGAAATGGCCCGTATTTTGCGTTATTTTTACCGAATTTTGTGATTTCAGGGGCGTATTGCGTACAAGTAGTTGACAAAGCCATAACTATTAACAATATACGATTACTGTATAGTAGTAAACGTCTGCAGAGGGACCGCGCGACGCCACGGTATAAATTCCTAGCAGATTCATAAATTCAAGACTTAATGCTTCGTACTTGCCTAGCTATCGTTTTGATAAGAAGTCGTATATGAGCTTTCGATTGGTACAAATATCGGTGACCTTGAATGACCTTGAACGGCGAAATGGCCCTTATTTTGCATTATTTCACCGAATTCGTGTACGATGTCGTCGTAAAACACATGTTAGGCTTACCTCGGTTTCAAAATCTACTTTGGATAGTTTATGATCATATTAATACCATCTGTGCAATTATTCAGCGATTATTTAGGCAAAACAAACTGATAACTCGGTTTGATGGGCGTAGATGCATACATGATTACGTGCATAGATTACCATTGACGAATTAGTTATAGTAGAAATTAGGAACTCAGTTTATTGGGCGTAGGCTCTGGCCTCTACATGCACGATGTCGTCGTAAAACATTCACGTTCGCTATCTCATCTTCTGGTGAGTTCTTGTACATTTTGTCCCCTCTAAAATACCTCCGGAACGGCTTAAGCTAGAGGCTTCAAGTTCAAATTTGGTGTGCATGTTGATCATAGCAAGTCCCAGCCTACGGACAACAAACCACCCGTGAAAGGGGCGTACCGGCGTAGTTAGGTCACGTGAATCATTTAAATTTCGGTGGGCACCAACCATATCTCTGATAGTCTCAGGCGCTGTTCGCCGTCGATATCTGTATTCAGCAGCTATACAGGCCGAGTAGAAAGAATGGTTTGATTACCATATGCTGCAAGGCGGAGTAGAAGAAATTGTTTGATTATCATGTGATGCGACACGGAATATTTAGCATGAGCTGAGCCACTGCGTCGCGCGGGTCTCTCGGCGATAGCTGAGTTTCTTGTATCTTTAAGATAAAAAGCCTAACTGCAAACCATTCTAATAGGGAATTGTTAATTGTTGGCAGTTTGTGCTATTTGGTCTTATGACCACAAGACTGAATAAATTCTACTACTACTACAGTTTATAAACACAGCTGATTCACTAACACTAGAAACAATATTGCCTGTAGTTTTAACCAGTATGACTACGTGATGCATGCTGTCTATTGCCAGTTCACACTGTATTTTGACCACAAGTCGTGACTTTTATCCTAAAATTCGGCGGCGACTTGAGTGGAAAATTTCGGCGGCGAGTTGGAACTGAAACGACTTGACTTGACTTGGAGCGGCCAAGTCGACTAAGTCGATGTAACGGCGGCGACGCCCAGGTCTACTTGTGGGTGTGAAAAGGTCATTAGCAGCACAGGTTATTACGGCCTATGACCGCCTATCGAATAGCACCAGTTTTGATGACCTTGAATGACCTTGAGAGTTCGGGTCATTTTCACCTACTGTAGTATGCAGTTTCTCGTACAGTTGTGCAACGCTTGAGCATCGCTGTTGAAGACGGCTTTGACAGTTTCGCGGCTCAAGACTATCGTTATCAATGGTCGACGTGGAGCGTCGCGCGGTCCCTCTGTGACAGCGGAGCCTCTTGTTAAGATTCGCTGTGAAATCACCCATCAACACTGTCATCTGCCGGGCTGCCAGCTTGCATCGACTTCCTGCCACGTACACCTGTAACGTAATGCACTTGTGTTTCCATTCCGCCATCGTGCTGTTGATTTTCCGCAGACGATCGATGTATTGGCCAGGTACATGCAATTTGTAGACGGACAACCTAGTCGGCATACGCATTACTGCACTATGAATTTTTTTTAAAAATTTGACCGTTTCCTTTAACTGTATCATTTTGCCAAATGTTGACGTTGACCCGATTTTCACAGTTCTTTCACCGCCAGCCTCACTTCATTACTTTAAACCATGGTTATAAGATAAAAAGACAAGTAAGCAACTAGACGAAGCCGGCACTCACAAGAGTGCAAAGACCCACGCCGGCAGTGTTTTTGTGACTCGTGGCCTTGACCTTTGTTTTATCTTATAACCATGCTTTAAACAAATTTGTTATGAGAAGGTCTTAAGTAGCCGTCGACAGCCGTAGCACGCTGTCGACGACGTCAGTGAGCAGTGAAACGCTACTTGAAGATCCCGCCATACGGTATCTTAAATGCCTCGTTACACGTTGTGAAAATTACTTCCGGTTCAAAATAGCCGTGTTCAGAACCGAGTGAAGCAAACTGCCATGCAAGTGTCGGCGGTAATTAGGGGCATTCTGTCCAGGAGGCACTCTGCTGGGACAACATTAATTTACGGCCAAACATTTAGGGGCCCCATATTCAAATAATTTTTACCTAGCGACGCTATGTCAGTTGGGTACGTGCATATGCTAATTGGTCATGTGTCCGTCCGTCCGTCCATGTGTCCGTCCGTCCAGCTGTCCGTCCGGTACTAAATGATAAACGTAGGATTACGCAAGTTTCAACACCGCACAATGGCCCGGAGACTCTGGTATTCTGTTGCAATTTTTTAAAAATTCGACCGATGTTACCAACAATGGGGCAAGTTGAAACCTGCGATTTTCGACCAATATCTCACTGTCTCAGAAACGTTGCAACATAAGCAGGCCTAATATTAGGTACGGACATTGTACAAGTCTATAATAGGAGCCGGAGCGCGTATGCAATCTGTCGAATGGTGCTATTTCCAATAACCTTGAGTGAACCCGAACTACCCACACCACCCGACTGTCTACATTTTGCGTCGCCTTTCATATTTTAAGCGGTGGTAATAAGCGACTACAAATTTAGTAGATAGGTTGACCATAGTAATTACTAGCATGTGGATGGCAAAAAACGACCCCCACAGAGGCATGACCTGGGTTACGTGACCAATGTTTTACCGTGCAACGTACGCTATGCTAGCACGGTATAATATGCTGTCGTCGTGTGTATGTCTGTCTGTTCGTCCGTCTGTCTGTCCGTCACAAGCCTGTATTGCACCGTGGCTAAACTGGCTTTTTATTAAGTATTTGGTAGTAAGCCTATTGTAACGAATCCGCTAAATGAGCTAGCTATCATACGCTTGAAGACGCGCAAGGCGTTCCATACATTTTTGCAGGCCGCAGGCCGCGCTAGCCAACAAGCCTGCGTCACGTGACTCGCAGACCGCTGCTCGCACTATAAAAATGAGCGACATAGCAGAGAGCATGGAGAGTATCGCTGACGATACGTCGGTGATAAACTCGCGAGCTGACTAGTTTACGAGCGACGCTCTTGGAGAGCTCTCGCGAGCATATAGCGAGCTTGCGGCGAGTTTGCGAACAATCCAACGAGCGATACGACTCGTTCTAAGCTCACAGAGCCTCGGCGAGCTTACGAGCTGACGAGCGCTCACGAGCTTAGTAATACAAAAAGAAGCCCAGTGGTATTATACGGCCGGAGCTAGCGTGGCTCCAGGTAAATCGCGCGCAAGGACACTAGTGGCCATTAGAGGAGCTGGAAAGAAGGGTTTTGTT
>Ga0209780_1002155_pt1 | contig 13754 bp, 6 predicted proteins | sample WorMetexBAHAMAS2_FD_187384 | JGI IMG/M metagenome (GOLD analysis project Ga0209780, IMG submission 187384) | Marine gutless worms symbiont microbial communities from Max Planck institute for Marine Microbiology, Germany - Inanidrilus exumae... | ecosystem: Host-associated > Annelida > Digestive... | reverse complement strand
CAGTTCCTCCATCTCCTGCTCACCTATTCCTTCAACCATCACTTCTTCCTCTTCTGATTTACCACTTTGTACATCTATAACTCCATCTCTCTTTCACTCCCGGCTTAAAACCTACCTCTTTCACAAATCCTACCCCCTTAGTTTCACTTCTTCCTCCCGGACTTCCTCCACGGACTTTTGCCTGCACCGTTTTTTCTGAGCTACTTCGGTTTTTGATTTTTATTTTTTTCATTATTTTTCATCTCTGGGCCGTGCGCTAGATTAAGCTGGCCATCTCGTCAGCTTTTGAGCGCACGTAAATCTACCGTATCGTATCGTATCGTACTAGTATCAAGCAAACAGGTACGTTTTAAGCAAATGTCTGAAACAGTCTGCAGTCTGGTCCTGGATGAAATCCGGGAGAGAGTTCCAGACTGTGTGGCCGGCAACTGAAAAGGCCCGATGGCTGTAAGTGTTGAGCCGGTGGCAAGGTACTGCAAGTAGTTGACAGTTGGCGGAACACAGCTGCCGCCGAGTGTCAGCACCAGCGGCCAGAACGCAGTAGTCCGACAGGTGCAGCAGTGCGCAGCGGTTCAGACAGCCATTCAGTCTGTCTGTCACAAGCCGGCACTGTACCAAAACGGCTAAACATAGGATCATACAAACAACGGCATACAATAGCCAATGGACTGTAGTTTTCTGATGCCAAAAATCTTGGCAAAATTCCAGTAGCGTAACCCCCTATGGGGGTGCCAAATAGAGGTGCGGTTGGTTCAAATGGGTGATTTTCCACCAATATCTTGTCATATTTCAGAAACAGTGCAAGATAGGGATATAGTTACTATAGAACACTAATAGGAACTCGTATTTGCTCTATGAAAAGCGCTATTTCTAGTGACCTTGAGGGACCCCTAACTGCCCCAAACCACCCCATTTTTAATATTTTATATCGCCTTTTATATCTTTGTAGTGTGAAAAGATAGATATTTCAAATTTGGTACACACATCGACTATAGCAAGTGCTAGCCCATGGATGGCAAAACATCCCTGAAAGATGTGTGGTCAGGTAACGTGAACCATTTAAATTTTGGTGGGCACCAATTATATCTCCAGAACGGCTGGAGCTAGGTAGGTCAAATTTTGCGTGTAGGCTATGTCAAGTCCCAGCACAAGCATGACTAATCATCCTTAAAGTGGGCATGCTCGGGGTCACGTTACCCACTTTAAATTTTGATGCCCCTATGGTAACAAATCACCCCTAAAAGGGGCATGGTCAGAGACACGTGACCCTTTTTTGCAGGTTGACTCGTTGACAGAGTCGACCTAATGAAGCCGGTCTCAAATGTCCATCCATACATACATGCGTACATACGTACGTACATTTGTCCACAAAATGTTTCTTCCATTTCAGTGAAATTTGCTATGTAGATAGAGATCGATGAGTGACGCAAGATGGTATGCAGTATCACCCGATCGAAGGTCACAGTCACTAGCCCTTTAAAAGTTGGAAATCTGGCCATTGTCAAAAGCTATTGCCTCCGCTATTTACAATGGGACCTGGCAACTGACCACTGATTTTTAAACTAAGGCACATTATCTAAATTTGTCTGGCCGGATTTGTGATATTTGGCCTAATTTTTGTGTCACGTGACATTGAAATTGGCAGTTGTGTAGAGTTGACCATCAGTCCCGTATGTGGCTAATTTTTTAAAAAGAATTTCCAGTACAAGGATGACAAATGACCCTTAAAATGGTCGTGCTCATTTTCACGTGACCCACTTTAAATTTTGATGCCCCCAATGATATCTCTGGAATGACTAAAGCTAGAATTGTCAAATTTTGCATGTAGGTAAACTCTATCAAATCCTAGCCTATAGTAACATAATTACCCTAAAATGGGTGTGGTCAGAGTCACATGGCCCGTTTTTAAATTTTGCTTTCAGTCATCTTTGTAATTGGTAAAGCTAGGCACTTCAAATTTCGTGTACTGATTGATACAGAGGAGTACGAGTGCATGCATGATATATTAGTGCCAAAATGGATGTGTACAGAGTCGTGACCTCTTACATTTTGGGAATCTCGGAAACGGTGCAAGAAAGCGACATAGTTGCAATGGAAAACTGATAGGAAATCGTATATGGCCTATCGAATGGCACCACTACCAATGCCCTTGAATGACTTTGAAGGTCACTTTTGCTGTTTGAAACCTTACTCCCATAGATCATGAAATGTAGCACAAATTTACTAACATAGCACGTCGCCTTGGTCAAGCGACATTGTAGGTGGAGGCATTGTGTTCTTCTATTCACCTTTGTTCCTATTTGTCTGTTCATCCAGACAGATCTTGTTACCACGATATCTCATGAATGGCTTGGGCAATCTGGATGAAACTTACAGAGAATATTCACTAGCCTGTGCTGATAACCGATGAGATTTCAGGACGTCAGGGTCACAGCAGGCTGTCGAGGTGGCAAAGGCATTTGCTTCAATGATGGGGCGTCGAAGTCCATCTTCTAATTGTTTTATTCATTTTGGTCGTCACTGTATTTACAAAAATCTGTTACTTGTTCAGTTGTCATCGTTATGTTTTTTATAGATCATTAATCAGTTATTTCTAGATTAATTGATTTAAGGCTCGATACCATTGAGTCATTAATTGAATTTGTTACACGTAAACTGGGCCGCATTTTGTGTATTTTCATTTGCACATGGGATTTAATTATTGTGAATTTAACGGCATGAGCTGAGTGTTATTAGTAAATTTGTTTTTTTTTGTGACATGCATTTTGCGCAAAAGGAATTGAATAATACCACCTGATGCATTTAAGATGTGGACTCAGGACTGTCATAGCACGTTGACTTGGCATATAATGTTGTGTTTGCTGACAGCAATTACTGAGGCTGTGGATTGAATCTGAGCGTCAGAAAAAGGACAACAGCATCCTGCTGTCGTTTGTTGATCGCATGTCAGCGATGTGTCAGTCCAGACGTCAGAATGTTCTACTGCTGGATATCATCACTGACCTGGTAATGATTTGCCACAGGTCGTTTCTATCGATTCTGTTGGTTGACTGACTCTGTGGTCTACACGACCTGCATTTAGTTCCTGCAGACGAGACCCACAAAGCTACTGGCGACGTCACTGAGAGCATCTTGCCATATCTGTTCCAGTCAGGTCTCACTTCTGAGTCCTTGATTGGGAGAAAAAACAACACTGAATGATATACTTTGTTCTTTTTCCAAGAATGTGCCTGGTTATACTACAGCAGTGTTGTTTTTGCATGTGATGGTGTGACATGTTTGTCATTACCAGTGGGCATCATTGCAATGATAGTACTGCATCTGTATATTATTAATGGCAATTATTGATTTAACGATTTTTATGGCTAGGCTACTGGTATTGAAGAGGTGGCATAAAGGGAATAACAACCCCTTTCCATAGTAGTCTGTTGCTGAATCTAGAAAGGGTAATTTTTGGTAATTAGAATCAGTGCTTTTGACACTGTCAGTAAAGTGACAGGAAGAGGAATAGTATCTGACCTGTAGAAATATCTATGCCAATTGTACCTAAAGATGCTCATCCAGAACAGATGTGAGGCAGAGAACCAGTGAGTCTGCTGGCTAACCCAAGTTCACCTGGAACATAGCCGTTGAAACACAAGCGGAAATGGTGAATGATTTTGATTGATACAATTGAGTGATTAGGGTGAAGGACTGTCAGCCAGGCGACCTGTCTGTTACTTCTACTGCGACCTGTGAGTCATTGGTGGCATTTTTGACCTTTACATGGTGTCCTTGAATTGCTTCCACTCTGGGTGGGACCCGTTGTGCTGTAGATTGACTCAAGTGTGACTTGGCGTCCTGTAGTTCATGTGCAAACATGGGAAAATTTAAACAGTTGTATGTGATGAACAGTCATCCTAAATCCACGCTACCTATGACTTTACTCTGCCAACAAAGACACAATTAACTGGCTGGAGCAATCGGCATGGAAGTATTCATGAAGTGAAATGAAATTGGCATTCGGAATACTGTGGACCAGAATTTATGCGATAGTTTAGTTAAAACACTCGCACTTAACAGATGGACATCCCAAGCCAGGTGATGAGTTAATGCATGAATGTAAGCAGGTGTTTACTAAACTAATTAGAACACACAGCAATGAACAATGGTGATTGTCGTGAACATTGCTGGTGTACCATGTTGCTGCATGTTAGATTTAACGTGTGTGATTTGTGTGTGTGTGTGTGTGTTGAAGTTTTGTGGCAAGTTTTTGCTGTCGTGCATCCAACTGGCTATCAAGGCACTGACAAATGACGAGCACCAAACTACTGATGGACCTGGCTCCATCTCGTGGTCTGATGGTGTCAATGTCTGTGACAGTGTGGCAAGGTTATTTGCCGACTGGCCACAGATGCGTTTGGTATGATGCTTTTTATTTTATTACAGTACCAACAGTTAATGGAGGGGAAATGCTACAGAATAAAGGAAGAAGATTTGTACGTGGAATTGGAGAGTTTATATAAATTATTTTTGTGTGTTTGTTTGAAATGTCTCCCTCAAAATTTCTTAGGGATTTATTATTTTATTATAAGTCTTGCCTGAGTTTTTTTGTAATTTGTTACTGGAAATTCCTTTAAGTTGATTCACGAAACACTTATATAGGCTTTCCTTTATATTTTTATCAAGAAAATCTTTAGTGTATGCTCAAGTTTGACTTGGGAACTTTTTACACTGGGCTGTAGATGCAGATTGTGAATGTAAGTTACTAAACATAGCCGACCGACATGTTAACCACTAGGTAGGCGAAAAGGCTCCTGTTACTGCTAATGTTGACGAACAGCCGGTTTGCAAGAGCTCAGTTTATTGTGCTAATAACACTGATGATACATATTGTTGTCAGTTTTGAATGCTAACTTGTGTACTGTCGACTGTAATTTGGCAGTTCAGCTCAGTTAACTGTATGGAGTAATAACTGTTACCCATACTGTGGCTTATTCTTCTTAGGGCCCAGTTTCCATCAGTGTAACTCCCAGTTTTGCATTCTGATATACAGCATCATTTAATTAAACATAGCCTACCACCGTCTTTTAAGCACTAGGCAGGTAAAGCATTGCCTGTTAAGTGTCACAGTTAGTCTGCTGAACTAGCACTGGCATAAAAATTGCTATGTTCAGTTCACTAAATTCAGGCTGATAAATATTATATGAGCAGGCAGCTTTCACACATGCTGTTGGTTTGGTCTTTTATTGCTTATTGATTGTTTTGTTAATATCTCACTGACGTTTGTAATATTGTTTCGTGCAACTAGGCATGTTTGGCGTCTGCATTCCACCTGGACTCAGCTGCCAGTCGTCGCACTGCTCTGATCTCGTATTATCACAGTCTGGAGTCTGCTCCTCCTCCTGACCCCATTGCACCGGCCAGTATTGATATTGCCGTATACAGCATGCTGTTTCACCATATTGAACAACTGCGGCCTGCTAGTTTTCTGCGTCCACCTCCGACCAGCTGGTCTGATTTCGATTTGGCTATTGCTGCTAAGTCTGTAATGGAGAAACGGGGAGAAGATGGCGTTGACAGAGACAAAAAGCAGAACCCTGATCCGATGGAGATAAGCTCCGCTTTACATTCAACATTGGATGACATTCAGCAGATATTGTCCGCTGGACCATCTAGCAGTCACGATCATACCCATCTTGATGAGCAGGCTCTCGGAGAAATTACGGCTTTCCTTCAGTCTGGACCACCAGTTACATGGCAACAGAATGATGCCATGCGACTGGCAAATGTTGGAAATATTTTGCCCATCACAAACGTGGGTGTCTTGCAAAATAATGTTGTCGCTATGTCAGATGCATGTCCACCGGCTTCTGATGTTGATCAGAAATTAGTGAAGCCAGCTGAGAAGTTAACACTTGAATGGCAGAATGAGTCAGCAAATGGTTCTGCAAGTGCGATCGTGTGTTTGAAGCGATATCAGTGTGTGTTGTGTCTGGTGGCATTTGACGTACCTCCATCCACCCAGCAGCACAATGGCAGCTGTGGTGTTTGTGCTGGCGACGTTTTGGAGGTTCCCATTTACCGATGTCGCCGCTGTGGTGTGAGTTATTACAGCGAATCTGCAGCGCAGCATCACGCTCTGTTTCTCTGCACTCGCGATGATGCAGGTGACGATATTGGATGTGTCCTGCGCCGGTACAGCTGTCCACTTTGCCATGTGGCTTTCTTCTCATCAGCTGGCTTGCAGTCCCATACTGCATCTATGCACAGCAATCTGCATTCTGCCAGTATGGAGGTGAGTATCAGCAATGCGTCAAAACTAGACAGCTTAACGAATAACTTTTGTGGGTCTGAAATCTTTCCTCAGCAGTCTGGCATTGTTCAGTCACCAGCACAGATACATTCCCCGTTTGTTCTATCATCTGCTGCTGGCAGCAGTCCGGCGTCTGCAGAAGAGGCTTCATTGCCACACAAGGTCAGTCAGTCTCCAGAAGCCACTGCGGTTGGTGTGGGAATATCTCAGTCTAAATCGCGAGCGCGTCGGCGTTACTCTGGTCGACCACCGAAGGGAATCATCTACAAGAACGTGTTCATGACAAGTGAAGGCCTGTACTATTGTTCAACGTGCAGTGCTGATCTGAATACAGTGGAGCGCCGCGCTGAGCATCGCGGTCGATCTTGCGGCCGTGCGAGCGCTGCTTCATATGCACGACACTACGTATTTATATGCCCTCACTGCTCGTCGCGATGGTCTTCGCAGAAGGCATGCTACGAGCACCAGATAACCGCGTGTTTGCCGCAGCTGGGCATCAATGTTGCGGACTTATCACTGCGCCAGTTTGCATGTCCAATCTGCAGTCGTCTTCATTTCAGTCTCGCACCACTTCGTGGGCATATGACAACTGCACATCGTTTGCACCGTGATGAGGTGATACAGCGTCTAATTGCAGCTGGTTACATGACACCCGAAGGCACAAATGTTCAGTTTGATAATGTTGTCGGCGTACAGAAAACGGACGTAGCGAAGCCATCCAGAAATGTTTGCAATAGCCCTTCCACGTCCGGTACAATTACTGAAGCAGAAATTATTGCTTTATTGAACAAAGAACTTAAAGCGGCACTGAACGAAAGAGAACATGGTGTTCATAACCAGTCTTCTGTGGATAGAAAGCTCTCGTCTGAGTCTGCTGACAGTGCCAAAAAGTCAGATTTTGCATCGTCAAAGTTGAGTGTTCTTACCACATTTCCACAGTTGCCAAAGCCTGTCCTGAATTTGCGGGCTATTCCAAAAATAATGGCAACGTCATTGTCAAGTGCAGTGACATCATTGTCTGTTATGATGCCTTGTAGCAGCGGTTCAAGCACTAGCACCCCGCTTATTACAACTGCTGGCACAAAGTTTGATGAGAATGACAAACTTTATAGCGATGCACAGAAATTGACAGTGTCACCGAGTATTGCATTGAGCAATGACGATTGTGTTTCATCATCGACAACCTCGTTTTGCAGCACTATGAAAGAAGTTTTGACCCCTGTGAAAACTGATGTCATTGTTGCTGATGATGCCTTGGCACAGGAACTTAAATGCGAATCAAGCCAGACATGTGAGATGAGTGACAGTTGTGCTGTTATCAGTTCCACTTGTGAAGTCAATTCCACTGCTGTGTCTCCTGAAAGCCAAACCACATCCAGCATTGCAACGGAAGCAGAAAAACCGTCAGTTGGGAATGGTGGAGTCCCAGTAAGGAACGGAAAGTTGAAATATATTTTTAATAAATCGGATACTGGTGAACAACATATACAACTTCCAGTGGTTGCGCTGGAAAGAACAAGTCTGTCAGAAATCACTCCACTTGTGAAGCTGTCAGCTTCTCAGGGTTTAAATTTGCGACCCTGTCAGCATGCTTCTGTGAATTTATCATCTCCATATGCAGATGATACTCGTCATGGCTTAAACCGTCGAAGGATGGTGAATTTAAGGAAGTCGGCAAGAGTTTCCAACAATTGGAAATCTGCTGTTCCAGTTCTGCGGATACCTGTGAACCGTCCACATACACGTGCATCTCGCGGTTTCAGGTACAAACCCAGTCTCTCGCATGGCAGTCGATTGGTTGACCAGAAGTTGCAGAAGAAAAAGTCATCGGAGAGCAAAGACTGTTTTGATCGTTTTAGTGGTCGGCGTGCTGTGACACAAGCTCGTCAGAGCCGACGACATTTTGTGGCCGTTTCTTCAGGTGCTGATACTGCTGCTGTTTCTACTCGATCTCAATGCCGCCAACTGCTTAAGCATCACGTTGCCCGGTAATGTTTTTTTAGAATGTGCCACGGTTACTTAATCTATGTTGTTACATGTACAAGGATGCCAACAAAAGACATTTATTATGCAGTATGATTATGCAGTTTGTTATCTTGTCTCATTGTTGTTATTAGTTAACTCACTTTAGTTGTTTCATCTCGTACAATGCATTTTTGATTTAATATTAAATTTTGCTGTGCACTTTAGATTGACTTAACTTATGTCATAGGTCGTGTTAAACAGCTTATGCCATTACTTATTACTGGCAGCATACGCAAAGTGCAGCACCAGGGGCGAACAGTTGCACTGGCAGAGTGGAAAAGGGTATGGAGGCTTTGGTTGACTTCTCCATGACAAATTTCACACAATTGGTGCAGGAGTGGGCCCAAAGACTGAAAATTGTACACAATTTCAGAATATAGACACCTCGCGGGGGGCGTATTCCTTGGGCAATTTTTTAAATGAAATTTGGAGGTTGTGTAGGAGCCTTAAGGGCCAATTTTTCCACTGCAAATTAATCTTCCATTAACGTTAATGGGTGATTAACTCCCATTAAGTAATGGGATTTAATCTCCCATTAACGTTAATGGGAGATTAATTTGCTGTGGAAAAACTGGCCCTAAGTCTGGGGTCATCGATCAAAATTTTGGGTGGATTCAAAAACGGTTTTGGTACTGTAGGATACTGTAAAACCCTTTAATTTGGCTGCCCTAAACGTTGGCAATTTTGCATGCAAAATTATTTTGGTGCCTTTTATTTTGGAAAATTCAAGCCGCACAATTCCAACACACAAGTAATGCCAATTAAAATTGCTATAGCATCTATATTCACGCCCTTTAATTTCACGGTTTTGTTAAGCTCGCGAAATAAAGGGCAACGAACATAAAGGGTTTTACAGTAAGTGAAGGTTTGTAGTTGTACCCTGCATTCAACTTAGTTTCTCTGCCACTAGTTGGCTCCAGTACAGAATGTTGAAGTTGAAAATGGTAAAATTTGGTTTATTCGCCCCTTAAGAGCGAAACAGTGAACCAATATAGATGAAATTGTGTTACTTAGTGCAGACTGTAAGTACACTCTTGCATGGCTAATATGGCCCTGATTGGCCAAGAGGTTACAGAAACCCCACAAAATTTCCACAAGCAGTCATATTTGCGTGGTTATGTATCTAATAGTAATCTTAATATGCCAATAACAGTGAAATTTGGCAGTAATCAGTGGCCCCGCACTCCTTTGCCAAATTTGGTCCAGATCAGGGAAGATGGTGGGTACAGGAGCGCCCCAACCTGTGGCTGTTGTAAAAAACTGCTGTTTTGGGCATTTTTTCGGCCCACATGGTTGACAATATATACCAGTCAATCTGAAATTTGGCATGGAAGCATGTGCAACTTTACGTTTGGCTGTTGCTGGCCATGCTGCCAGTGTTCCACCGACTTTGGTTGCTGCTTACTTTTTCTAGTTTAAAATTATATTTTGTGTTATTTGGAGTTTGTTGATATTGACTGATATCTAACATGTATTCCTTTAAATTTTTAACTCTGTGTTACCTGATTGCTGGTATACTGCACTGTACATTAAATAATGGCAGCATTTTGAAATCAGTGTTGAAATTTGTATGTTATTTTTCGTTTTGAGTTGTTTTCAGTGTAGTGTACTAGTGTGCATGTGTATTTAGGACAGTTGTGTATTTTCTTATTGTAATCGTACGAGCTGTCAATAGGAGTGTTCTTTCTCGTGTTTTTTGTTGCTGTTTTTTTTTGCATAGATATTTGTAGATAATGCTGTTTTGGTAGCACGTAGCCCCGTGTTGAACTCTTAATGATATTCGTGAGTGTCAATACGTTGTTCTGCAATACACTGACTAGTCTCATCTGCTGTACGTTAGTGTATGGAAGCTGCATTTTTACATTTGAACAATTTGCTTGTCGTGGTGTATGTATTATGCAATGTTGACAGAATGTGTCGCGTGTTTGAGCTGTATTTGTGTGTTCGTGTCCAGTACTGTGTGTGTCTATGTATTTTGTGTGTCATGTAAAGCAGTGTTGTGTAGTGCTGTGTTCAATGGCTGATCCAGAGGAGCCATTGGGACGATTGCTCCCTGGCTGGTCTAGCACAAACTTTTGCCAATTTTCAAGAACGAAAAGTTAGTTAGTTAGACTTAAATTCAGATACTATGTCTGGAAATACAGTAGCAGTTTTGCATAATGGGGACACAAAAGAGATCATTTCAACGTAACATTTTTTTAAAATGTGTACAGGGCATCTCCTGTCCAGAAGTCTCGACTGGATAGTGGACCATATCCTCTTTGCAGCCACTTTATTCGACTTCCCTAGCCAACCCTGTGGATCTGCCTGTACATACAGTATAGTGTTCATGTCTGCTTCTGCTGAATTCTGGCTTGCAACAGTTAGTCAGCCTTTACAAAATATTCAAGAAGCTCAGCTGTTGCAGAGGGACTGTGCGATGCACTGTTAGTTGAAATCTTGTCAGCTGCTGCTTCGCTGTTTGAAAATTCACATTTGAAAGGCTTGCAATAGGTGAATGACCTTGAAGGTCACTCAAGGTCATCAGGATTACGGCTATTTGATAGAAATCTATCACTTTCTTTTCAGTCGTCTGTTATAACAACTCCATCTTGCACCGTTACCAAGATAATACCACATTTACAGTGTAAGCGACTGCACATGACCTTAACAAATTCTTTGTTTTTGACAAGACAGTTGAAATTACGAGCCACGTGTGCTTTCCGATTTATGTGTCAACATATTGTAGATAATACGCACGACATTAATTGAGGTATGGGAGTTAGACAGGTTTCAGACAGCAAAAGTGACCTTCATGGTCATTGGTAGTGGTGCCATTTGATACAATGCATATAATTTCCTAGAGGTCTTCCGTTGCATCTATGTCTCTGTTTTGCACCACTTCTGAGATATTATCATTTATTATTGCAAAGTTTAAGGAAGTCTCATGACTTCAAACTCATCCCTTTCAAGTTTAATCTATCATGCATTACTACTCCTCAGTGGGAATCATCAGAAAAAAAGTTCGTAGCATCACTGATTTCAGAGATGATTGGGACCAAAATTGTTTTTAAAATGGTTAACGGGACTTTTACCATGCAGAGTAGGGGGTGGTTTATTATCCCAAGGCTAACATGACCTACTCTACCAGTATACAAAACTTGTAATTCCAGATATACCATTGGGGCCCTCAGAATTAAAAAGGGGTTATATTACCTTGACCACGCCGTTTTAGGGGCGATATGTCATCCATATGCTATAGGACTTGACATAGTTTACCTTCTCACAAAATTTGACAGCCATTCCAAATATATAATTATTGCCCTGAAAAATTAAAATGGTTTACGTCACCTGTGTGCGCCCCCTGGATGGATGGATATTTTGTCATCATACGCTAGAACTTGCTAAGATCAACCCACCTACCAAAACTGAAGTTTCGGTTTCCACACATTATGAAGATGTGAAAGGCTATACGAAATATAGAAAACGGGGAGGTTTTGCGTGTTTACGGTCATTCAAGGTCATTGGAAATAGCACAATTCGATAGAGAGCATGCGAGTTCCTATTAGCCGTCTATAGGCACTCCCTATCTTGCACAGTTTCTGAGACACAGTGCAATATTGGTCAAAAATGACCGATTTTTGTATTTGGCGCCCCATTTGAGGTGTTGGCATTGAATTTCGCAGAGTTCTTTGGCTTCAGAAAAGTGTCTTTGGGCCCTCGTACAGCGTTGTTTCCGTGATCCGTTGTTTACCCATTTTAGTACAATTCTGGATTGTGACGGACACACACGAGTGACACAACGACAGCATACACTTATTGCGCTAGCATAGCGTCGTGTGGTATAAATCAGTTTTACTGTATTATGCCTAATAGTAACGGACTGTTTCGCACTTAATGAAAATGTGAATCAAATAGAACGTGTAAACGTACTGTGTCTGTGTTGTTGACTTTTGTACTTATTAAAACCTGGAGAATAAAACTTATCGGATTGGAGGACGTGTTTCCTGCAGAGCTTCCACATTTTGGAACCCCGGCCCCACGCTGGGTAGTTTTTACCAGAGATGGACGTTTTCAGCACTTGAAGTTAACTATTTATCAGGTAGTTGGACTGCAGTAAATATCCGTTAAATCACTACTGTCATGATGTCATCTTGTGACAATGTTGAAGTCGTTTGTTGCATAAACAAACTAAGCACAGTCTTGTCATCGCATCATATTCCGAACGTTCTTGTGTTATCTGCATTCTGTGCTAAGTGTGCTTCATATATTGTACAAAAATTATCTTGGAAGTGATACAACTTTTTACAAGATATGAACATTCCTAGTTTTTGCCTACTGTGGAACGGGTACGTAAAGCTAGACAAAATTTCGTGCGCAAGTACTGCAAATATACAGATAAGGAAAACCATCCGTATATGGGCGCAGGTTAATATTTGGCACTTATTTAATATTAGTGCCTGTAAAGTGGACCCATAAGTTAAACAAGTATCAAATCGTCACACGGCCAGTCTTTGACAGTCACACTGTACTAGCTCTTGTTCACGCACACGGTTCTGAGTAGAATCTGTAGTACCACGTGCCGTTTTAGGATGCATTGACGGACTAGTTCAACTTCAGCATTCGTAATGATGTCTGGCAGTACGGATAACAAATCACCTTCGTAGGGCGCGTGCTGTCATTTGACGATCAAGGTTTCTTTCACACCGGATAAGTTGCATCGCGTGGAAACGGTGCCGTTGTGGTCTCTCGAATGGCATCATTACCGTCCTTAAGTGACTTTCAGGGTTATAGCTATATAGCAACGTACTGGTACGGCTGTGAAAGCTAGACACTCAAGAATCAGAAAGAATGAAGAAACACGTCTTGAGTCTTGACGTCTTTGATATGAAAGGGTAGTAAAAGGTTCTGCGGGTTGCGTGGACAGCAAAGAAAACAAATGGGTGGGTTCTTAACAAAGCTGGAATAAAGAGAAACTGTTCCACACTGTCAAAGCAAGGAAACTAGCATACTACGGTCACATTATGATGAAACAATAATAGTTGCCTGGAGAAAGATATAATGCAAGGAACAATACCAGGTGCACAGTCGCAGGCGAGGAAGACCACGCACGGCCTGGATGGACAACATCAATGCGTGGACAGGACTCCCGGTGGAAGAGTCAACAAGAATGACAGACTACAGAGGACAGACATAAATGGAGAAAGTACGTCCATGGTGTGGCTGCCCCTGGTCGGGGGTTTAGGGGGGCGAAGCCCCCCTGAAGCTGAAAGCATCTGACGTTTAGAACACCCATTGGAAGCGGTAAATTGCCCCTTTCTCTCTAATTTTCTTTCGTAACAAGGAAGACATACAGTAGCTTGCTAACTTACTTACGTACTGCAGTCGTCTCAAAAACTGAAAGAGTTGTAGCAAGTCAAGTATGTAACGTTGTAAGTAGCACTAATGGGTATGA
>Ga0209780_1002154_pt1 | contig 13755 bp, 9 predicted proteins | sample WorMetexBAHAMAS2_FD_187384 | JGI IMG/M metagenome (GOLD analysis project Ga0209780, IMG submission 187384) | Marine gutless worms symbiont microbial communities from Max Planck institute for Marine Microbiology, Germany - Inanidrilus exumae... | ecosystem: Host-associated > Annelida > Digestive... | reverse complement strand
AGAAAATTTGAATGTTTAATTTCCCAAGGTAGTGCAGCAACATGCCTAAGGTAAGGTGGGTATTGTCATATGGTTTTTATATCAAATTTCATACGCTTTCCAGCAGTGCAAAAATTTTGAAAATCGATTAAGATATGACAAAGTTAGAGACAGTTTAAAAGTGGGATGTTTTTTTTGAGACACAGTGTATTTGAAAGACGCATTTAATCCAGATCAACTACTAGTCCACGCATTATTTTATAACAAAGTATCAACTCATTTTGACACGTCTCTAAAGTTTGCATACTAAGCTGGTATGCCTACGATGCTCAATTCTGGTTTCTAGAGTTTTATGGAGGGTGGACTGGGCGGCAAAATTGGGGAATGCGTCATTGACTGAGGGGGGATAGACGCCCCTGGACTTTTCAAATACGATTTCCCATAGGCTTGTGCAGTACTTAGCAAGATTCTAAGTTCTAACCGACATAGAGCGTCATGCGGTCTGTCTGCAGGCCTAATAGCCTCTTGTTTCGTTAATGCATGGTTACTTTATCCACCATGTTCGGCTGCAATTCATTCCATGTCTCAACAACTCGCTGGCAGTCGCTGCCACAACTCTGTTGCATCGCGGATTATACACGATTCTGCATCGCGCCTCGGATGCGGTAATCCATCGGAATTACGTCAGGACTGTCAGCTGACCACGCAGTGTCAAAATTGATGAATTGAGGTGTCTCAAGACGCGGAAGCTCGAAATAGTAGACCTATTGTTGGACGTGACTTTTGTGACTTCTCAAAATAACGTCTATGGTTTTTACTGGCCCACCCTGTATATGATGTCTCATCAGGCCACGCGCAACTAGTTTGCCACTTATTTGCTTTATTGTAGCGATATTTTAAACAGAACGGGCATTTATACTTCTAACTTTGTAACATTCTGCGAAGGATCCGAAGACCTCTGCCTGTTTCTGTGGCAGAATTTAAAAATTCGCTAAGCTGGTGCGTTCGGTGACGGCATTCAGTACGGCATTATCAGGTTTTAGCTTTTCGCTAAAGAATCCTGTGTCTTCGTCCATAATGTTATATCTCACTATTGGTAAAAGGTAAAGGTAAAGGCTTCCCATATTCGTTACCGAGCGTTGGGCCTGGAGCTGATCTCCGGTGTACACGGCTATAGGCAGTCTGTTCGCGTTCGGAGAGCGAAGCAAACGAAGACGGACGTTCGTGTGGAATAACCCGCTTTTGGTAGGGAGGAACGGTTTCTTCGTTCAACTGCCGGTCCGTCAAGTCGCTTCGTTTCTAGCAGTTCCCGAACTCGTGTTCGTGTCCTTAGGAAATACGAAGCAGTTGATCGTGTAAGCCCTGCAGTGCGAACGGGTGATGTGTATAGCGAGACGTAGCTCAGCCAATGTGCTTCGTTCGCTGTCTGCGAGCCCTTTTATACGGGTAGCGGTGCCGACTATAATTAGATTCATAACAAAAACTGATCATCAGTTTAACACTTAAGTGTAAGGGTCTAGTTATTTATCACACGTAGGAAACACCAAAAATCAATTTTGTTATGACCATTGTGATGTGAATCTGTGTACACCCTTACAAGGCAACTCACTTTGAAAATTTGAAAAAAATTCTCCACTTCATTGCATTTATGGTTTTGCATACGGATCACATCGATCATCGCATCAGTATTGCATGCTTTCTTGTTTGAATGTTAGCCTACAGATCACGGAAAATTGTCTTTACGCTAATACAAAGAAGACAGAGAAATCACAGTGGAAACAACAGGTTCGTCAGCTGGATAGTCTGAGTAAATTACGTCGCGATATAGATAATATGAGCTGTGCCTAATGGTTAAAAATTGATGGGACATTAAAGTGAGTTGCCTTGTAAGGGTGTACACAGATTCACATCACAATGGTCATAACAAAATTGATTTTTGCTGTTTCCTACGTGTGATAAATAACTAGACCCTTACACTTAAGTGTTAAACTGATGATCAGTTTTTGTTATGAATTTTTGCTGTTTTTTGTCCAACAAGTTAATAATGCACCGCTGTTGGTTTGGTTTAAAATTATTGACGTTTTTGGTAACGCGACTGATCCTAGTTTTTTGTCCCTGGTCATAGAAATTTTATGTGCTATGTGCTGAAAGTGTTTCAGAGCCAACGATTAACCCAGTTCATTAGAGGCTGAATTCAGTGAAATAACGCAATTTAGTGGCATCTATGCCTTTTGGTTGCGGAGATATGGCCGTTTTCGATTTTTCAAGATGGCGGTCGTCCGCCATCTTGGATTTTCAAAAGTTGGAAATTTTAATTGTTCACACCCTTAGGAAGGCCAAAGTGCGTCACCAAGCCAAATTTTGTGCAGATCGGGCGAACCGTTGCGGAGATATGGCCGTTTTCGATTTTTCAAGATGGCGGCTGTCCGCCATCTTGGATTTTCAAAAGTTGGAAATTTTAACTGCCCATACCCTTCGGAGGGCCAAAATGCGTCACCATGCCAAATTTTGTGCAGATCGGTCGAACCGTTGCGGAGTTATTGGCCGTTTTTTAATTTTTCAAGATGGCGACTGTCCGCCATCTTGGATTTGTTATACGCCTGTTTGGACCACCCACGAAGTGTATTTTGGTGGTCTCTGTCATTGTACAAAATTTGGTTTGAATCGGTGCGGTAGTTTCGATAATATGCAAGTTTTAATATTTTGAGCGTTAAGCTTGAAAACGCCTATTCACGCCCCTTTTTGGGTGTTTTTGGGGCAAAAATGGGGGAAAACAGAAACTTTGTGTATGTTTGTCCCTCTAGGAATGCAACTCACCTGGAAACACGCATTTTGAGGTATAATTTGTCAAAATCGGTCCAGCGGTTTGACCCCTAGCGGCGCCAAAGAAACGATAAAATAAAAATAAACTAAAAAGCACAGACCCTTAACATTTCACCCATTCGTGGGGTCACGCCCCTTATCCGACTGACATGTCATTTGGGGTATCGAGTGATACCCCGAACGTAATCACCCATGCCAAATTTCATGTTGATCGGTTAAGGGGTTTCTGGGCGGCAGGACCCGCAAAAGTGCCATTCTATACTTATTGGAACGACCCTTACATCAGTCCTGCACTACCGTGCAGACTGTGATTTGACGTAGGAACCGGTTCCAAGGAACCGGTTCTATAGTTCCAGAACCGGTTCCAAAACCGCGGGTACCCGGAATCGTTTTCTGTATATTGTGTCGTTAACTAATTGTATAATTTGTGTATACGAGTCTTTATTTGTCAATAATGAAAGCAGAAACATTGGCTTAAAGCTAATGCGTCTTAGTTTTCACTTTTTCATTCATTTATTCATTCGTTGCATTCAGGACTACAGCGTGAGCTGCTTACGATCCAGGCTGCCTGGAGGCTATCCATCCACGACGATAAAAATTTCTGGTATTTGATATAACTTATTGGTTATATTTCGCCCGGCGTTTGTCTGTCTGTCTCAGACTGTCTGTCTGTTTGTCTGTTTGTCCGCAAGATATAACTCAAAAACTACTGCGCCGATTTCGATGAAAGTTTGCATGTAGGTTGCCACCACTGCAAAAATTGATTTATGAATGTAACAGTCACAAAAACGTTTGTGACCATTACAAAATAATTTTGTGACTATTTGCTTAAAACAAATTTTTGTTACTGTCACAGAATAATTTTGGGAATATAATTTTGTTACAGTCACAAAATTTTATTTTGTAAAACCAACAAAGCCTTTTGGTTATATTTAACCAAATATTTTGTGTCTAACCCTAACCCTAACCCTAACCCTAAGTTCCCTAACCCTAACAACCGAATCCGGGTAACCCGGTTCCAACAACCGGGTACCCGGTTCCTAAACTGGGTAATAAGTCAACTCACTAGCTGCTTCATGAGGTTTCATAGAAGAGCTCAATAGTTGTTGATGATACACAAAAGAAATGACAAACAATACATATATGAACATATAATACAAGATATTAACACAAAACATCTTATACACCGTGTTTCAGAAAAAAAAACATCCACCCATATTGGCTATAAGTTGAGCAATAGTTGTATGATTTTAACAATTTTTGACACCAAAATTCCTCACATAATTTGACATCGCATGAGAGCTTAGTCTGTTGTCCACCTCACCTAACTAACGTGTCTACACTACCTTGTAAAACGTATCGCACGAGTTTTGTCGCCGTACATACGTTCCACAATTCAATTAATGTGAAAGTGAAAATATTCATTAATACATACAGAAAATGTTGATTTGCTGACGTTACTTTGTTCGGTGTCACTGTTTGTAGTACGTTTTACACAAAATGCGTTATAACGCTTCACAACGGCTGCATGTGACTGAAAGAGTCAAAGAACATCGATAACAGTCACGGCAAATGCTATAAGCATCACTGGCAAAGAATGTATAATGTTTATCAGTAAACACGACGGAAACAGTTGTTGACTGTTGAAAACTGTTGTTTTAACAGTTAGTGAAAATTTGATGCCAAAAGTCCACAACCTGTATAGAAAGGTATGTAATGTATGGCGACAAAACTTGTGAGATAAGTTTTACAAGGTAGTGTAGACACATTAGTTAGGTGAGGTGGACAACTAAGCTTTTATGCGATGTCAAATTATGTGAGGAATTTTTATGTCAAAATTATTAAAATCGGGCAACTGTTTCTCAACTTATAGCCAATAGTATGAGTGGATTATTTTTTTCTGAAACACGGTGTACAACATAAATGGCTCAGGAATTGCAGACTACATAATACTGTCACAGATTAGTACAAAAAAATAGATTTCCACTTACATCGTCACACAAACAATATGACTGCAGAAATTGTTAAAGCCACTGATAAATAACAACAAAAACATGACGACTCGGCAATTTCAGCAGAATCGCTCTGTTTATTACCATCATGGCAGTACACATCTAGATCAATTGTCGGCACTTCAGCAATGTCACAGTGACCTTGTTTACTGACACACATGAAACAAAACTAACGTCTCTACACGTCGACTGACGGTCAACTACTCGCCAGCGACGCGTGTCGCCGCGTCGCCTCACTCAAAATAATCACGTGACCAGATCTGCTGCCTCCGTCGAAGAAAAGTCTGCTACAAAGTTTCTTTATGTGAAAACTTTCAGCGGAAAAGTTGTAGCTACATCATTCGTATACCTAAAGGTCCATAGATGGATTGCGGGAGACGTCCGCATCTGCCAAATATTTGCGCTCAAAGTCACCCACCCCTTCAGAAAACACGATTTCGACAGATTTCGCTTAGGCCTAATAGTGCCGCAGCCGTGAGAGCTATAGCGAAAAAGTTCAATTATCCGATCGCTAATAGGAAGTCGACAATAAGCTTTCAATCGAGCCATAGATGAAATCTGTGCATTACCCCTGAGTCCCCCAAAGGGTGGCTCAAAACGAGAATTTTTACATTTGGCGTTGACTTTCAGTTCTTCGTTGCAGTTTACCGTAGACACTTCAAGTTGGTGTGCATATTGATCATAGCAAGTCCCAGCCTACGCACGGCAAATTATCCCTGAAAGGGGCGTGGCCACTGTCACGTAACCTCTTTAAATTTTGGAAAATAAGGGATAATAACTCGACAACGGTATAAGATAGCTTCATAGTTTCTATTATATTCGAATAGGAAGTCGTATGCGCTCTATCGAATGGAAATGTTGCAGATGACTTTGGGTGACCCCTGACCACCTTAAACCACATCAATTTCTACATTTTGCGTTGCCTCAGCATCTTCGTAATTGTTGATCGCAAAGACTTCAAATCTGATGTACATGTTGAATGTGCAAGTGCAGCCTACGGGCGACAAACTGTCCCTGAGTGGTCAGGTCAAGTGACTGCATTAAAATTTTGTCATATCACTGAAACGGCTGAACCTAAAGTCGTCACATTTTGTACACAGGTATGCTGTATCGATTTTAGCAACATGTCACCCACAAAAGGGACGTGGTTATGGTCACGTGATTGTTTTAAAATTTTGCCGTTTATCGTGATTCAGCGCGTCGCGCGGGTTTGTCAGCGATAGCTGAACTACTTGTTTTGTCATTATATGTAACGAATCTAGCCTCACGGCTACTTACTTACTTAATATGATGATTTGCATGCACAATGGTTCTTGATGGCCATTGCTTGATACAACAAAGGTATGCGTATAGGACAGTACATACCGCACACCAAAAGCCAGTCTGCCAACTTTATCGTATTTGCTGTATGGCACAAATATGGGAAGAACTTAAACAAGTATTCTCATTCTGACGTTAAAATAATACTGACAAGGTATTTCTCGGCTATTGATGGAAAGCGGGAAGCATAGGCCTAATTTCCGTCCACTGCACTGTGAAGTTTGAAGCACCAAGTCGTTCCGTTGCAGGTGACGTCCGAACATACCACACTTGCCACGACCGCGAGTGTTGTGTTGATATTGCGTCCCGGGAGTATGCGTGCCTGCAGTGGCCGTCCGCTCGTCGTCTACAAGTCCCCCAGGCGATCGCGTACCAACCACGTACCGGAACAACCAGCAGAGGTCATTAGATCCTCTAATAAACTCGATCCGCTGTCATCCAGTAACTCCACGACACAATCCTCGGAGTCCTAATTATTGTTTACTTCGTGCGACGAAAGATCCGCCGTCATGCAGTCAGTGAAGAGTTTCGCGAACACCACACACGGGCGGCGGCGTGGCGTAGTGGTAACGGAGTTGGTCGTATCAACAAAGTTACTCTATACGTTGAGCCTGGTTAGTACTGGGATGGGTGACGTGTCCGGGTCCGACGCCCGGAGGCGGCACTTTATTTCGGTATGTAACCAGCCACTCAAGGCCAACTCAGCCTTTTATCCTTTCGGGGTGGATAAATTGAGTAGTGAGCCACTTTATCGGATGTGTGCCGGTCGCACCATCTGGTGAATGCTCACGCGGTTAAGCCGGTGCGGTTGATTCAATCGCTGTGCGCCGTGTGTGGCAGCAATTTAGCCGGTTTAACCCTTCTGTATATAGTGCTGCCCTGTGTGGCGGCTGTTGTGTCCCGCCCTGCGTGGCGGATGTTATTACTGTAATAATTGCGCATTATATCTGCAATTAAATAAACGAAGATTATTATTATTATTATTACACACAGTGCCGGCCAAAGACAGATTTCACCGATCTCTGCATATCGGGTCCCGTGCTAATAGTGGCTCGCGCCTATTGGTGGCAACCCAGTTTTTTAAAGCAGGTTAAGTAAACGTACTCAATTCCGCTAAAATATCTACGTTAAGTAAAACTGAGTAACTTAGCTTTTTAAAAAACTGAGTAAAACTGGTAATAACCTAAGTTAAAACTAGGTTAAACTCAGTAAATCCATCAGTGACAAAATTGTCGTGTTTGAAAATGTTTACTGTGCTGTACACTCTATATGTGCTTTGTGGACTTCAAGAAGGCATTCGACTCGATCTCCCATGATAAGCTCTGCGTGACCGTGACTATGGTGGACATGGGATATCATCTGCACTTGACTGACTTGCTGGCCAAACTGTACAGGAAACAGTTCGCTAAGGTCCAAGTAGCGGGAACACTATCAGAATGGTTTCGTGTTAAGAAAGATGTCCGACAAGGTTGTTTCTTTTTTCCCGTAGGCCTACTTGTTCAACATCATGTAGCGGAGATGGCGATGAGGGAGACCCTCGATAGACAAGATTTCAACTATAGGACTACAACTTGGAGGGCGAATAGTCACGAACCTTCGCCGCGCTGATGACATTGACATCATGTTGACCACTTCAGAGGCGGAACTACAGGAGTTGGTGGATCACCTAAACCGAGTCAGTCGTAAATGCAGCCTACTTATCAACGTCGATAAGACCAAGGCAATGGCGAGTGACGGCATTGCGTGCCGCATATAGGCCCCTATACTCATTCAAAATGAGCCACTGGAATCGAAGTTCACATTTACCGGTAGTCAAAAACGTCACACGTCCTGTCCATTGTCCAATGTATGAAAAATTCAACAAAATAGATTTAAAATATTGTAGTAGGCATATAACCTAGTTTTAAACCCAGTTTTTGCCTAGCCTATTACTCGTTTTTGTCTTTTAATTTCTTCGTAGGAGTAAAACTGGGTAAACGAAAATAAAAACTGGGTTAAGTAAAACCGGGTTACCCGGTTCGACAAACACCCGAGTACTTAGGTTAACTGGGTACTCGATTAACTGGGTTGCCACCACTACCCGCACCTGTCACAGAAGTCACTAAGTATCGAGATTCGGATAAATATTCCAGTCCATCAGGGCCTCCAGTCCACCACCAGCAGTCAACGCGAAGGAAATGCGTTTGGCGCTTGGAGCTGTGCTGTGCCCATCGGGAGTTTAAACAGCTTCCAGCAGAACCTTTTAATATAGCTGTTCGTGACAGGGGCTCCAACGTGTCGCCTTTTGGGGCTTGCACAGGAATAAGAATGAGATTAAAACAGGACGTTTGTAGGCTATAACGTCTTATCACGAGTATACTCACCTCTAAAGCGCTCATGATGGCACGTGTTAACGAGGGATCACACAGTTTTACCTGCCACCCACACGTTTATCCGCAAACGGAATGAGCCATCCTGCCTTGAATCCCCAGCCGCAGAGCATCACCGCACTTTGGCCTGCACTCACTTCCCGTCCCACAGAGAGTAACAGGCTGAGTTGGCTTGGGTGGCTGGTTACATACCGAGATGGTATCCCTGCACCGAAGACGGTCACCCATTCCAGCCGGCCCCGTCACCAGACTGAAATTGTCAATGGGGCCCATCCGGGGCCCGTATAGCCTATACCCGCGCCATGTCCGAGCATCGATGCTTCCCAAAAAAGAGACTAAGTACTCATACAATGCATTTCAAGCGCGTGACAAGCGGGATAAGTGTGAGTGTGACTCAGCCGTCTACTCCAGCTTCCATGGAATACAGGGTTGCCATTTGGTATTTTTCGATTTTTTAATACAAAAAAATACCTAAAAATACCTAATTTTTATCTGGCAACCCCGATAGAACATGGTCAGTCCAGTTATTTTTGCTGGGGCTCTGACGAGTTTTGCTGGGGCCATGCCCCCGTGGGCCCCACCCTGGTGACGGGGCCGATTCCAGCACAGTACAATACACAATACAAAACCAATGTGTAAAGCGCCGATTAGTCCAAGCCAAATACGGAATAGGACGCGAGAGGCGACAATTATTGGGAATGATCAACATACGCGATGGAGAAAAGTTAGCGTTTAAGGTTACGTTTAAAACTATTCACACAAGTTGCAGCACGGCATTATCCCTCACGCTGTTTAGACAGACCGCTCGCGAATCTTCAGATTGTTGGCAGCTTGTTGCAAGCGGATCTCAGTGCGCGAGGAGACCGATCCACAGCCGCACGCGGCGGCGGAGGCAGCAACAGAACTCTCGGCATCACATCTCTCTGGTATTCGACAGCGAGCACGTGATCGGAGTTACTTACTACATTGCGTGTAGCCAGCGCCAACGAACTCATTAGTTTACGTCGGCCACGCCGGCGAAAATATAATAGGCCTGCACGCATCTCCGGACGTCTTGGTACATCACATCACAGTCATCACATGGATGAAACGGACGCAGGCCTCAAAGGCCGCTGTGTCCGAGAAATAATGAAAGAATAACATATTTCTGATACATAAAATATTGTACTATAATACAGTTTCCGATGCCATGGATAACTGCTGCATAATTATACGACACATCTTAATCAGACCAGAATTTATCTAAGCGCCGTTTAAAGGTGCTAACCGTTGCTGCAGCAACTACATAATCGGATCACCTGTTCCATTTGGGTATAACACGGTTCATATAAGTATATTTCCGTAAGTCGTATTGACAGTTACGTTGAGTCAGTTTATATCTGTTACCCCTAGTCCTAATGAGCCTTCTGATAATTCAAAAAATCGAAATGAGGATCACACGTCGGATCATACATTCCTTTTATTTAGTTTGAATAGTTCTATCATAGCACCTCGATTAGGCCTAAGTGTACGTAAATTTAAATTCTTTAACCTATCACTGTAAGGTTTGTTACACAGTTCTGGAATTAATTTTGTACCCCATTTCTGTGCCTGTTCTGGTTTATCGATGTCTGTTTTTCTTTTGGGTACCATACGCTGTTAGCATGTTCCAAATGAGATCTCACTAATGATTTATACAAGATTGCAAAGCAATTTCGAGAGATGTGAGCAAAATTTCTTTTATTATGCCCAACATCCTGTAAGCTTTTTTACCTTTCCACTCACATGTTTATCGATTAATAGTAGGCTACAGAGTTATGGTAAACTCTCACCTTAAATCCTTAATTTCTTCCACAGTTCCACTTCTCCCAGCACTGTGTTGTTCATAACATAAATAGGTAATGCGCTTGTATTCAAATATCTTCGACGATAAAAGGAAATAACTTTACATTTATATATACATTTAATTTGACTTGCCATATTGTTCTGGTGCATTGTCTTATGTTGCGATTTGTCAACTGTTTTATACACATCGCAAATATCATTGTTGTTCCGCATGTTCATTGCGAATTTTTCTGCGTTTAAAAGCAGTGATGTAGTCCTCGAGGCAGATGCCTCGCCTCGAGGCAGAAAATTTTGATGCCTTGGCCTCATGCCAGCTGCCTTAGTATATTTTATTGGCTTGCCTCGGCCTCAGAAAAACTGCCGCTGCCTCGCCTCGGGCTCAACCTCACTGCCTCGGTCTCGAAAAAAAAACAGTGGGAAAACAAGTTAGGATGTAACTGTAAGAGGCTGTTGTGAACTGAATACTGATTCTTTAGGTGGTTTAGGCTTACAGGCTGTTATGAAAGTTTTTGAACATCGCCGATTTATTTGATAACTTAACATTCAATTTCGAAACACAAGTTTGTCATAAGATTGCCAATTAGATCTCAAATTACAACTCGGGGTTACGGGAATGAAAAACCTACAAAAAAGTAAAGTGCGTTCACATAATAAAGATCGCTACTTATCGCCAAAAATAAAGTGCGTTAAGCCACATTTGCACCTCCGGACAATCAACCATGCAGTGTTTTCAGCATGACTTACTTTACCACCAAAATTTCCAGTTAAAGAATATTTTGCGGCTTCCCTTATGGTGTTCAGCTGGCGAGCGTGTCGGCGGAAAAATGAACTAATTAGACAAGCTGAGAAATTACCTATATGCTGTTTGAGGTCACTAATTCATATATTATAATTTTTAAAGTGGCGCAATATTACACATAGTGCCTGTATGCCTATTAACAAACTGAATGCTATTGCTGCGTCGCCTGGCGATTAACGCCCAAATTCCGTTAGACTAGTTTCCCCCGTAACGTCGTAATCCATAACATAATTAAACAGGCAATGAAGGATGACTATTAAGTAGATAAATGTAAAAAAATAACTGCAGTTTATACACACTGTTAACGGCGACGGATCGAAAACCGCAAGAATCATAAAAAGGCAATGTTAACCACACTAACATAGCCTGAATGTCAATGTTAGTGCGGTTAACATTGCCTTTTTATTTTTGCGGTTTTCGATCCGTCGCCGTTAACAGTGTGTATTAACTGCAGTTTTTTACATTTATATTTGCTGTTTTATTACCATGTTGAGTAGGCTATTAATAATGTCCATTAATACTACATTTTTCGATTTTTCTTGGACTTTTATTAAAAGTTCGAAATTTCAACTGTGGTCTGGTTTGGAGGGCCACTATGCGTCATCATGCCAAATGCTTTGCCGATCGGTCAAACAGTTGCCGAGATGTCGTAATTTTTCATTTTTTAGGATGTCGGCCGCCGCCATCTTGAATTTCTTTAAATTTCAAATTTGTAACGGACCAAACGGTCACGAGGGTCAAACTGCGTCACCCTGCCAAATTTCGTTGAAATCGCTGAAACTTGCGGCCGAGATATGACGATTTTTCAATTTTTTCAAAATGGTGACCGCCTCGATCCATATTGCATTTTTGACGTTATAAATTTCTAATTGTGGGACGCATCATAAGTGTCGAACTGCATCACCATGCCAAATTTCGTCAAAATCGGTCAAACCGCGGCCGAGATATAACGATTTTTCGAAGATGGCGGACGTCCGCCATCTTGGATTTGTAATGCGTGTGTGGGACCACCCACGAAGGGCATTTGGTGGTCTTTATTACTGTGCAAAATTTGGCTGGAGTCAATGCAGTAGTTTTGATAATATGCAAGTTTTTCGATTTCGTGAGTTTGGATTGAAAACGCCTATTCAACCTCCAAAATTGGGGTTTTGGATTTTTGACCCCCTAAATGGGGAGCAAAGTGAAAAAAATCACAAAAGGCACATCCTTGCGTGAGTCCGCGTCGTTTGAGCCATCATGCGTGAAAATCCATCGACGGGTTTGACCTGTATATACCTATATATACCTATATACAGGTCAGATCAAAAAGGGGCATAAATAAAAATAATTTTGGTTATATTTCACCAATGTGCCAAGAAACCCCCTCGACAGATATACACGTAATTTGGCACAGCCTTAGGGGGTCGCCGACATAATCACCTGTGGCAAATTGTTTGGTGATCGGTTGAGGGGTGTCGATTCTGTGGGGGGTCGAAAATTGCCCTTTCCCTTTGACAAAGCCAGTCGCCGTTAACACAGGGTTGGCGCTACCGCGCATGCAGTCTGTGATACTCAGCTGTCAACCCCGCAATGTCAGCAGCTTGACCGCGATGGAAGCGAGATATAACATTACTTACTAGTCCAGTGTCGATGCCTTTATAGCCAAATGGGTATAGATAGTTCCGCCGATTCTTGTCGACTGAGACATTGTCACATTGTTGAAATGCTTCTGCGACATTGTAGAAATTTGTGTGCTAGTTAAGTTAATTAAGATGTCTTTCTTCTTTCTTATATATTTTATTTTCTATTGTACTGCTGTACTGTTCTACCATTATGGTGAATAAAGGTGAATAAAAGTCGACGTACATGATGAAATGATTGACAGGCGGGAATGTGTGATGCGAGACGGATCGACGTGCATGCTTGACGCAGTCATTAATTCTGTCGGGCGACTTGTTGATAAACACACAGACAGTCAATCAGTCCGGCTGTCCGACAGCTTCCCCACGTAAGCCGTGATTTGCGATGCCGCCTGCGTGCGAAAAGTAGGCTTAAGCCCGGTCCACACCAGCAACAATGTCGAAGCAACATTGTCGAAGCAACAGGCAACTTTGTTGCCTGTTGCTTCGACAATGTTGCGTTTAGGGCAACAATTTCGAAGCAACGTTCGACTTTGTCGAAAGGACGAAATTTCAATGCAAAACTCGTTCGATATTGTTGCCGTTTTTGGCAACAAAGTCGAACGTTGCTTCGACATTGTTGCTGGTGTGGACCGGGCTTTACACGGTAGATCGGCTGACTGACTACACAGTCACGCCGCCCGCCATATGGCACCTCGAACGCGCCGCGTTTTGCTCACTGTCCGATAATTCCAACGAACGTCTTCAGCAAGACGCACAATTACCGAGTGCGAATCGGGGGCGCGATTCACAAAAAATCTTACGACAAACTTAGGAAAAACTTAGGATAAAATGTGACTTAGGAAAATCTTAAGATAAACTTAGGATGAACTTACGAAAAGCTTAAGATCACCTTAATGAGAAAAATGCAATTTCTCAAAAATGACTTAACATTTCTTTACAGAATTGTCTGCATATATAGGAAGAACTTAATAAGTTATAAGATTGCTTTAATAAATTACATGTAAAAT
>Ga0209780_1002153_pt1 | contig 13756 bp, 9 predicted proteins | sample WorMetexBAHAMAS2_FD_187384 | JGI IMG/M metagenome (GOLD analysis project Ga0209780, IMG submission 187384) | Marine gutless worms symbiont microbial communities from Max Planck institute for Marine Microbiology, Germany - Inanidrilus exumae... | ecosystem: Host-associated > Annelida > Digestive... | reverse complement strand
CTCCCCGTATGCATGCATGCATGCATGCATGCATGCATACATACATACATACATACATACAACTTAATGTGTGTCTCTGTCTGTTCTTGTTCTTTATGCATGGCCACATTTTTTAGTGGATCTGCACAAAATGTGGCATGTGGCATCAATATACCCTACAGATGCTAAGGGGAGGCTTGCACTCAGTGAGCCTGAATTGGCAGGCACAACGGATCCGTCAGGAAATTTGGAACTAGCGGCCAGCAGGCGTAATGGATCGAGCGCCGATGGCGTGAGAATTGAGTGCTGTAGGTGCCAGGTGCCAGGTGTGACCGACCGCCATAGGTGGTGAAATGCAAATGACAGGCCTGGCAGAAAGTACTATTGCAACCTGTCACTGGGTTTATTGTCAGTCACCCACAGGCATGCAGGTCATCTCAGGAACTCTATAAGTAAGTAACAGGTGTGGGATTATGTTTCATTGTATTGGGTGTCCACAGTGATCAGTTTACAAGTTAGATCCGGTGACTTGTCCCTGAAAAAGATGTCTGCTGGTTTTCTGTTTTTTGTGTAGACTGCTGAGATGGCATTGCGGCTGTCGTCTATCAACAGATGGTGTGTCACTGGGACACCAATACAAAAAGGCATTGATGGTAAGCCTTTTACATGAACAGTGTTTTTGATAAACTGCCTAATATCATAATGAAGAAGTTGTGAATAATATTTGTATGGTAACTGTTTTGACCGTGACTTTATTGATAGCTCATGTTACAACTGATATTCTTTTCATTTACTTCTATGTCTAGTTTTTACTGCACGATGCTGTGCTAGCGCGGTATACGCTGTCATTATTTGTTCGGCTGTCCGTCTGTCTGTCACAAGCCGGCACTACCAAAAGGGCTAAATGCAGGATCACATAAACATTGCCATACGATAGCTGATGGACTGTAGTTTTCTGGTGCCAAAGATCTGGGTGAAATTTTAACGGGGTCATCCCCAACGGGAGCGCCAGATAGAGATGAGGTAGGTTAAAATTGGCGATTTTCGGCCAGTATCTTAGTATATTTTAGAAACGGTAAAAGATAGGGACATAGTTACTGTGGAGCGCTAATAGGAACACATATGTGCTCTATCGATTGGCATGATTTCCAGTGACCTTGACTGACCCCTATCTACCTCAAACCACCCCCTTTGTGATATTTAGTATCGCCTTTTATATTTTTGTAGTGGATGGAGATAGAGAGTTCAAATTTGGTAGGTAAGTTGATTGATTGTAGCAAGTACTAGCCCACAGATGACAAATCATCCCTGAAAAGGGCGTGGTCGGGTCACGTGAACCATCTAAATTTTGGTGGGCACGAACCATATCTCTGGAACGGCTGAATCTATAGTTGTCCATTTTTGTGCCAGATAGGCTATGTCAAGTCCCAGCATTCTGTTGATAAATGACCCTTAAAAGGTGCGTGGTCAGGGTCACATGACCCACTTTAAATTTTGGGGCCCCAGTTATATCTCTGGAACGGTTTAAGCTAGAATCATCACACAGGTAGAATGTATCAAATCCTAGCCTATGGATGACAAACCAGCCTAAAATGGGCGTGCTCAGGGTCACATGACCCATTTTCAGTTTCGTTGCCCGCAATGATGTCTCCACAATGGCTGAAGCGAGAGTCGCCAAATTTTATATGCAGGTAGAATATATCAGATGCTAGCCTTGGGATGACACAGATTACCCTACAATAAGCGTGGTCAGGGTCACATGACCCGTTTTCTTTAATTTTGTTCCAATTATATCTTTGGAGTCGGTGAAACTAGGCACTTCAGATGTCATGCACTGATTGATACAGAGGTGTACTAGTGTATGAATGATAAATTACCGCCAAAAGGCATGTGCTTAGGGTCACATGACCTCTTTAAGTTTTGGGAAATAAGTGATAATATCTCGGAAATGGTGCAAGATAGAGACATGGTTGCAATGGGAGTCTAATAGGAAATCGTATGTGGCCTATCAAATGGCACCATTGCCAGTGCCCTTGAATGACCTTGAAGGTCACTTTTGCTGTTTGAAACCTTTGTAGCTCCCATACCTCGTGAAACAGCACGAATTTACTAACATAGCATGTCGCGTGGTCTCTCTGCGGTAGCTGAGCTTCTTGTATATATTCAGTTGCAGTTCTATACACTTACTGCTAATACTGCTGCTGTTTTCACTTTTTGTTTGACATAGTTTTCCAAAGCTAATTCAAGTTATACTGGATCTCCCAAAAGTGAAAAAGTAAGCAGGCCCATAATAATAATAATAATAATAATAATAATAATACACATTTCTATACTGCCAGAAGGTGGTAACTTCAGAGGCGGTGGATAAGAGGCCTCTTGCTAAAGTAACATGAAAGCACTTGACACTGAAAAAATTCCCTAATAAACAAACACATTCAGTTCTAACCGGTCTTTATTTCTGGAGTTACTCTAAGTTTAGTGAAATCTCAAAAGAGAATCATTGGGATAAGTAAACTGGCTTATTTGTATTCTGGATTTCCTTGTTTTCCAATGTCACTGAACTTACTAAGGGCAGGTTTTTCCACCACAAATTAGTCTTCCATTTACGTTAATGGAAGATTAACTGCTATTAATTAATGGGAGTTAATCTCCCATTAACATTAGCGGAAGGTTAATGTGCTGTGGAAAAACCGGCGCTAAGTCTGCTCTATGTTGTGTACCGTTACTTGCAGATCTGCATGGCCTGTTGTTGTTCCTCGGTGCTGATCCATACTGGATGAAGTTCTGGTGGAATAAGTTGTTATTGCAGCCATTCAACAATGGCTTAAAACAGCCGCTGTATGCTGCTGTGGCGCATGTGCTGTGGAGAACTGCCAAGGATGACGTCATTGATCAGGTATGTGGCAGTGTCTTTCACTCTCTTTCTCTGTCTGTCTGTCTGTTTGTTTGTTTGTTTGTTCGTTTGTGTGTGTCTGGGTGTGTGTGTGTTCCTGTTGTCAGTCGGTGAGAAAACGTCATCCACTGTTAGTGACAATGGCATAATGGAGTAATTTAGTAGCATAAAAGTTGTAACATAACGAAGTTGTATGTATATTGTTAAGTGCATTCAGAGGATATTGTAAAAAAAGTAAAAGTAAACAGTGTATAGCAGTTAGCATCAACTTAGCTTTCACTGCTACGGGAAACTCACATGCCATATGGGATCACACACTGTTACCTGCCACCCGCCAGTGGTGAGAACCCGCTTTTACCCCCAGCCGAAGCAGGTACTCGACGCAAATTAGTCTTCCATTGTCATTGTGTTCGTATTGTTGAATGTGTAATAGTGGTCATTTGTGCAGCCAGTTTTGTCATGTTACTGCTGACAGATATCGTTGCCAACTCAGACTTTTCACACTCATTGGTTGACTTTCTCACCAGTTGAGGAGCATTTCTACCGCCAGCAGTACTACATTTGTGCACGTGAAGGAATGACGGTAACTACTCATTTGATGCTTCATCTCTCTTTTGTAGTGTGACTTACTGGTTTTATTTGCTTCGTTCTTTGCTTGATCGGTTTGCAGGGCATTTCTTCTTTCTGGTGCAGCTTTGAATCATGCTAATCCATTACAAAAATTTTGATTAATTTTTTTACTTACTTAAACGTTTCTCAGGAAGTTACATAACAGATGTAATATAAATTCTGCTAAAATGGAGTAATTATAGTTTTACAGTGTGAAGTTGCATACCGCCTGCGTCATTGGACTTGTGCATCGCATCACATGTAGTTAGATGTCAAGTGTAGATGTAGATGTCAAGTGTTAGTTTCTTTGTCATTTGATGAACATATGGCATTTGTAGAAGCTGAGCACTTGGACGGATTCTCAGGTGAAACTTGATACACTGGACAAATACACATTACATCAGGTAGGCATGGAATGATCTCTATGTCAGTCTTTGAAGACTTTGATACTCTATTTGGCATTTTTTCCTTTTGTATCATAAGCTGTTTGCTGTTTGTGATGTTACCCGCTCCCCTCCAATAAACAGCATCTGAGCTTTGATGATTGTCTGAAGGTTAGGAGGGAAAATAATCAGAACTGTTCTGTGCTCTGTTGTGTACGAGAGTTATGCACAGTGATAAGCACACACGTGTGAACGTTTCTTAAATTTGCATGTTGTTTTAGGTTAGATTTCGTTTTTGTGTTTGTTTAGTTTTAGCTTTTTGTGTACTTTTATGTTAGCTTAAATCACTTTATTCCTGCATTGCTTGCTTTTAGTTGTTTTGGTTTAGTTTTTTTCGATACCAAGCCAAGAGATTGGCCGGAAACGACGTGTCCAAAATGACCTATTCTGTGTTGTGTGGGACGTAAAATCTTAATCAATGAGTGTTTGTAGTGTTGTCTCATATGTCACTTGTGTGAATGTTGTTATTGACAACAGCTGCTGACGCCGCTGGTTCGACTGAGGCAAGCTTGCTGTCATCCTCAGGTTGTCCGAGGCCGCTACTTACCATTGCAGAAAAGGTCTGTTGTTGAGTTTCACTTTGTCTGTGTCTCTTCCATCCCTTCCCGTTCTACCAGAATACTCCCACTCAGTTACCAGGCCGGATTTCGTAGGAGGTGACTAAACTTGACTATAGTTTTTAGTGTTGATTTTATGCTATTTATATTTTTTAGATAAGGATGCATGCACTTTTTGTCATATTTGATTTAGTTTTGTCTTGTGGTGTGATAGTTGTCTCCCCCTGTTGTAGGCGCGAGCATAATAATTTAAATGAGCCTCTCGATCCCTTTCCCTTTTTGGGTGGCTGCTGAAGAAAAAGGCAGCCAGGGTTGAGGTTAATATATTGCTGGCCTTCCTTCACTGGGTAGGAATAGCTCTCCACCCCTGACCTTTCTTTTCTGATTTGCTGAAAAGGGACGTTAAACTCCAACTAAGTAACTGACTAACTAACTTTGTATGTGTCTTTGGCTACATATTTGTGTGCGTGCCTCACTGACAGCTGTGTAGTCTGACTCTGCTTTCAACTAATGACATTCTCCATCTGAGCCATGCGGCTGATTTGTTAGTTATGTTGTACAGTAGCAGTGGTGTGTCTGTCAACAGCACGATGACAATGGAAGAATTGCTAGCACATCTTATCAACAAAACAAAGTATGATTGTGAGGAAGCACACCGGCGAATGGTGTTTGCATCTACTGGTCTTGCTGGCTTACACATCATAAAGCAACAGGTGCAGAATGATTCCAACTGCCGTATACGACACTGACGTTTTGGTCTATTTTTGATTATTGTTGCATCAGAAAACCATCTTGTAATAACTATTGACAGTGTGTGGTCAATTTCTGTAATTGTAAGTAAGTAAATAAATTAGTAATAGCATTTACTTATTTAAATATAAATGAATAAGAGGCACTCTTGAATACGTTAGTATATATTGTGGCACGGTGGCACAACGGGTAGAGCATTGGACTTGCAATCAACAGGTTGTGCGTTCAGATCCTACTTAGGACAAAAGCTGTGTAACAACATTTGGCAAATATGTGCTTCTGTCACCAAGCAGTATAACTTTGTACCGGCTAAGGGGCGATGCTGCTCTGCGGCCGGGAAGGTAACCACAGGCCTGGGGGAAAGTAATGGCTGCCTACCGCCGAGTGGATGACGTATAGTCAGTCACCTGTGGGCTGACTGCCTGTGCACTGGGATCAGCTCAGGGCAACGCTCGGTAACGAGTATGGGAAGCCTTTACATTTTTTAGTATGCATAATTATTTCCATGTAGTGCTTTGACACTGTTGGTTGGGGGAGAGGAACGACGGCGTCTAGCCTGTAGAAACTTGCTGCACATATCCCAAATGTTCAGTTTCAGGAAACTTGGCCGAACTTGGAATAATTCCATAACATCAGGCCAGTCAATCAGAAACTGATAGTGGGAAATATTTGGCATAATGGTAATGTAATGTAACTGAGTGGTGTGTGTGTATGTGTGAATGTGTGTGAGGGTAGTATGTCGAAGCAGTGGACGAGTACCGTGAAATGCTGCGGTCAGTAGACGAGCACAGCAGTGAGGTGCGCACTGACCCACTACAGGTGCTCCACATCATCTACAACCTTAACGACATTCTTTTGCTGAAGCCTGCCGGTGTTGGCCACACCTTAAATGACTCACAGCTTAATGATCAGGTTACCAGTCGAACGTTTTTGAACGTGTTGATTTTTTGTGTGATATAGTGATGGACATTATGTCACAGCTGTGCTGTTAATACGTGATCGTGTCCCATATTTCAGCATTGTTGTCCAATTTTACGTATATAACGCAGAAGTTCTGCTGTACATTTGGATTGATGAACATTTCGGCATTATTCATTCTCTTTGTTACTCTTTGCAGTGTGTCTGCTGTTTTACTGGTTGCAGCACTTTTGCTGTCTCCTGATAATTGTTGATATGGTGTGTTTATTTTGTGTAAAATTAGACAGATTGTTATAATGTTGCTATTCCATTTATTTCTTGATTTTGTTTGATATTTGCATTGCTTCTGTGTTAAACTACTTAACATAAATAGAACATATATCTTTTTTCAGTGAATGGGAGCAGCAAAGATGTGCAACACTTTGGGAATTTGAAGTACAAAGATGTTTATGCTTAGTTTGACTGTACAGGCAAACGACATGCGAGAGAAGTATTTGCTGAAAGCAGCTGCATTTGTGACCACGTCAAAAGATTCTTGGGTGAAAAAGCGTCATAGAGTCGCTAACTTGCGTCAGAAGGTTTGACTGCATAGTATTGTATCGGTTTAGCTGCATTCTGCTGATAGGTGATGTTTGCATTTGCTGTTTTTATACTGTAGACTAGGGTTGCCAACATCTCGATTTTCCCGGGATGTCCTATATTTCAGCATCCATGTCTCTTGTCCCAGTTTGGGTCTTCCTGGGATGCAAAATTTCCTATTTTTTGTGTACTCTGGCATTTTTAGCTTTAGTGTCAAATCGTATTGAATTCCAATCCCAAAATATAGTCAGCATATGTGTTTATTGTACGATTTTAGACTTGGATATCATAATAAATAAAGGCACTCTGTAGAATGAAGTGACTGAGACTAAATCATTATAGAGCACTGAGGCTTCCACCAGTGCAACTTATCGATTGAATGAGATTAATTGCAAGAGAATGCATATGCAGATGTGTGACGTGACATATTTATTGTTTTGATGTTAGTTACTGTACGGAATAAACAGTTGACTGATATAACCTCTTATTTAGCAGTGAACTGCAGATGTTGATGTTTGCTGCTTTACGTACCATTTACCAGATATTGTCACCATGCAGTTGGTGATAAATGTCCCATCATTTTTTTAAGTCTTCACCACCCGACTGTGTCGGCAAACGCATGTTTGTGGGCTGCTCATCTGCCCTGCTAGTTGGTTTGTCTGGACAGATCTTGTTACCACAATATCTCACGAACGGCTGGAGCAATCTCGGTGAAACTTTCAGGGAATATTCTCTAGCCCCTACTGATGACCTGATTAGATTCTGGAGGTCAAAAGTCAAAGGTGAAGGTCACAGCAGGCCATCAAGGTCAAATCTTGTGAACACCATATCTCGTGAACTACTTGAGCAGTCTGAATGAAACTTACAGGGAATGACCACTAGCCTTTACCGATGACCTGGTTAGATTTGGGAGGTGAAAGGTCAAGGTCAGAGCAGGCCGTCGAGGTGGCGAAGGCATCTGTGTCGACTCTGGGGCATCAAAGCTCATCTTTTGTTTGCAGTTCTTATAATGATTACTGTCATAAACTCGAGGTTGTAGATTTTGGAACACATTTACAGCTCTTGTGATTGTTTTGCATGCACAGACAACTGCATGCCCTTAGGTTAGGAATATTCAGATAGCTAAATTAATAAAACAGCAAATATCAGTATCAAAAACTTTACAGTTTATAATGACTTGTAAGTGCAAAAGTGGCTACGTTGCACAACTAAAACAGCAAAAATCAACAAGGTGATATTACTTAAGAGCTCATTGACTCTGTGGCGATGTGCTGCTAAGTAATATCACCATTAACTATGCGATTGGAGCCACTTCGCATGTGCCCTATCATGTGATCTGTACAAAGGGAGCACATTTTCCTCGAATATTTGAAATCCTTTGACTTTGATTTGTCTATTTACTTTGCAACTTAGATGGCTCTACGATCAAAGTAAATTGAGTTATCTGCCAAAAGAGTGGCCCTGTGTTAAAGGCTATAGATGTTTGCGCATGCAAAAAACCATATGGGCTGTGATTGTGAATGCTGTCTTGAAATCGTTACCACGATCATTTTCAGCGACGTCGATTTCACATGAAGGGCTTCAAATTTTGCCGATTTAGCAGCATTTGTGGCGATTTTCGCTATGTTTTCACTGCACGTGCATAGAAATGGCTATATATTTGATTACAGTGAAAATTCTGACATCGGCATTCCATTCCTTGACCCCAAGTTTTTTACAAATGGCGAAATTTTAGCAATTTGAGGACTTTTTCAGTTGATATTTTCACTGGATAACCTAAACGTTTGCCACATTTTCCGGTTTATTTGACCTACTGACCTAGAAAGCATGCTACTTGATGAGCCACTAACGATGACTATTTCGACCAAGTTTGAAGTTGCTACGACTATTTGTCGCCTAGTTACAGCGTTGTTGCTGTGGATATGTTACGTGACTTTGTGATCTTGATCACTTTTGACCTTGGACACGGTTTATATACATGGTCACGTAGTCAACCCCTCAAAGTTTTTTTGAAGATCCTATGTCTATCCGTTCTTGATTTATTAGTTATGATGTCCGCCATAGGCCACCATAACGATGCACTTGGAGCGACTGCTCATGTGCCGTATCATGTGTCGTACGTGGAGGGGACAAATTTTACCACATATTTGAAATTCTTGATTGAAATTTTGTCACGCCATTTTGCAACTTTTATGGCTCTACGATCAATATAAATCGATTTATCTGCCAAAATAGTGTACGTCCCTGTGTTAAAGGCCTAACAGATGTCTGCGCATGTGCCAAATCATGCAACCTGTAAATTGGGGGTCAAAAACAATTACATATTTGGAATACTCAACCCCCAAATTGCCTATTCACTGTGCAACTTATATGAGGCTACGATGACGATTAGGGGTCGTTTACAGGTGAGAATTTTACAATTGGGTGGTTTTAAGTTGAAGTCCACTGGCTGGCACAACTGGCTGGCACTGCATAAGCGTTAGTCAGGGCTTAGCCAGACAGTAGGCCCCGCCTAGAGGGGGGGTGCATTATAGAAACGCATTAAATGTACATAAGGTCTCAGCGCTCGGATGTACAGTAGGCTGGACCCCGTCCCTCAATAACGAACGAACAAATGAACGAATTGCTGTCAGAATAATCAGTTTGCTGTTGTCCAGTCACTCTGTGTGATGTCGCATGGTGCTGTTACAGCTGGGAGATGGCCGTGACTGGTGGGCAGATCTGCTGCAGTCAGTGACCTACGCCCACCTGGACTCACAACTTGTCAGCCGAGTGAAGGAGGATCTGTTTGACAACGTTGATGTTGACAAAATCAACATGGCAAACAAGTTTGTATTCCATCCACACAGTCACTTGGCGACAGCTAGTTGTATTGGTGATAGTACTAGACCATTGTGACACTGTGTCTAGTTACTTCAGTTGTCTGTCTTTTTAGGTAGACTCTACTGAGTCGACTAATAAAGTGGGTCTCAGGTGTCCGTCCGTGTGTACGTCCGTCCACACACAAAAAGTTTCTTCAATTTCTATGAAATTTGGCATGTAGGTAGAGGTCGATGAGTGATGCACAACGGTATTCAGTATACAGACCCGAGGTCAAGGTCAAGGTCATGAGCCCTCTAAAGTTGGAAATCCAGCCATTTTCAAAAGCTATCTCCTCTGCCGTCTACAATGGGAGCTGGCAACTGCCCACTGATTCTTAAACTGTGGCACAATATCTAAATTTGATCAGGCCGGATTTCTGATATTTGTCCTAGTTTTTGTGTCACGTGACTTTGAACTTGGCAGAAACGTCAGTTGCGAAGAGTCGACTGTTAGTCCCGTACGGGGCTGACTTATTTGCTGTATGTGGTCTGCGTGTCTTTTTTAAGTCTGTGATTTTGTTTGAAGAATGCGATTTGCTTTTTATGAAAAGGTTGTGGATAAAGTTAAATGTCTGCTGGTGCTTGGTTATCATGCTAGAATCTGTATCATGTCGTGTGTAGTTGTTGTTCGTGGTTTATTAATACGTTTGTGACTGTCATGGTGGCTGCATTCTTAAAGTTACATAGAGCAACCCAGCTATCTACACTTCGATAACCCGGTTTTTGCCAACGTCCTGATTCCAGGATGGTCCCGGCAAAACCAGGATGGTTGGCAGCCTTAGCAGTGTAACTTTTGGTGTTAGTTTATTAGAATTCATCTGAATGGTAGTAAACATACTTTGATCTGCAGACAAGTGAAATTTGTTGTTTTTGGGCAAAATACATTATAAAATTTACATTATGGACGAAATGAAGTTATCTGTCTTCCTCCATAGTCAAATTCAAGTTTTCCCGCCATTGGTGCACTGCACCAGCAGACCCTGCTGCTGACTAGGGTTGTGCTGTGTGTTCAGAACGATAACCCTGCACGTTCGTAAACTACAGTTTCTGAGTCGCTCGTCCCACACAGTCTCTGGAGCAATAATGCGCTGTGATTAATGTGTTGATTTTGGCACTGTATAAATATGTTTGTATGTGTTTTTACTTAACTTTCTTCCTGCCTTTCTTCCTTCTTTACTTTGTGCTTTCCTTATGCTTTCTTTCTTACTTATTTACTTCCTTACTTGTTTACTTCCTGACTTACCTATCTACTCCTTCCACAATAGACCCGTTTCGTTTCCAGCCCGGTAGTCGTAGGAGGTGACCAAACCTGGCTTTAGTTTTTTTAATCCATTTTGTGTTGTAGTATATTTTGTTACGGTTGCATGTTTGCTTTTGTTGTGTTTGTTTTTCATTTTTCACTACGAAGCCAAGAGATTGGCTGGGAAGACCGTATCTGAAATGACCTATTTTGTGTCGGGTGGGATGTAAAACCTTAACTCAATAAATTCTGGGTCACTACGAATCAATTCTGGGTTGCTCATTAGAACAGTAAGTCACTAAATGGCATTGTGGTCGGATGGCGTGTATGCTTCTTGGTAGTGTACAATACACGTGCCTGCAGTGTATATCAATCAGATTGAAGGTTGGCTGTGTGGGCACAGGTTCAACACGCTGCATGGTCTGCAGTATCTGATAGCTGACCAGTTACAGCAGCTTGATGCCGCACGTGACTGTGTTGTGAACAATCTGGACAAGTTACATTCGACAGATCCACAACTTCTCGTCGACGCAGTGACAAAGTGCTGTCTACGACCGCCACTCAACTTTCAGTTTCCAAAGTAAAGAACTGTCTATGTATTTGTTATTTTATGCACCAGCTGATCTATCAAGTTGACTGAGAGTTCTCTAGTGTGACTTACGTTGGGATGACAGTGCGGTACAACTGAGTCGGCTGTGGCTAGACTGAAACGTGTTGTTCTTTCGTCTGTTTGTTATTGTGGGCAGGGGTCCAGCCTACTCTGGACCCCAGCGCTGAGACCTTATGCAGGTCCAATGCACTAGCCCAGGAGAGGAATGGAATTGATTGGTGTGTGCAAGTGTATGCGTGACGTGTAGGGTGAAGGAGGGTTAAGTAGGAGTGAACAGCTTGTCAGGTATTTCTATAACGCGTCCCTCTAGGCGTTGCCTACTGTCTGGCTAAGCTTCAACTGGCTCTTATGCAGCACCAGCCAGTGGACTTGCCGCATCTATCTGCTTTGGCTCACGTCAGCACAGCTAATACCTTGACGCTGCTGATCAAGGCATCAGCAACTGTCAAAGTTTATAGGGGACATCGTTGAACCCTTTTTTCCTGCCCAGAAATATCTCCCTCTTCATCATGTGCATAGGAATTATTAGAAATAATTCTTTGGTAGACGGATGTGCTTGGGCTGAGGTTTGAACCCCAGTCACTGAGCGCATCACACTCTTCTGCAAATGGCGCCTGAGTGCTTGGGCATGGCAGGTCACTTGCATGGGCAGGTCGAAACGTGACAAGCAGGTAGCCATTATTAATGGAGTGCAGATCTGTAAGCACAGTGCCAGACTTGTGATAAATGATGCTACCAAGTACATAGTATGTGGGAATGTGCTTTGCATTTTTGTAGGTGTGCGTTCTGTCTGGCTGAAGAATACTTGCATAACTATGAATCAAAGTTGTTCTTCAGCACAGAGAGGTAAAGACTTCAAACAAGTTGCCATGTGGTTGAACGAAATTACATTTTATGCTATTATTTTGTTTGCACAAACTTCACTTTTGAAATAATTACTTGTAGACATCAACAGCTGATTTGCGGCCATTATAGTGGGTTAACCTGAGTTTGCCAGTACACCAGTTAATAACTGGAGGATTTTGTTGGAGCAAAGTTTTATTGCCAATTGCATCATGCCCTTACTGATAATGGTGGCACAACGGGTAGAACGTTAGACTTGCAGATCAACAGGTCGTGTGTTCAAATCCTTCTCGGGGCAAAAGCTGCATAACAACCTTGGGCAAGTTGTTCACACCTATTTGCCTCTGCCATCAAGCAGTATAACTTGGTACCGGCAAAACTGGGACGGTTGGCAGCCCTAGCAGTCTCACTCTTGGCATCAGTTTATTAGAGTGATCTGAATGATAGTAAACGTACTTTGATCTGCTGACGAGTGAAATTTGTTGTTCTTGTGCAAAATACGTCTGTTTTGTATATGCTGAAAATTTTGAAACGTGGTGCAGTAATTTTTACTTAGTGCGACTTGCTGCTGAATTTGTTTCAAGTGTTTGACTTTGTGACAGAGGTGTTGTTGAAACGTCACAGCATGAGCCGACAACTTCTGGTGTCAACATAAACGTGTCTACCAAGCACCAAGTCACGTGGGCTCCCAGTGATACTGAGAAGGCGTTAAAGACAATACTTGGCTTTGCCAGAACTTTTGCAGGTTCTTATCAGTTGTGCTGAAAGCTTTACTGCTTCTATTTCGTTTAGTGATTCACAGTAATATGTGAACTGTTTGGTTGTTGGTGTATTTTTGACGAAATCGTTGTTCAAATGAATTTAGTTTGATGGCAGTTTGTTGGTATACTAGTGGTTTATAGACAAAAGACACGTACGTTTGTGGACACATTGACGTGAATGATTATTGTAGGCAGTAAGTAGATACGTTTGTCATTAATGTTACTGCTAACTGAGACTGTCTATGCAGGTGAGAAGGAACATATCGATTGTGGGCAATTGGACTTGGAAATATTTAACGCTCTTAAGGATGAATTCAAGGTGAATACTGATGCTGTTGTGCTGAAAGTTGTATGTTTGCTATGCTAGTGTAGCTGACATATCATTATGTTGATCAGTTGTTGTCAGTATATGTCACTTGACTGGTTTGGGTAGGCCATGACCTACTGGGCCTACTAGCTAGAACCGCCTCTCAAGCTAGACATCACATCTTTTCAGTCAGCGGCTTGTCATAAATGTAAAAACTAGCCTCTATGCTTAGAATTTATGGATAACATTTTGACATTATTGAGTGAGGTCACGTTTTGCTGAGACTTTTGTCTAAAACTTTTGTCTAAGCCAAAAGTCTAAGACTGTAGAATTAACGACACACATCGCATTCGATATGCTATCTTCCTTTTTCCCAATATTAAAATTGGACATTTTGCTATCCTGC
>Ga0209780_1002152_pt1 | contig 13759 bp, 8 predicted proteins | sample WorMetexBAHAMAS2_FD_187384 | JGI IMG/M metagenome (GOLD analysis project Ga0209780, IMG submission 187384) | Marine gutless worms symbiont microbial communities from Max Planck institute for Marine Microbiology, Germany - Inanidrilus exumae... | ecosystem: Host-associated > Annelida > Digestive... | reverse complement strand
GAAGCGGAGGCGTGCAGGACTTGAGTGCTGGATGGACGGCGACGACGTGGCGTGTCAGGCGTATGTGTTGCCCCCGGCAAAGACTACGGCGGTGAAGCGCTACGGCGATGATGATGACGACTACGACAACAGTGTTGACGAGGAGGAGTTCAAGTGGGTGTTCAGCAGCGACGAAGACGACCAACAAGACGTGATTGACAGCTGCAGTGTCGGCGCTGCGCTGGTTCGGGTAGGCTAGCTATGTTACACTGTAACAATGATAGGCCTACACAACACTCTACTGGCTTCTCAGCGACTCATGACTGATGCATAGCTGTATTAGCATGCATGTTAACGTATTAGCCGCACTTTGGCCAAGATTATAATAATAATAATAATAATAATAATAATAATAATAATAATAATAATAATAATAACATGTGCCCAGAGTAATTTGACAAAAAGCTGCATCGCCGATCGACTTGCCACCCCTTGCGGCTGCGAATGGATTTGTCTGATCTTGACCCAATCTAATTATGTTTTTTGGACCCACAACAGTCAGCCCCCGAACGGCATCTCGATCAGTTTAGCCGTTTTTGCACAGCACATCCGTATGACTATCACACAGACAGACACACAGACCACGCTACGTGCGACATATTATAGCAATAGACCACATCTTATGCACTGCTTGGGGTCAAAAATCTCAAAAGGTCAAGGTCACGAGTCACAAAAACATTGCCGGCGTGGTTTTGCACTCTTGTGAGTGCTGGCTTTTTCTAGTTTAGCAACTGTCCCAAAACCGACACCTTAATGACTTGTATTGCACACGTACTGACGTGCATACAACTGTATCTGTGATTTTATGTGCTTATACGCTTTGTATGATGCGTCAGCCAACAACTTTGCCCCCGGTGCCGCCACCTGGCGAACTCGACGAAACATAACGTCTGTTGATTCTGCCCCACTGGCACCATTACGCATAAACATGACGTCATCCACAAAACGAGAAGTACATAACGTATTGCATTGTCGTGGCAGGAGACCGAGTCACGACCACAGTGAACATGTACAGAACATTTTGTAAAGTTTGGACACGTGATTTTCAGATATGTGAGCGGACATATTCACACGTACAGACAGACAGACAGACATACATACATACATACAAATACGCTGGTTGCAATACTTCGCACCGCTCCCTGATGGTGCAAAATATAGACATTTATCACACAATGACAGCGTACAGGCGTGCAGCGGTGATTGGTTTCAGGTAAACCGCGAACAAGCGCGTTCTGCGACGTCTGTCCAGCAAGCCGTTGAGACAGTTGACCCAGCAGCGGCACAAACTGACGATACACCACCATCTGATGTTATCAAATACAAATACAATAGACGATTGGGCCAGCAGACCACTGTCTCCACGAGTCAACCGAACGTGTCATCCAGCAACGCTCAGATCGCCACCAGACTGGTATCTCATTGCAACAGTTATTTGACTGCTTCGCACATTTTGTGCCAAGCAACGTGTTAAATTGAGCCGACTCCCGCCGTGGCTCCTCAGACCCACCTCTTGACGTCTAGCATCATGCCTTCTGTAGGCCTATCTAGCATCTAAACAACGTTTCATGACATCCTCCAGAAATCGCATTTCTGTGGCTCAAGAGCACAAAAAACGATTTCGCTGCGACCTCGCCCAAGACCCCACTGGGGGATCTTACTATTACAGCCGGTTTTCAAGGGATCTGCTTCGACACAAGAGATGGGGTGTCTCAGTTTTAGTATTCATGATTGACCCTTCGTGGCGGGGTCATATGGTTGAGACGGTGAACACTGTCCACTCACCAAGACCCTCCTGGCTGTAAGAAAAGTAACAGCCGACCAATCAATGGCGAGTCATCATTATTGCCGCTCCAACAACGGTCCATGCTGCTGAAACTTCTCGCTCAGCTGCTGACGTTCTTTTGTTACATTTACATGAACGAGGACTGACTCAGATGCAAAATAACTGCGTCCTCAGCCACACTGGCTCTAACGGGAAGCTAGCACTCACAACAACGCCATGACTCAATGATTTTTGTGCCGCGTGACCTTGACCTTTGACCCCAAAATAACTGGGTTTACATGACTCGCGGTGGAACATTTCTACGTCAAGTTTGATAGGTGCATCGGTTTTTGAGATATCGTGTGGAAAAATAAACACACAAACAAACAAACACACAGACAGACACATTAACGCAGCTGAACATCCTACTCATGCGACTACCATCCGCGTGGATTAGAATGATTATGAGGATAATGTTGATAAGATTGGAGATAAGCTTAATTCGCAGGACTAATTAATTGACTTAATTAGATGATTCTTTCTACTGCAGACTATATAGGGTCTATGTTATTCAGCTCATAGTCATAGGCTATACAGTAGTTCACGATATGAGAAAAGAGTACACACGGTTTTATTGGTTGTCCTGCTGTAAACGTCCTGATAGTTTTCAAATCAAATCAAATTTAATAAACAACAAAGGGCTAAAAGCCACTTACAGGTTGCTAAGACACTGATTAAAACAATAAACATATTTCTAATAATACGCACTAAAGGATTGTTTTGTGTTCGTTATCCGATGCCTTTTTCGTTTAGTTTTCGTTTTTAATCGCCGCCTTAACACTGCCAGCGAGCCGATGTGTTCACTGGCGTAGAGTACGTCTGAATTTTAGATGGGGTGGGGGTGGGCCCCTTGTAAAAGTCTGCCGGTAGACTTTTACAAGGGACTCACCCCACCCCGTCTAAAATTCAGACGTCGTATTTCACTCATGCCTGTCCAGCGAACGTGACTTTTCAACGAGAATTTGTCAGTTTTCAGTTACAAACTTGTTTCAGACTTTTCAAAGTGGGTACCGGGCGCAATATCAATATATCTCGGTTGTGTCATGGGTTGATCGGTGTGTTTCGCGTGTGATCGCCAGGTGTCGCACAAGTCGTCGTCAAGGCAACATCAAGTTCCTGGTTTCTACTTGGCGCCACGTCGTCCGCAGCAACAGTCGACTAAATCTGCCGTTCGTCGTGCGCGATCGGATGCGTCGGCTGCGCGTGTCACAGGTGACAGAAGTACTACAGGTGCGACGGCTGCTGAGGCTGCTGCACGCGGTCCACTCAAAGCGAGACTGACGTCCGTCAGAGAGGAAACTGGACGTCGTCGACGAGTGCAGAGCATGGTCGAGTACGATGCAGTGCCGTACCAGAACGACGCCGGTCACTGAATGAATATTTGCAGCCATCACTGCCGGCATTGCATGCTGCCCCCTCACCTCGCGCTAACGTCGCGACGCCTCGTTCTTGGCAGGTTCATCCCCTCTACTTAGCAAAAGTTTTAGAATGTGTGCAAAAATTGGAATCAACAACATACTGGCTTATCATATAAGCAAAACTGTTTATCGTCTGTGGGCTCCACCATCAGACTTCTGTTTTAGGGAAAAGATTCGCTTCTGGCCTTTCTCCTGAAAATGTTTGATTTCTGATCTCAATATGTGGCATTTTTGGACTATTTTCGTGGATTCTGGAGTGCAGAATTTACCTCCATGATGTCGTACGTTTATCGCGCGCACGCCGTCAGTGCGGCTAAGAAGACTACGCTCTGTCTGTTTCCCAGTCTGACAAAACGGCTGACGTGTAAAGCAACTGAAGCCTTCTGTGTTGTCTGAGTCTGACCAGCTGTTGAAGTTCGAAATTTTCTATTCGGTCTGTTTGTGGCTGCAGTGTTCAACTTTGTCAGCACTGTTGCTTTGTTTGTCACGTGATTCATTGAAATTGACTGTTGAATGTTTTTGACTTGGAGCACTGTAACTGTTCCTGCATACCATTCGTTGTCGCAGAATCAGCCTAACTCATGGGCATTACCGTTGTCATAATCAACTAATTACAAATAAACCGACTTCCGCATCACAGTGGCAGGTGCAGCTGTACGGTACTGTGGCCCAGTTGAACTGTCGGACAAAAATTCGACAGTTCATTGGTCTAACCTTGACCTTGTTATATCACGGGTGGGTCATGATTATCATGAATGTCATTTGATCCCATTTTGAAGAATCAACGGAGCACATTGTTGTTGGTCATACGTCGAACAGTCAAAGATAGCAGACTTCGCCCCCGCCCTTAATAACGCCGCTATCGTGCCACCCACTGCGAGCTGCAGGTGAGTCCATATCGCTCAGGCAGGGGGTGATGGGTCACTCGTCGATGACCACTGCCACCGAGCCACTGAATAAAAAGTGAATATTCATTCACCATGTGAAAACGTAATGTCACCCACAAAACAATAGATTGCACTATCGTCAGACGAGATCTAATCCAACCCACGGCAATATGTAACGTGTACAGAAAATTTCGTAAAATTTGGACATACGGTTTTTGAGATATGCGGACGGACAGACAGATACACCTATCGCAATATTACGCCCACCTACCGAAAAAAATTGTTCATTTGCAGCAAAATTCCTGATGGAAAATATTGCAGCGTGAAACTTAAAAGATGCACAGATTGAAAAGTTGAAATTACTGATGCACAGATTGATTTTAATGATAATATTACACGCTAATACGGTCTATGTCCCAGACCATTTCCTTCTGCTAATGGTTGGCGTTGTTTAAGTGATTTCACTTAGGCCACTTGGTGAGTATTCTATACATAATGACTTCGAGATTTGGAAGGTATTTACTGTATACTGAACGATTGTAAATTACATGTCAGCCAACACCGTGATGGGTTAATGTGGGGAGATGGCGTCTGTACAGTTTTGAGAAATGTGTGGCATTTTCTGTAGTGTGTTGAGTGCACGTGTACCTGTTGGTTGCCGTGAATGTAGTGTTGACTATGCATAGATGTAGCGATTGCTTTTTGGTCGTTGCATGCAAGAGAAGCCGTGAAAGCTAGAGATCTAATTGTTCTGAGCTGGACTTTTTGTTTAGTCGTAAAGACACGGTTGAGGAGACCACAAGAAATTAGAAATATCATCTCTGATCTGGCAACTTAATGTCTTGACTGATTATTATTGCTGTTTATATAGATTCGTAAACTGTGGCATTGTTTTATTTTTGTGTGACTGGCTGTTTACAATATTTGTCGTTTTGATTATCTTATGAATATGTATTCAAGCTTAAACACATTAGTGGAATTAAAACTTAAAATGTAAAGTACGTGGAAGAAACAATAGGCTTACTGCGATCGATAGGCTGCCAGCAAAGCTAAGAAAATAATATATTGGCCTATTTCTCAGACCAGTGAATATCGATCGAGTATAGTTACGCCTAAAACAGTATGGGCAGACCTGACTTACATTAGGCCTACTGCTGCCAAAGTGGAATCCATATTGCAACCACACTGATTATTACGACTACGGAAATACAGACGCGCTTATCAGCCTTCATTGGTTGCTGGTTACAGAGCGGATCCATTACAAGCTCGATGTCATGGCTGTTACATGGACGTGCACCAAGTTACCTCGGGCCACTTATCCGCGTCGCCGATGTGTCTGGTCGTTTCAACTACCCTATACCGCACCCACCGCGCACTCGCGCAGCAGCGTCAAGAAATTGACAAGAATTAAAAGCTTAAAAGCTGTCTCACTGTCGATTTTAATCTCGCGTTTGCCCATTTTTCAGATGCTTTCGCCACCTATACAGTTTATAAATTTAGAAGATTTGAAAATCTGGAATTTCGTGAAACTATGCAGTAAGACGCAACTTCACGCAAGTAGATACTACCTTCATTCCCTAACGGGGGGGGGGCAAAGCTCCAACGACGAGGCGAAGACTCCGCGCTCCCTAGTAGCGCCGCCCCTGCGCCTGCTGTCAGTGTACTTCCGGTCACGCTAAAAGGGATGTGTACTATCGGGTAGTAAATTACCCGTTTACGGTAGCCCTAATCATTTACTATTCTTGGCCCTAATTATAATTGCTACGGAATTTATATATTCTATGCTCCCAGTGATTGCTATTGTTTATTATATATTCTGATAGACTTTTTATTAATTTTATGAGTATTATAATTTATCGTATTTAAATATCATTATTTTCGTCGAATGGCTGGATATTTCACGCCGGCTTCTGGCCATGCCAAAGGAAATGACTTTTGTTCTACGCCGTTAAGCAGCAGTCCGTTTCCACCTCCGAACAGTTTCGTGCCTCGTCAGGCTTTCCCACGACGCTTTGTCTCGCCACCAGGACCGCTGGACGCCAGTCCGTTATGTCGACCTCCAACCCTGGAAGGCTTTCGTTTCCGGTCGCCGATTCGCAGTCCCAATATTCCGTTGTTTCCGTATGGAAGTCGAGGTCCGTACTGTAATTCGCCGTTTGTAGCGCATGAACCAAATGGCAGCAGTTTTGAGGCGCCTTCGTCTGGTTCATCTTACGGTGACCACAACAGTGCTGGCAGCTATCAAAGAGGTGGATACAAGTCCTGGAATGGTACACCAAATAGCAGACAGGAGTTGAGAAGGGGTGTGAAGCGGAATATTTCAAGTTTTCACCAGGTGACCAGACAGTTTTTAGGTTAATGTTAACACTGCGGTTCGAGGTCTGACACTTGGAACTCGTATTGGAGTTCTAACACTCGGAACTCGAACTAGAGTTCCGAGTGTTAGAACTCTAGTTCGAGTTCCGAGTGCCGGAACTGCAATATGAGTTTCGAGTATCGGAACTCCAACACAAGTTCCGAATGTCCGAACTCAACCCTAACCGTAACTCGTTTTGGAGTTCCGACACTGCATGAATGTACACCAGATGGCTCCATTTGTCTCAACTCAGCTGTAATTAAGAAGGAAACTAATTCAGAAATGTCTTAATCTCTGTAATAAGGAACAACTAAATAACTGTAAAACTATAACTAACCCTAACCGTACACTACAGTGAATCATAACTGTAGATTTACGGTTAAAAGTGAAACACTGTAAAATAAGAGCTGACGTAAAAATAACTTAAATTTTTCGCACAGCGTATGTGGGTCGTACCGGGGTGGGCCAAACGAATGTTCAGGCACACTTTCATCGTTACATGGATGAATAATACCATTAACGTGCATTTAGCTGTCGGAAAGGGTTTATTTTGGGGTAATACAAGGAAAGAGGGGTATAGTGTTTTGGTGGGTAAACAAGTAATAGTTTTGACACTTGTAACTCTTATTGGAGTTCCAACACTACTTGAACTCGTGTTCCGAGTGTCAGAACTCGAACCACTTCATAATATTAAAGTAACTCGGTAGTGCTAAATATTTGGATTTATGATGAAGATAGCTTACGGACACTTTGGCTCGAAAATATTTCAGACCAAGACAGTTTGGCACTGGTGTGGTTGGTTCGAACTGCCCGGACTTTTCAGCACTAGTGTCAAACTGCCTGAAACTGAAAGACACTTTGGACCTAAGTGTCAAACTGTCCTGTCATATTTCTGTGATATGTTGCTTGTACTACTTTTGCAAAGACATGTTTAAATCATAGTCCTGTATTCATAGCCTAGTTAATCTCTTGAGAACATGTGCATGACTGCACATTAATAACAAGTTGGCCTTGTACAAAGTGCGGTATAGTCTGTATAGTTAAGCGAACAGCTCCTAGTCTTTGAGATTACTTCAAAGATGACAATTTCACGAGGTCACAACTCGCGAGAATTGTGAGTCATTCTTTAAACAGTACTGACCCACTATTCCGAAGGTCCACTCCACTACTTCAATGGTCCCAAATGGTTAGTATTAGTAGGAGAGTAGAGGCCGTTCAGTATAGTGGATTGGAACCCATTACCAATAGGCATGTGGCCTATTAGATGTATAGTATTGTGCTGTTTTTATTAGTTCTAGCTTAGGAGTTGCATAATTTGTGTTACCTGTATTTTGCCTACTTGTATCTGTTTATCTGTTTGCTGCATCTTGTGTGCGAATAAAGATTATTATAACGTGCAATGATGAGCAACTGACTCAGCGCACTGCTGAAGGGTTTGGCCGCACAGCCTCAACCCATGGCGTTCAGCATTGGCCTTGAGCATTTGCCCTCATTCAACGTCACTGATTTCTGCTTGCATAAATTTCTCAGTGTGGCTTTTACAGTATTTTTATCACAGCCTGTGATAAATGTGTTTCAATTTTACATGTCTATTTGCCACAAAAGTTGTCTTGGTGGCCCTGGTCTGAGTCACTGGGTAACTCCAGAAAAGAAGGCATTATTAAATAATAAAATATTGAAAGTAGTAGTAGTAGTAATCACAACAGTAGGTATACAGTTCTACCTTAAAGGCATGATATGACCAGAATTGCTGAAAGCGCCGTTAAACTCCAGTCAACCAACCAACCACAACAGTAGGTTTAGGTAGCTGACATTTACGACAAAACCAGTGGAATAGCTGAAATTACCGCAGGCTTAATTTGGACTAAAAGTTCTGGGCTATTATTTAAATTAGCTAGTATCGTACCTTTCTCAGCATTGCAACGTTCTTTCTCGTTTGCAGCATGAAACAGTGCACCTAGTCAGCCACAGTAGTTAAGTTATTATTTGAACTTTTGAAGTAATGCAAATGCTGGTTGCATTTATTTGCATGGTTTATTTCATCAACTTCATTTTTTATGCCTTTGCCACCCAACCAGGGCTGTAGAATTGGGTTTTAAAAACCTAGATTTTTTCCAGCCCTGCACCCAACAGTGTCGGCAAAAGCAGTGTTGTACGGCTGTCGGTTGGTTGATTGGAGTTTAATGGCGCTTTCAACACAATGTAGGTCCTGTTGTCCCATACATCCATTCGTTCATTTGGTCAGATAGTGTTACAACAATCCATGAATGGCTTGAACAGTTGCCATGAAACAGACGCTAGCTCTATTGATCATGTGATTAGATTCTGGAGATCAAATGTCACAGACAGCAGGCCATCAAAATCACATCTTGTGAACACCATCTGATGATGTACTTGAGCAATTTCAATGAAACACTAGCCGCTACTCATCACCTGATTATATTTTGGAGGTCAAGTCAAAGCTCAAGGCTACACCTTAATGAAGTATGTAGTGGTAAATGAATCCATGTCGATGTTAGGGCGCTGAAGTCCCATCTTCTAGACTACACACCTGTTTTATAAATGTAGAACTGCATTATTTAGTGCACCTTATGCCTAGTTGTTGAATCCTGCATTTGTTTTGGTTGACAGTATGGCAGCAACCATTGTGACCGTTCAGACATTCACCTGTACTACAACCGTAGCATGCTGAGTGATCCATGGGTCGGCCTTACACCAGTTCCTGTCAGCCGGCACTAAGTGTCCTACTACTCTTGTGCCAGGAGTTACAAAGCACACACCTGTGTAAAATTTGAAATGTAGCATTACTAGTTTTGTAGGCAAAGAAAGCAGCATAACTTAGCATGTACTGATAAAGATGCCGAATCCTGGTATACCTCACAACTCATTTATAAAGGCCATGATCACATCACTGGCTTATTTAAAGATGCCATGGCCTCAGGAGTTCTGAAAGAAAATGAGAAATTTACTGATATTCAAAAGTCAAGTCTGCTATGAAATCAAATTTCAGTACGGCCACACCATTTTATAAAATGTATTTTATGCTATGGGTCATGTGATATCCAGTTTGCAATAGTAATTGCTGATTGGCTGTAATAACACAAGGATGGATAACTCAAAAATTGAAAAGCAATCTAGATTTTTTGATGGATGGCAAATTAGTGCAAAATAATGCAGCTGTCTGCGCAGTAAGGACTTCATGGATTAAATTTGTGGTGTGCAGTTATATTAAGCACTGCCAGTCTAGTCATTTTTCCATCTAAGTGAAGAGAACTATTCTGCAGTAATTCATGAACTTTTCACAGCACTGTACTAAATGCAATGAATTAGACCTGTATGTAGAAATATGTAGTATTTATACAGATGACTGCATGCAACTGGAGTACTGGACAGCTTTTTAACACTTGTGTAGATATTTTAACTGTTATAGTTCAATAAATATGCCATGGAATAAAAGTTTTTGTGGCACTAAAAATGGTCACATTTTAATCATTGTGATTATCATTGTTATTTCCATTTTAGATAAGCTCTGTAGGATTGGTTTTATATATTCTGTGCATCGGTATCTGATTTTATCATTATCCAACCTTTTATGGAACTGAATACGTCATAAAGAAACTACTCAGTGACTGACTCGCAACACATTTTCCATTCTGTGAGCTGACGAGACAATTAGACATGAATGTGAAGACAGTATTGAGTACAACAGTTTTATTACACCCGGTCACAGCATCACACATTCTGTCGGCATGGCCCATGTCCCCCACGATCACTTATATCATGACAACAACACGACCATATTTCACAGCGGAGTATATGGCCAGACGGTTGGTTAGCTAAAAAGCCAAACTAGGCCACTGTATGAACAGGCAGTTGCTAGGTGATCGGAGCAAAGGTTAGTGAAAGTTCCGACAGTGGCTTGTGTTCCAGGTCACACACTAACACACTTTTAACTAATAGAACTAGATAAGCAACTTGCAAGTCAAATGGGCGCATAATTGGCAACATTTACACGAATTCCATACGTAACTGTTGAAAATGCTCTTCAGTGAATTCAATCATATGTGGGTTACTAAAGTGCTAAGCTTTTTCAGTCATAGGTTAATGTATATAGTTATAGGTTAGCATATGTATGTATATCATGTACGTAATTTGGTGTAAAGAGCCGATGAAGGTAAGTGTATGCGCCAGACATCTGAATGCAAACAAACAGGCAACATGGCCTTAAATTATGACATTTAGAAAAAGAGGTACAACCACAATCACTATACAAGCAAGCATGCTACCAATTACAATGAACATAAATTCATTTCAGAAAGCAAGATGTTCCAGAAAATGCAGTATTTCAATACCGGCAAACAGTGGCAAAAAATCCAAACAGTTCACAAGTAACTTGCCATATTGTTGTGGTCAATGGCAACAATTAACTGTTGTAATCCAAACAAAGCAAAAATGTATGTTCAGTTCACTGTTACTGCATAATACACCAAGTAACTGAATGAAAACAAAACAGCTGTATCTACGTTGATCTACCAGTATTATAATCTAATACAATACTATTGAAAGAAAATGTGTAATATGTTACTGCTGAGACATCAGTATCATTATCCATCAATACGCATAAAACACATGACAACACTATAATTCACAAACAGAATTAGAACAGAGTGGAAACGTCTGTATTATGTACCTGTTATATGGTACTTATCCAAAGTATATTCTTAACTACAAGAAATCAGTGTTCACAAAACATTTAGTCCAAATGCATACTTTTGTTCTATTACAAGTAACTGACAGGCAACAAAAAAAACTTGCCAATTTGCTTCAGTTCTTCTGCACAATTGTTCAAAAATTGTTTTCTGGCGAATCGTCACATGCACGCAGCGTAAATTTTCTATATGCCAGATGTAATTTGTGCATATGCCAACATTATTAACAATGAGTAGTGAAAGAACAGTAAAACGGTCTAGTGACTTTTGAAATGACAGTTCATTGTAGATTTCACCAGATTAAAAATGACATGCAAATGTGAAGTTCAACATGCAAAACTGATAAGCGGTCTTCCAAGAGATGGACTGTATGCGTCATCCATGTCTTGATGACTGTCTCTAATGGTGATATTTCCATTTCGACAATTCAGAGCGCATGCAAACAATGACGCACTGCAATGAGGCCTTGTCGGTAATTAATGACATTACAAGTTGCATCTTCTGAATGAGGATATTGCCTGCAACTCGGTACAATGGTAGTTGAGTGATCATAGGGCTTGTGCTGAGTACTCGATACGAGGCGTCCATTCGTCCAGATGAGTCGCCTCGGACGGGTCAGTGTAAAGCCCACAGTGGTGTATCCGTTAGTAAAACGCAACTGTGATACAATCGGAGAATCATACTGTTCGAGGAACAGTGATACAGCCTGGATCACACCTTGTGACAGCATTCTGTCACTGTCTTGGCTGGTCCAGTCGTCCTTCCATGCATGCTGCCGGTGACCGATTATGTCACCCAGCTGCAACTGGTAATGGTATAACTTGTCTATCGTCACTGAGATGGCAGATCCACTGTCAGATCTGCGTTCCAGTTGTATGGTGATTAAAAGTGCAAGCGCGTAAGTCTATAACCACTGCAGCTTATCAGTGGTACAGGTCTTGCAGCATCAGTGTCTAGCATTGGGACTCACTTGGTCAAGCAAGGAAGTGAGAACAGATCTATAGCATAGCCATTTCAGAAATATTCTGCCAGGGTTACGAAGCACGTTGTGCATGCTTTCATTAAATGCAATAGTTCTGATCAGACAACGTTGTCTTGCCAAGCAAGGGCAAACAAAGGAAAATAATAAAGCCGGTTTTTGTTACCATTTATAAGAGCCAACCCCAACATACACGACTACTTTGCCATATCTTTGCCATTCCGACCGGGTTATGCTGGCCACTGCAGGACTTGAATGAAAACATTTCCCACTCAATAGAGATATGGGAAATATGCAACACTCTCGTCCTGCAGGAGGCCCAGCAATGCAGCTGCACAAAATAAACCATCAACGATGAAGCACCTGGTTCGTTCAGTAAAAATAGTAACAAAAACGTCCTGATGTATATAAAAAATAACGTCTACAGTCTCTTGCCACACGTATAAATGGCACACAACCTAGAATGCAGGCCCACTTATGGGCTTGGAAGCCAAAAATAGCTTCCAATCCCATTTCCCCAAGAACCATGCATCCTCGTGCCATCAACTAAATAAATAACCCACATATATCACAATCTAGCCCCAACAGTGAATGAAGAAAAATGAACGGTTCATTAATACTGTCAAAGTCGCTGACATCTCAACAGACAAATTTATAGTCACTTTGACCACACTTCGTAACTGGGCAAATGACAGAACTTTATTTTTTATCCATGCATCAACATTTTTGTCTCTTCATTCACGTATAGTTAACAATTTTAAATCCATAAATAAATAATAATAAAAATTAACCCATACACCTAATCCACACCGTGCAAAACCTATCGTCAATATCAGTACTCAAATGTTTAACTCAACGAAGTCCTGTAAATGAATGCAGTCGGTCATAAATAAATTTTACCCTAATTTAGTAGAACTGATAATTACAAATTATGCAACCATGCCCCATCCCGCCCGGTTCCTGAATATCTACTGCTGAACTTCTGGTGGTGGCAGAGAGCGTCTGCCTGGTCCCCTCTGCTGTTGCGGTCCATTGAAATTCTGCTGCTGGGTTTGACTTGCCATGGCACGAATTCTACCGTGAGCACTCTGTACAGCAACCACATGCATTATGTTGTACATTTTCCAACATGTGACTCTCAGAAATAACACAACCGCTGCCAATCTGTACTAAATCACAGAGTCGACAAGTGATCTGTAAGTGCAGGAAAGTCAAGTAACTTGGAAATGGCAGTTATCATCAGCTGGCATTGTCTGCTATTTCAAGGTGGTTCAGCAGCTTGTCATTTAGTGTACCACATAACATACTGCCGCTGAGTAACTGCACATGCGGCTTATGTGATGTAAAGTACGGATGTCAATACCCGGGTACGTTGAATCCCGAGACCCGAACCGTCAATCCCGGGTCCCGACCAGGACCCGAAAGGGCCGAAACAGACGCACTTACGGCGAGTAGGCTAAGCTAACGTACGGGTCTCACGGCGTCGGCAAATCGCCAATATCGATTTTGTAAAATATAGTAAGCAGCGTGCAACGAAATTTAAGTT
>Ga0209780_1002151_pt1 | contig 13762 bp, 13 predicted proteins | sample WorMetexBAHAMAS2_FD_187384 | JGI IMG/M metagenome (GOLD analysis project Ga0209780, IMG submission 187384) | Marine gutless worms symbiont microbial communities from Max Planck institute for Marine Microbiology, Germany - Inanidrilus exumae... | ecosystem: Host-associated > Annelida > Digestive... | reverse complement strand
AGGATATTGGCTTTATATGCCTATATTTTTTGGTGCCGCAAAAAAACATAAGCCAACAGAATGGTTAAATGCTGGGCTACCTTATTTCGCTACGCCCAATCAGCTAGGTCCAGCTCGTATATAAACGGTTGTTTATAAAACATTTATTCATTAACTTAATGGCATTGATCCATAATTGCGCCCTGAAAAGTGATGGGAGTCTCGCTTGTTGGGGATACAATAAGTCTCCTAAATTCACACATCCACCAGAGGGCAATGATTTTATTCAAGTCAGTGCTGGTGCTGCTCATGCTTGCGCTCTGGAAAGTGATGGGAGCCTTGTTTGTTGGGGAGACAATGAATTTGGTCAAAGCGCACCTCCAGCGGGCAATGATTATGTTTATAAGGGTGTGCTTGCTGATTTCACAGTAGATAAAAACTCTGGCGAACCACCTTTAACAGTGCAGTTTACCGATGCCTCAACTATTGATGAACCCATTACTTCTTGGGCGTGGGATTTTGATAACGACGGCACCATTGATTCCACTGCTCAGCATCCAACCTATGCCTGCAATGAAAAAGGGCTTTACTCCGCAAACTTAACCGTTAGTGATGGAGAGAATGAACACACGATCAGCTTCTTTTTTCTTATTCATACTTACCCACCTGTCACAAAAAAGGTAGTACGCTACCGAATCAAGACAATTCACCCTCCGTTGATAACCCAAAGACTGAGTTGCAACTGGAATTCAGAATGAGCTACCTCATCCGCTCGGCGGCAACGTCCTAACAAGATTTGCTTCACCTTTGTAAAGGGAAGCCACCGAGGTATCTCCTTATCGCATAACCTCGCTAGAACATTAACCGCTGCATTCTGATATCAGCCTGCATAACCGCCCCGCACCCCTTGATGCAGTGAAACGTATCCCCAGAGCGCCTGCCGAGACAACCACACTTGGAACACACTTGAGAAGTACATGCCGCATTGACCAAAGCCAGCTCAGCCCCCCCTGTCGCCAAGAGGGACTGGCCTACAGAACCGTACTTGTTGGTTTCCCAACATACGGCTCCCCAACCACCGATTGTTAATAATCTAACGCGTTCCATTGCTCGGTGAGCGATATGACTCGCATGAGTACAACGTTTCATGTTGCTCTACACAGATAGTGAGATACTATCCGACGCTTTATTCATCTCAGCGTGTAGATGGTCGTGGCAATGACGGTGCAAAAGTGCCAGATTGGTGTACTCATCAGTACCACCAACCGCTTTTGCCTTAACGTGGTGAGTTTCCATCAGGTCATCGTTGTCGAAGTGGAACCTGCAATACGCGCATCGCCCGTCCTGTTTGCGTAGCAGTCTAGCCTTTGAGGGACTTATATTATCGTATCCCTTGCTGAGGCCCCCAATAGATACGGTCGCCATCATAAAATGACTTACCCTCTTGAACCTTAACGAAAGTACCAAGGCCATGATTAGATTTCAGGTGCCAGTGTAGTGCCACTGCTTTGCCGGCTTTGTTTCTCTTTTGACTTTTTACCAAGAAATCCCATTTTCGATAGCTGGTTTCGGTAAAATACCGATTTTTGACCCATTTGAGACCTTTGTTGGGGGCCTACGTTTCGCCCATCGAAAAAGCTTTTCCCATAAGTATCTGTCTAGTCCTGAAAATACCTCGGACGTGTGTATATAGTGATGGTAATTACACCATCCCCTAATTATGGGATTAAGCCGGTCTATTAAATCTTCCTGTGAAGCCGCTTTCACTTGTCTGAATACCAATTTTATGGCATCCTTGTGCTTCTGAATGGATTTCTTGCTAGGCGTTATTCTCAGAACATGAGATTGAGACACTTTTTTTAAGTCCCTTCTTTTCTGTTTATCAGATTTAGGTTTACCGTTGCTATCAGTGGATTTCAATAATGTCCTGCGATAATGACCCTTTATCCTGTTGTTTGGATAGTGTTTGATAGTCTGCCCCAGAAAGTCGAAACCTTCTGTCGTGTGGACTATCCTGGTCTTTTCCTATGACAGGGTTAGTCCCCTCAGGCTTAACCAGTTTTCTATCCAGTCTTTGGCATATTCTATGACCCTTCTATCCTCGTGTAGTATCACAAAGTCGCCCGCGTATCCGATTAGAGCAACTGTCTTGGATTTTTCCCTACCTAGCGTTCCGTTGCCGATTTTCCAGTGCCATTTCTTGGCTAGGTCTATCGGCTCGGGAAGTGACTTATCCTCCACAAACTGCCAGGTTTTTGCGGATTCTTTCAAGTCCCTTTCCATTCCATCCAGTACTATATTGGCCAGTAATGGAGAGATGACTCCGCCTTGCGGCGTGCCCTCATATGTAGGGAATACCTTGTGTTCTTCGACGTATCCGGCTTTTAGCCATTCCGATACCAATCCTCTGTATTCATATGGGATTGACCTCATGACGGCACTGTGGCTGATGTTATCGAAGCAACCTTTAATGTCTGCATCCAGCGCCCATTTCTGCTTGCGGCTGATTTGTTTAAATACGGCCTCAATTGCATCATGGGCACTCATGGCAGGCCTGAACCCATAACTATTGGGTTCAAATTTGGCTTCATAGAAGGGCTCCAAAGCTAACTTAATAGTGGCTTGGACTGCTCTATCCTCAATGGTAGGGATGGAGAGTGGCCGTTTTTTGCCGTTGGGTTTGGGTATAAGCCGTCTTTTGAGTGGCTTTGCCCTATAGTCGTCCCATCCCTTTTGGGCTAAGTCCAGTAGTCTTTTGACCAGTCGTACTCGTCTGGCGGGGGTGGGCGCCGTTTCTCCATCGACCCCTGGTGATTTTTTTCCAGTGTTATCTTGCGTTACTATCTTAACGCCGAGTACTATGGCACATGTTGACCTATTCAGCAATTTCATTAGGTTTCTTGCCTGCTTATATCTGCCATCTACTGTAGCTTTGTGTATTCTCCTTTGAATATTGAATACCCGCCTTTTGATTGGTCCCCAAATTAATTCTCCCCAATTTGCCTTTCCAGAGTCAGATTCCTGGAATATGGGGTATGGAAGGGATTTTGTTTTCGGGGCATTGTTAACGCCTCCGACCCCAGCATTCCATTCTGCACGGAATTTTTCCCATCCATCTTGGGCCTAGCTACTCATCGGATACACCTCTCTTTTGACTGTGAATATCATCCAAATCAGGGCCTTGCAGCCCAATATCAAAGTCGTTGCACAAAACTCACAAGGCTGGTTAGTTGGCATATCCCCCATGTTACATGGGGGCGTTGGCTTACCTACCAGCGTCCTACCCGTCGTGGGCCTTTATGGGACCAGCTTTGTCCCGCTTCTCGTCATTCCCGGCGAGTGATGCTAACGACGTTTTTCCTCGTTGACTAATAGCGTCTTGCAGCTTGTTGGCTGCTTTATTCGCCGACTTAGGTAACCTGATTTCCCCGTGGAGTCTTGTGGTCTGTTCAGGATGGTGCGTCGTTATCACGCTCCTCTTTCACCCAGACCGGTTGATTGGATGCCGCTGGTAGCAGGCGTCATCCCGCTCTATTGTGTCCTTGTTCTTTTTCGGGGTTTATAGGGGTTTCAGTTTATATTTACCATATCGGCTAACCTTGCCCTACATCCTCGTTGCGTCCAACCGCCACGTCGTTCGTTTCAACCAGATTTATGTCTCCTGGTGCTATTTTGGTCTGACTGTGTTTGCATTGTATGGCTTTACACCCTTGCACTGTCCAGTACTCTGCTCTGCCCAGACGGGTGTTGGTGTCCCCTCAATCAACAAAGGGGGTGATATTTTCGCTCACACCGTTATCAGTCTTATCCTGGCTAGTTTGCCAAGGATTCACACTTCGGCCTAGCTCGCCGACCCCTCGGTGGGTGCCATTGGGACGCCTTCGTGTGAGACGAGTCGCACACTGCCCTCGAGCCTCTTCGGGAAGCTACTATTTCAATGGCTTCAGACATCAAACCTTTTACCCAACCACTTAAACGACGATTGGTGTTTTTACCATAACTTCTTGACTTAAAAGTTTTAGTTAAGTCCTCACAAGCAATAGTTTATGCCTTATCAACGATACGATTTACCGCAGTAAAAACGATTGTTTTAACTTTAGCTTGATGTTTCTTTTTACGCCTATTGAGTTTTTTTCTTCCTAAGTTGTGTTTTATAATTCTTTTAGCTTTTTTAGGATTCTTTTGTTCGACTTTGTCTAAAACTGCTTTTATCTTGTTACGCCTTTGGTATTTTTTTTTCAAATAATCGGATTCTTTTGATAGAACTTCGCCCAAATCTTTACCATAATTTTCGCCTTCAGAATCAATAAAAGCTTCAGTGTAACCTTTATATATTCCAATTTCCTTGGTTCCGCGACCACGTTCATCAATATTGTCTATTGGGTAGCTAAGGCACATAGGTCATACCTCCACGGCAAGCAGCTTCCGCTTTCACCGTGCCTCGCATTCAAAACAGGAGGCGAGACTTTCGCGCTCATCCGGCTCCTAGAAACTATGCCTCGTCCTACACATAGTCGGCTTTTCCAACCAGTCAGCCGTTCAACTTGCGTATTGCACGAAGCCATGGGGTAGTTAGAACTTTATTCCTCACGCCTCGCTGTTATGACGCTAGTTTTACTTCAACAGCGCGCCACCGCCATCGGAACTTGTTTTAATCCGCGGCGTCGTCAGATATTAATAGAAAGCTCTTCGGTCTTTCCCACCGCCTATGAATCGCCTTTTTGCGGCGAGTTGCCTCGGTAGCGTGTATCTTATCATGGCAACGGCGATGTAGCAGGACTCGTTAGCCCCGCCCCGACTTCCGTACATCTTACGGCGCGCTTCCATCAAGTCATCGTCTGTAAATTTGTCCTCGCATTCCGGGCAGATACAATTTTGTTTCTTTAGCATTTTGGCTTTCGATGGCGTTATATCGCCATAACCTTCGGAGAGCCCGGCAACCCAATATTTGGCGTCACCGTCGTAAAACTGCCTATCGAATCCAATTATAGCGTAGCTACCGGTCGCAACTTTATGTTTCGAGTGTCCTTTGATGGCCTTAACGCATTCGTTACCTTTCTTGGCCATGAACACCCATTTCCTACCATCCTTAAAGCCGAAGTATTTATCCACTACCCATTTCTTGCCCTTTAGTGGGTGCCTGCGACACGCCCACTGGAGCAAGCTTCTGTATAATAGATGGTCTAGCTTGCTAAACGCCTCGCTAGAGTGTACGGCTTTATAGTAGTTAGCCCACCCTGTTATCTTTGGTTGTATTCTTTTAATCGAGACTTCGGGCGTAGCGTTCTTCATCTTCCGGATAGTATCGCTTGCGTCGCGCCGGTGTTTCTTAATGCTATATTTCGTTGGTTCAGCTCTGAACTCGTGTGTCGCGTTCGCCCTATTTTGCTCGGTTTTTGTACCTTTTAAGAGCTTGAGCTTGTATGTGCCTTTAATGCGGTTTAGTGATGGCCGAGGAAGTCGAATCCCTCGGTCGAATGCGCTATCTTGGTCTTTTCCTCGGACAAGGTTAAACCCCGCACCTTCAGCCACCGCTCAATATATTTTCTGGATTCCTCGATTACCTTTTTATCCTCATGGATTACTACAAAATCGTCGGCGTATCTTATTAGTTCTAGTTTAAGCTTTTGTCTGCGCTTATATTCCTTTCCGGTTTTCTTATTTTTAACCGTATCGTTGTTGTGCCGATTTTCTTTTTCCGACCTTTTATCCCGCGTAGGTGTTCGATCGGGTCGGTTTCCATTTGGTCTGGGGCTAGATTTGCTAACAGCGGTGATATGGTTCCGCCTTGCGGTGTTCCCGTGGAAGTGGCATGGAATTCTTTATTAAAGATGTATCCGGCCTTTGGCCGCTGCTTTAGGTCTCCGGTGTTTGTCGACTTGCTTAGCGAGATAGCCGTGGTCGATGTTGTAGAAACGGCCCTTTATATCCGCATCCAAAATCCGTTTTGGTTTTCGTACCGGGCGTCCTGCGATCTTTTCTATCGCGTCGTGACGCCCCATTGCCGGCCTAAAACCGTAACTATTTGGTTCAAATTTCGCCTCATAGGCTCTAGTGCCTGTTTGGTTGCCGCTTGCGTTGCTCTGTCCTTAATCGTCGGTATTCCTAATGGGCGCGTTTTCCCATTGGCTTTGGGTGTCGTCGCCCGTTTGGTTGGCATGGGTTTGTACTTATCCCATTTTGTTTTGGTTGTGGACAGGACTTCTTCGGCCAACGCTATCTTTTCTTTGGGCGTTTTGCGTTTCTTAAAATCTACCCCACCAGTGTTATCGGTCGTGGCCCGCCTTACTGCGGGCAACGTTCCACTTGTACTGGGTTGTAATGGTCGTGCCAAGTTTTTGGCTTTTCCGTGCTTACCTGGCTTCGCGGCCTTATAAATGCGCTTTTGCAAGTTGGATACTGTTTGTCGTACTCGTTTCCGGGCGATGTTGTTCCAGTCCCGGGTCTCTGTGATAGAGTTTTCATCCGGCATAAGGCTGCACGGATAATTCTGGGGCGCCCCCTTGGTGCTCGGGTACTCCGTCTGTTGCGTGGTATTTCCAAATTTTATTCATATTGTGGTTTGTGTCCCATCTCAGATACTGGGGTTTCCCTCGGACTTGTTAGTTACGCGTTGATAAGCTTATAGTTGTTCCCTTTGGCCAGTCGGCTTATCCGCGTTCCCCCTTAGGTGGTTTCGCACGGCTTTTGCTTTCGACCGAATCCTACCCTGCGCTGTCGTTAGGTACCAGCGGGCGCCCTTCTTGCCTTCCTGCGAGGGACTTGTAGCGTTGTTTTTACTCGTTCCTATCGTATGTCTTATACGCGGGTTTAGGTCATATCCTTTAGTCGGATGTGTATTGGACGGACGCGCTTGAGCTCCTGCCGGCCCGGGAGCAGCCTACTTACCTTTTATCTCGTGAAGGGGTTGTTATTTACCATGTCCATGCCTGCTGCGCTTGCCTTTTTGGGGCTTTACGACCTTGCACTGATACTTCCACTCCTGTTGGAAGACCGGTCGTTGCTTTCTAGCCGTCTGCCGTGCTAGGTGAGCAGTCGTTTAGGGTTCACACCATACGGTAAGTTTTGTGCTTAAGGCTTTGTTTATCTAGGGCTTGTGCCCTGTCAATTAGGCCGAGCGAGCCGCGCTGTGGTGAATTTCAACTTGGTTTTCGCGCAGAATTAATCTAATTTTTCCCGTTATGGAGTAATTGGTTTTTAGCGGAATGGCAATGCGCTTGCATATTTTTAAATTCATGACTTTAAGGTAGTTTTTGCCATGGCGTGATAAGCGTTTGTGGCTGCCGGGTTCTAGGATAATTTGGTTAAAAGTGTTATTTTTGCCGTGTTGTTAAACTAAGCCAGAATCGTCACCGAGACTGGCTCGTCTTCAAAACCGTGCGTGATAGTTTCCCATCACACGGCTCCTCTAATGGTACGGCGTATACCTTGCCGTCCAGGGAATTCAATCCCGATTCGCAACCATATTCACTTGGCATCTTAATATATGTATTTAAATTTATGGGTGCCGATCTTTACTTTGTGCGGTTCACCCCTGTCATGTCTATGATGCCGGTCGTGGCAGTGGCCATGCACTAGGCATAGGTTGACTGTGTTGTCGCCGCCGCCGTCCGCTTTGCGCTGTTTGTGATGTGTTTCCATGATGTCGCCATCTTGGAATTTTGCATTGCAAAGCGCACATCTGCCATTTTGCTTCTTCAAAAGCCTTGCCTTACTTGCAGTGATATTCCCATAACCTTTGGATAGTCTTGCGGCCCAGTACACCATGTCCCCATCATAATATGATTTGCCCGCCTGGACTTTAGCATAACTCATTACTTTCCCTTTGGTCATACTATGAAGTGGCGCATAGCATTCTTTATTTTTCGCAAATGTCCATGCGTAATTTCCCACTTTCTGGAAATATTTGGCAACGCGCCATTTGGTGCTTTTATTTGGATGTTTCCTTGCTATCCATCGCATATATCTATGATATAAATAGTAGTCACATTTGCTGAATGCTTTGCCTGCATCTACAAATTTATTGTAGTTAGCCCATCCATTAATTACAGGTATTAATTTCATGATTAATACTTCTTGGCTCACTGCTTTATGGGTGCGGAATATCTCTCTGAGCTTAGCAATGTGATTCTTAACTGATTTGGCTGAGGGGGTAATTTGTATCTTCCATTCATTCCACGGTTTCAATTTGCGTCCCGCTTCTTGTCTTTTCTGATTTTCTTCTTTCCATTCCTTTAATAATTTTTTCTTATAGTTACCCTTTGGGTTGCGCCGCACCCTTTTGATATTAAATCCTACAAAATCAAATCCTTCCTCGGTGTTTTGTTTACGATCCTGGTTTTCTCTGGTGCGATCTCCAATCCTCTCTTTGCAAGCCACCTTTAATATATTCATAGCATTCTTCAATAACATCTCTGGATTCATGGATAACTACAAAATAATCAGCATACCTAATTAAATCTACCTTTTGCTTCTTATTTGTGAACATCTCGATGTCTCTGAGATGCCTGCCCATTTGTTGGCTCAATCCATTCAGTGCTATGTTTGCTAATAGTGGTGATATAATCCCACCTTGTGGAGTCAATGCCATTAAGTTAAGCAGACTTATATCAATCATAAGGGATTTGTACGGCTTCTGCTCCTACTCAAACAGTCTCACAAAAAAATAACACATTGAACGTTTTTTTAATGGAAATAATGATTGAATAAAAGTGAATTTAAGACTTACACGATTCGTAATTAACTTGCTTGGTATATTTCACTTTAATATCAATAATTTATCATTATATAACCTACAAAATCCAAACTAAAAACACCGACTTAACCCAATTTGAATAAATTTGTATTCCTAATATTCATCAAAGAACTAAATAAACGATAAAAATCGAGTATAACTACGTTATGATACGATTTTTAGGCCAAAAATGCCCAACCCATTCCAAAATCAATAAGAAAATCAATAAAACCAGCTTTTATCGGAAAAAGCAAGCTACTCAACTAAAAACCAGGCTTAAAAACACGTTTATAATAATTTAAGGAGACTCCAGTAGCGCTTTTTTTCCGCGGCACATCACGCCCTCGTTCGACGTAAGCGGGATCTTTAATAAACCACGAAGCCAATGTTTTCATAAGCTTATCAAGGGGCGAGCAAGAATAGAATAACTCAAACCTACCAAAAAATTTTTTATCTATTCCTATTAAAAGACACCATGTTGTTGACAGCCTGTCCACGTTGATTTTGACGATATTTGTTAAACAATTGCATTTCAGCCCGTTGAGTTAGTATCGATTCTAAACCTATTAAGAATATAGTTGCATAAAAGTCTTCGAGGAGAAAGTTTTTGCGCAGCAAAAACTTTCTCCTCGAAGGTTTAACGGAGATAACCGTTTTTCCAGCAAAATTATTTTTAATCGCTCTTTTACAACATAAAGGCATTCGATACCCCAACGTAAATTATACAATTCTTTCAGAGGCAAAAGTTTTCGCGTTAGCGAAAACTTTTGCCTCTGAAACATTTGTGTGGTATATTTTTCACCGTCAAGCAGTGATGTAATAAGCACTTCTGTTTCTCCAGTACTTAATTTTTTTTTTACAAATCGTACTGTTATTGTCTCTGGTAACCCTAAAGCTTTACACTGTTTTTTAACATCTCCGTTAGCGGTTAAAGTTGCTGTTTTACTGTAAATAACATATTGTTTAAACAGTTGTTGTGCAGCTTTAAATAAACTTTTGGAGCAGCGCCCAGTAAATTGTTTTCGAGGCAGAAGTTTTTGCGGAGCAAAAACTTCTGCCTCGAAACTAAGTTTAACTAAAGAGGCTAAAAAAATGTAAGAGCTGTAATTTCGATCAAACAAAAGAAGATCTTTGGCTTGTGTGTGTTTAAGGTGTTCCAAAGCTAAATTAACTTCATATGCTTTGGCAGGCGCAAGGTAAGCGTCAACAGTAACTTTGTTGAGGGGATGGTACATTAGAGATGAACGCATAGCAGTGTTCACCGGCTATTTTTTTGTTTCTGTCAGTAGTTGTTGAGAATTTGATGGTTCCAAATTCTTGTATAATATCTGGTGTATTAGGTAGGTGGATTTTGGAGCCGTCAATTGCCAATAGGCGAAAGCCCCATGCTTTTTCATATCGTCGTTATAAAGAACGTCAAGCACAGCTTTTTTGTTTAATGTTATAAATGCTGTGGCTTTTAGGTGGCTACGTGCTTGGGTAAATGCGCTTTTTGTTGCTAAAACGCTGTTGTTTAGTTTTTTAAAAATTTTATTTAAAACAAGTTGTAGTGGTTTGGTGCTTTTTTGTAAAACTAGTAAAACTACGGTTATGAAATCTAATTTGAGCTTAGGACTAAAAAATTTAGAAGCCGTGCGGTGTTTATTCTTGAATGAGTCATCGTGCAGCAACTCACGGATAATTGAAATTGAGAGGCATGCTTTGTCATTTTCGACAGTCGGTATGTCTTTTTCCATAATTTTATTTTGCCTTTGGTTTGAAAGCCACTTTCAGTAACACATTTTCCTTAACTTAATGGCATTGGGTTTTAGCCTCGGATCTATAGACTCCGGGGCTAAAGCCCCGGCTCCTATGGAACCGAGGCTTTAGCCTCGGCGACTCCGGGGCTAAAGCCCCGGCTCCTATCTATAGATGTTCAGATAAATAATTACGCCCAGGGCAAACACAAGGGATTGCCCCTTTATTTATCTGAAAAACTATAGTTGACATCAGTTATCATATTTTAGTTTGGAAGAGCCGTGCGTAACATTAATTACCAAAAAATCGTCCAAGATAAATCTTGGACTCCAAAAGACCCATTTATCTATAATGCCGGGCGGGGTTTGCAACTCCGTCCAGCACCTATTTTTATCCACATATGTATTAAAAATCAATTATATGTCCTTAATTTAATGGCATTGACACCTGCCCTCGTTTGATCGCCAGGCGTCGCACATCCCGACAAGACGATAGTCACTGCCACCAGCATAACGGCAAGCTTACTAATGAAATTGTTCATCATTTTCTCCTCCCTACGAAATAATCTCAGTTACCACTGAAAAATAGTATGAATGGGTAGACGAATGTCTATGACTTCATCGAAAATTTCGGTGTCATTCATATCAAAGGTTTTATGTTGATCGGGTTGTGGGTAAACATGTACAACCTCCACAGAGGGCTCGACTAGCCAACAGGATTTCACTCCAAGGGTGAAATAAGCCTCAAACTTAGCCAGAATTTCATCGCTGCCTTGATCGGGTGAAATCACTTCAATTGCCAGTAAAGGTATGTCTGACACTTTCCGCACATCACGCCCCCTCTTTTTCAATTGCCCCTTTGGATAAAGGCATATATCTGGTATGAGTTTATCCCTAGCCTTGATCCCAAATTGGTTTAAGTCTATTTGAGTCGCATCCAAGCTTAACTCGACAAAGACTGAAAATCTTTCATCATTGGAAAGTAAGCTTGTTATCCGGGTTTGTGCAGAGCTATGATATAACGAGCCCATATATTGTTCCTCATATTCCTGAATATTATGAGTTTCTTCAATTTCAAAAGCATCGGTCATATCCTCACTCCCCATGGCTTAACTGCTAGTTAATAAAAATCCCTGTTTCTAAAGAAAGACGTTCAATATCATTTTTCCAACCGTTGGCATCCACGACACCATTCATGGCTCTGGTGACATGTTTTTCCAAGAGTTGAATAAATTCCAACATGATAATGTCATTGGCACCTCTCGCACTCGCACGTTTCTTCTTGATTGCCGCCTTAATAAATCTGTATGAATAACGCCCTAATTTTTCAACAGTTTGCACATAATTGTTGAAGTGCTTTTGAAAGCCGTCCATCAATTCATGATAATTTTGTCGCGCCATATGGAGATTTCTTGCCTTTCCAGTAATATTCATACGCTTCATTTTTTCAATCAAATCTTTTTTTATCGAAGCGCGAGCATAATGCCAACCAGCAGTCTTTGAAATTAAAGCGGCATTACTGACCAACTTATCACATACATCAAGTGTCCCTTCTTCTATCTTCTTGTGTGCCTGCTGAAGTGCAGATTTCATTTGGTGATTTTGGCGAGCAAGGCTCTCTTGAAGCTCTTTTATGAGACTCCTAGCCGCTTGAACATCCAATTTATGTGCTGCAAGCAATTTGTGCATTTGCTGGCTTTTATTTTTGAGCCGACGATTATCCCTCTTTAAGTTATTCATTGCCGACTGGAGCGTTGTGCCTGCATTAATCAAAGCATCGTCGTTAGACTTTCCGGCGGGCGTTTTCTTATAGATGCCTTTTTTATACTGTGAGTACTGGTTTTCAATATCTTCCTTAAATTGCCTTGAACTAATGTTCAATGAGCCAATCGCAAGACGAATACCTGTGGTATGAGAACGGGTTTCAATCATTTTATCCGTGCGTACACTCTTTTTATAAATGTCTAGCTCACTTCTCATAGAAGCACGAATTTTATCGGCTTCTTGTCTAAATGATCCGCCCCTGACAGTCAGTGCGCCCACTTTGCCTTGAATGAGTTCTGTCCTGAACATTTGAGCCATGAGTTCCTGAACATTGCCAAACAAATCAAAAAATCCTCCTCGCGTCGGTTTAAAACGTCCTATAATTGTTGGCGCCTTCCCCCTACTTTTAGGTTTAGCCCAAGCAAATTCCTTAAACTGACTCCTTTCAAAGGGCAGACTATGTTCAAAGACGGGACGACCATCATTATCTTTTTCCTTTAAGGCATCCTGCCCGCCGCGTGCGGCGTATTCCCATTCTAATTCGGTTGGTAGGCGGAAAAAACCGGGGCGTTCATCGTCGCCTGGCGCGTTCGCCTTAAGACGCTTTGGCAATTTTGGTAATTTTTCAAGACAGTCGGGTGTGCTATAACACCAATGATTGTATTGACGTATGAAGTCTTGAAAATCAAACCAACTGATCGCCGTGAGAGGCTTTGCTAATAATTGAAGTTGCCGGCGTTTTTTATTTCTGGAAAAGGCTTTTTTCAATTGAGCCTTAAATTTGCTATCACTACTCAGTTCATAAAATTTCTCCAGTCCTTTGGCTTGTGAGCCTTTACCCATGACTATGATAAATTGGGCAATACTCACTTCATATTTGCCCAAATAGTAGTACCATTGACGTTTTTTCCAGTCATAAAAAGAGCCAGAAATAGGGAGAGTTTGGGTGCCTTCAAACATGGCAGACATGGGATCATTAGCCAATTCGCCAAGCGCGTCGCCGATTTTGACTATGCGCTCCGGATTTCCCCAAAATTCAGCACCGGGCACTATGACTTTTCTAAAGATCATTTGTAAGCCGCCTGGCATGGGTAAGCTAAAATCATCGCCGCTGGGTTGCGGATTGTAGGTACATTTTAATGTATTACAAGATGCGGCAATGGCGGTATTTGCGCCAAACAGTAGCAACATGGCATATGTCATGAGATACATGATATGTTTTATTTTCATTTGTTGTGTTTTTCTCCTCGATGGAGTCCAAAGCTTTAGCTTTGGGCAAGTCCAAAGCTAAAGCTTTGGACTCCAAAATATCTTCAAATTCATGGTTCGGTTTTTGGAGCCCAAAGCTTTAGCTTTGGAGTCCAAAATATTATTTTGCCGGAGCAGGTTTGCAACCTGCTCCGTAACGTTTTAGTGAGGAAAACGTGAGGGCGGGGTTGCAAACCCCGCCCTGCATTAAGATACAAAATATGTTTTATTTTCATTTGTTGCGTTTTTCTCCTCGATGGAGTCCAAAGCTTTAGCTTTGGGCAAGCCCAAAGCTAAAGCT
>Ga0209780_1002150_pt1 | contig 13762 bp, 10 predicted proteins | sample WorMetexBAHAMAS2_FD_187384 | JGI IMG/M metagenome (GOLD analysis project Ga0209780, IMG submission 187384) | Marine gutless worms symbiont microbial communities from Max Planck institute for Marine Microbiology, Germany - Inanidrilus exumae... | ecosystem: Host-associated > Annelida > Digestive... | reverse complement strand
CCTGACATCTTGTGGCTCATTTGCAATTTGCGTGTGTGGTGACTGCAGGGAGGCTAATATACGCACTGTGCTGGTTAAAGGTCATCCGCTAGGTGGCTGTAGCATAGCCAGTCTGTATGTAAGTAAGAAATGCACAGTCGCACAATGCGCATGCCGGGCGGGCTACAGGTTGGGCTGTACCCCGGTTTCCAGTCTATGGATGTCTTTCGTGGCTTTCGCTTAGTTGTTAAAATACATATGTATTAAGATCATCTACACCATAACCGAACAATGTTTGTTGAGACTTAATTAACTAAAGTAAAGTATACGACGATTTGTAATTTGATACGTTTTAGTACTGACATGTTTTTGAATGATATTATCACATATGATATTGTCGTGCTTATGTTTATTTAGTCAAGTTTATTTTCTTCTCTTTTATGTTGCTACCGGTTGGTGAAATAAAGATGAATATGTATTTGTATAGCGCATCGTCTTAACTACCTCTAATGCGCTCAGACATGTATCACAGTTTTACCTGCAAATTACACCATGCGTGCCTTTACTCCCCAGCCGCAGAGCATCACCGCCCTTTGGCTGGTACTTATTTTACCGTCCCACGGAGGGTAGAAGGCTGAGTCGACCTGGGGCCGATCACAGTACTGTCGTCGGTTTCACGTTTGATAGAATTAATTTTGTTTCTCGTTTTTGTCTTCTCTATACCGGTACAGCGCCACCAGAACTGAATTCAGCATGACTGTAGCGTACAGCGGCGTCTTTTAACCTTTACCTGAAATACTTGAGGTAAATTTCGGGTAAATTTCGCTTATCTGTAACAGAATATTTTGATAATGTTTATTAATTTGCTGTTTTTTGCACACAGCTGTACGACTTTTAGCGGTCGAAGTACGGATACAAACGCTACGCCGTTCATAGTGACGGAAACCTGCGCCACTGCGGTATAGTCTTCTCTCTTTTACGTTTGCATTCTACAGAGATCGCTAAACGTAGGTACTTTTTCACTAACAGAAAGAAGATTTGGACTTTACCGGCTGCGAAATGTGCCAAGGGAGGGGCAAAGGGCCATGCCCCCAAACACATGACAAATTGTGCAAACGCGTGGAATTATTGCAAAACAATCAGTTAAATACTTGCCACCAGATGACTTCTTTGGCATTCAGATTTTACAAAAATTTAATTTCGGCCGGGACTCCCTTCGGACCCCGCTGGGGAGCTTACAGCGCTCCCCAAATCCTTTTGTTGGCTAGGGAGGGTATGCTCCTCCTAGTTCCCAACCCGCTCGACGCCGTCGGCGTCTCGCAGTCGACCCCTTTCGGCTTCGAGGCTCAGTGCCTTCGTCACCGAGAAACGGACACTGGAGATGGCCTCCCTAAACCCAATTTTTGGATCCGCCCATGCCCATGTGCTAGACGCTAGAGGTCATCGAATAGTTAACCGGTTAAAATTTTATGATGGGTGTCAGTGGCTGGCTGGTCAATGCAACATTGGATTATATTACACGCCACGTAACACGACTTGGACTAATCACGTTCATAACTTTATACATCGTAATCCATGAAAACGTGCCACTTTATTTTTTGACCACAACTCTCATATTTCTTGATGGACTTTTATACTTTTTGTATCAATGGAAACAGGAATGAACACTCTACAGAACAGTTATATAATTTACAACTTCACCTTAACTGTGTGTATAGTTTGTGTTTTCTACTACAGCAGTGTTACCTGCAGTTCGGGATGACTGTGGCTGACCGCTTCCTGCAATGTATCCAACTGAAGTAAAGTAAGTAAGTAAGTAATTAAATTTATAGAGCGCGGTTATCGTCAAGAACCTCTAGCGTGCTGAATGCACTAGTATCGAGCGAACTGGTACGCTTTAACAACGTCTGAAACGGTCTGCACTGATGGTTTGGTCCCGGATAAAACCAGGGACAGAGTTCCAGACTGTGGGGCCTGCAACTGAAAAGGCCCGACGGCCGTAAGTGTTGAGCCGAGGTACTGCAAGCAGTTGACGGTTGGCGGAACGCAGGTGCTGCCGAGTGTCGACACCAGCGGCCGGAACGCAGTAGTCCGACAGGTACGACGGTGCGTAGCCGTTCAGACACCGGTAAACTGTCACTGCCAGCTTGAAAAACACCCGGTCGGGGACGTCGAGCCAGTGAAGTTCGTCATGCAGTATCTGACCCAGGCCGCGGTCAAACTTCCAAGTGCCGGTGACGACACGCACAGCAGCGTACAACACACGCTGTTACTGTCCTTGGTGCACCAGCAAGAACAGTGTTGCAGTAATCAATCCATGAATTTACAACGGCGTAGACGAGTGTAGCCAACGAGTCAGAGTCCAACGACCGCCGGAGACGTCGGAGTTGACACAGTCGGTAGTAGCAGCCCGCGCAGATGCGAGAGACGTGGTGATCCAGACTCAGATCAGAAGAGACGTCGACGCCGAGCAGACGAACATGGCTTCAGGCAACGACAACTAAACTGATTGTGCACAACTTTCACAGAAAGTCGTCCAATGTTGGTCTTTTTAATTTTTGTTAGGAAATTCCTTGATTTGTTTTGGCGCAAAAGTATTAGATTCCGCACGTTTCAACGATTAATTAAAATGTTATCTCCAGAACTCAACATAGGCCTATTGTACTATTATTATTGCGCATGAAGTAACTCGATGAAGTGAAAATAGCAGTGTGACGCAATGATTATGATGTCATAAAGCCGTTAAATGAACAAAGTGTAGAGCATTCATTTCTGTTCTCATTGGTGCAAAAAGTGTAGTAAAAATAAAGTGGCACGTTTTTGTGGATTACGATGTACATTTTGGCTCACGCTGTGAGTGACAATATTCGACTGTTGATGAATCCAGTTTACATTTTGTGCGTTGCTGTAGGCAATCATCAGTTAATTTCAACATCTTTTGGTTGTCACTTTGCTCCCGGTAGGCTATGGGTACAAAGTATTGCAAGCAGCGTGTCTATGTTTTCTAGTTGCCGTTATTATTTTGAAATCTTCCACCAAAAAACTACTGCTATACTAATACTAATACTGCTGCAATGATGTTATTTTTCTTTCACACATTGCCTTGTACCCGGTGTTCTAGTTCGTCATAACAGCTACGACTACATTTTAAGACTATAAAACTGTTTTTCTGAAGCATGGGAGGCGCTATAGAGAAGGGGTAGAGGCAACTGCCACCTGTGCCCTTGCCTTTGCCCCCCACTAGTTGCCCCCCAAGCGAAACGTTGGTTTTGGTAAATTGACATCTGGTAGGTAGACATTTTATCCACTTACAGCGATTTTCTTTGCCCGCTGTGCCCTGGCCCTTGCCTTCACGTTGCCCCCAACTTCAAATTCCTGGCGCCGCCCATGTCCTTAAGTTAGGCCTACAGCGAGAGCGTGGATTGGTTTACAGTTCAGCGAATTGATCAAACTGCTGGCGAACGTGCTGGGGATGTTGGACGAAAACCTGCGTCCGGACCGTGACTCCCACCTCTACATCAACAACAGCAACATCAACAGCTATAATCGCGCCAATTTGCAGCCGGTGCCCGGTTACGTCACGGCGTCCGTCTATGACCTTGCTTCCGTCACGCACGCACATTCAAAGGTACCGCAATTTTTACAGTTGCTGTGCTATTGTGAATGTAAGATAGCAAAGATAAGACGATGGTAACGTTAAAATCGAAAGTGAAATATGTGCAACTATGTTGGTCTTCCTTATTGTCGGGCCGAAATGTACGCTGGCTGCATTGCATGCTGCCACCTGGTGAGTTACGGTGATTATGCCGACGGGACAGACAGATGGACAGACAGACGGACGCCATACCGTTACATTACGCTTTCCGCTACATGTGGCCGGTGTAATAAACAACCGAACAACGTATCACCACAGAGACGGGAGTTTTGCTTTGTTTCGACTCTGTCTGTCACCCTTTGGATCATGTTTAGTTCTGGCTCAGCGAGAGACGGTGCCGTATATTGCCTTTCCTGGAGTCAATAACTGAGTAGATTAAACTGCACCACTTTTTATCGCGGGATACAAAGAAGCCGTAAAAAGTGGTCAAAGAATTTTGATGAGAGGCCGCATCGCAGAGGGACGCGGATTTTTCACGGGCGAGGGGAAAGTTAATGTGATACCGGCCAGTTGCTTGCAATGCAGTCGGCTGCAAAACTCGCACTGATGCCGTTATTGATTTTTTTTGCTGTGAACACCGCAGCAGCGACTCACAATGCTTTTAGTGGGTCGGATAGCCCCAAAATTGTCAATCCCCTTGGAGGATCTCAAGCCATATCTAATACATGGTTCCTTGGGATCACTCTAGTCTACCCTTCAATCGACATCTCGATCAGTTCAGCCGTTTTTGAAGGGCTCATGAACGTGACCAACGTCAGACAGACACACAAACACACAGACATATTAATCACGCTACTCCGTCTGTAGCAATAGGCTACATCTAGCTATTGCTGCGATGCGGCCGCGCGAATAATGACATGTGGTTTTATAAAGTTACATAACGAAAATCGTAGCTGCCACAGAGAAACCGCGCGGTGCTCAGCTTAATTTTAAAATTATCCCGTTCTAAGTTATATTACGGCTGAAAACAATAGTTAATAAAAATTGCATGAAATCGTCAAAGCTATCGTTTTCCTGTGCGACAGTGACGGTAAAGTGTTGTATATGAAAATCCGCAACTTGCGACGGTAGCTCTTGAATTGGCGTCAGCAATGGGGCGACGGCGAAGTCCTACCTTTATTGTTTATAAGAACTAAAACATGTACACAGAATGTACATGTACATGCGGTAGGTCGAGGGCGGCGGCATCTGCTGCCAAAACCTGTTCGGTCCGTTCAGCCGTTTACACGCAACTCACGGGTCATTGTGATAGGGACATAACTATCGTAGCATCGCCCTGAGAAAACGCCTAAACCACTCGAGTCAGCGCGTCAGCAACATTTGACGTATGACTTCGTGTGCATCTTAACCGTGTTAAGACAGAACAAAGGTTACCGTAAATATTGTGATATTCATACGGGTATTGGGGGCATGCGTCCCTCCATTCCACGGCGTTGACGACTATGACCGGAATGACTCTAAAAGTCATGGAGATCGTCAGCAATAATGCTAATCGATAGAGAGCATACGGCTTCCTGTTAGTGGTCTGAAGTAATCGCGTCACTATCTTGCATGATTTCCGACCGAGATATTGCATAAATTATATCACTTCCTTATCATATCGTATGCTTGTGTATGGCAAGCGGAATGAGCATTTATTCGCAATTATTGATACCAACAATTTTAATTGCTGATATCAAATATCAATAATTAAGCTCAATTGCTGATTTAAAGAATTCGAATTGTTGATATCAACAATTATTCCGAATTGTTGAATCAGCAATTCGAATTATTAATATCAACAATTGCGAATAAATGTTAATTCCGCTTGCCGTACTTGTGACTTTAAGCAGTTCTCCAGTTTTTTTACTACGGTCGAAATTTTGTATTGGCCAAAGTATAAAGTATAAATAGTATAAAATTATAAATAAAAGTATAAATTTTTGTTCGTCGTAGGCTATATATGGGGGATGCTCTGAGATATAGGATTTTAATCATTCGTGACTTCCTGTTAGTGTTCTGTTGTAACTGTATGTCTATTTAAATCACAGTGTTAGAGATGTTATTACGATATAGCCACTTATATCGCTAGCCACGTCCAGCGGAAAGCGTAATGTAACGATCTGACGTCCGTCTGTCCGTCCGTATGTCTGTCCCGTCGGCATACTCACCGTGACTCACCAGGGTCAGCATGCGACGTGGCCAGCGTACACTTCGGCCCGAGGACCGACGTACTTGTTTAATGAACTGGATTACTGTAACTCAGCGCAGTTTGTTGTGTGACGTGCAGCAATTCTCGACAGGTCCTGGCTACACGATACTGCCGCGTGATCCGTTCTATCTAAAAGTGATCGGACAGCGAGTGGAATGGTCGTTTCTCGACGCAAAGGCCGTCAACTCTTTCTATTGCGATGGTCTGTATTGACTATGACGCGTTCATTCACCCTGTACCAAAATAACAGCCTTCTGTGTTTCATAGCTGTCAGATATTTCGTCCATTACTGCTTACTTGTTATATACATATGCCGTTAATGCAAAAACACATTATATTGGGCGGTAAAACGAATTTATTGGAGTCATGTTTAGGGGCTGAATCATTATTATCGTTCATGTTTGTGGGTTATCTGTGGCATTTGGAGGGCTTAGCCCCCATTCCCTGCTTGTCCTCGCCCCTGACCAGTTCTCTTGACCAGTTAACAGTTTCAACTGTTACTCGGCTAGGCGTGATCGTCAACTCAACATCTCATGTTATCACGTGACTTGTGACGCGATTTCAACAAGCGGTGTTTGTGCGCATGTTTGTAGTTAGATGAACAAGTACGTCATTGGGGACTGACCTCTATCCACACATGCCGATTGTGCGTCCACACGAGGCGCGCATGGCCCGCGCGCTCACTGAACTATAAATAGAACGTCGCTCTGACTTCACTCAGCCTAGGCCTGCAGGCTAGGCTAGGCTCCTTCCAGTTTTATTTATAGTTCAGTGCGTGCGGTGGCCGATTCGCCGGCCGATTTTGGACTTCTGGGGAGCAAAATTGTGTATGTTTTTGTCTACCATAATATGGTGAATAAAGATGAATATTAATTTTACGCAGAACAAATAACGTCTAGATGGCCTGTACTTCAGTGTAAAGGTAAAGGGCTCCCATACAAAATGTGAGATTCCCTGCCTTGGACGCTGATGAACCGCCGTGCACGATTTGGCGCCGCTAGTTTTAAGTATGTAACTGTACAAACAAACAAAATCACACACACACACACACACACAAACAGTAAAAGATATATCAACACCTTGCCTATATGCGGTATGTGTGCATAATAATGACGTCAAATGCACACTGTAGCGGCCACTGGAGGGTTATGCGTGTGTCGACTGTAGGCGTCTGTCGCAGTGCCTTGGTGTGTCATCGAGGCGGATACGTCGACCCAAACAACTGCGGGCGTTGTCGATGTCCTGACGGATTTGCAGGAACCACCTGTCAGACGGTGGCGCCACACAGCGACGGTACAGTAACCTACGTCTTCTATGTTACTCTACAACAACCTCTACCTTACAGGAGACTGGGATACTTGTCGCATAGTCGGTAACAGGGCCGGTTCATGGTCCACCCGGTCCCTGACGCTTGAAAGCGACTGCAGGCCCCTCGTACAAATATTTACATTATAGCAGTGTTTTTTTTCGGAAAATGTAAAAGATTACATACGTACGTAAAACATCCATTTGTACCAGGTCAAATGTTAAAATTGTCAACTAAGGCGCCAGATTCCAAGAATTTTAGAAGACCGAAAATTTCAGAAGACCGCAAATTTTCTCTCTAGAGATTTCGGGGCCCAGAGTGGTCCTAGTCCAGTCCTAATTTGCAAGGGCTCACCTTTGTAAAACTCAGGGCTCCGGGCCCAGCCCTGAGGCTTCATCCTCAGCAGCCTCTCATGGATGATCCGGCCCTACAGTCGGCAAATTTGTACCGTTTACAGTAAAGGTTCGTCCACACCGGATGCGCGTTGCGGTGCTGTGCGGTGCAGCGCGCGCCGCACATCGACAAGCATTGTAAACTCATGCTAGAGATGTAATGTATGCTTAATGTATGTGTTACAAAATGGCTCACGACACGTCACACGTGTTGTAAACTACTGCGTCGTTTGAATGTAGCGCGTGTGATCAATATATACACTTCCAGTGACGGCTCGAATTACAATATCGTCTTGCTAATGTATTATTAATAGTAACTCGTATTTGTTTGTGCGGGCCAACGTACGTAAACGTGTAAGCTGTATGTTTATTTATAGGCATACACATGCATTTATAGATAAATATTATTGTGTAATTTTGTATTTTGTCTGTCTATTATCTGTCTGTTTGTTTAATTGTGTATGTTTTTGTCTACCATAATATGGTGAATAAAGATGAATATTAATTTTACGCAGAACAAATAACGTCTAGATGGCCTGTACTTCAGTGTAAAGGTAAAGGGCTCCCATACTGGTTGTCGAGCGTTGGGCCCGGAGCTGATCCGGGTGTACAGGCAGTCAGCCCGCAGGTGACTATAAGTCATCCACCGGCGGTAGGCTGCCATTACTTTCGGCCAGGCCTGCGGTTACCTTCCCGGCCGCAGAGCATTACCGCCCCTAGACCGGTACCAAGTTATACTGCTTGGTGACAGAGGCACATAGGTGTGAACAACTTGCCCAAGGTTGTTACGCAGCTTTTGCCCCGAGTACAGGAATTGAACCCACGACCTGTTGATCGTAAGTCCAACGCTCTACCCGTTGCGCCACCGCGTCACCTACTTCAGTGTACTTTCTGTTAAAGATTAACATTGTCTGATGTTGTTTTAAGATTGATTAATTCATTTAATTGACTGATTGATTACAACGTTGACGTGTCTGCGTGCAGCGAACTGCGGTGCCGAGCAGGAACTGACAGCGACATCTAGCGATCAGTACATCACCTCACCCGGCTACAGCACGCATTATCGAATATACACCAACTGCACCTGGAAAATCTCCGTACGTACTGCATACGGTTCAATATCATTTCGGCTCTGTTATGATAATTATTGTGATTTATCTCTCAGTATTTGAGACGACGATGATCATTATTAGGCTGGGCGCATCTAGCGGAAAGCGTAATGTAACGGCCTGGCACCCGTCCGTCTGTCTGTATATCCCATCGGCATACTCACCATGACTCACCAGTGGGGCAGCATGCGACACGCCTAGCGTACATTTCTGCCTGACAATAAGGAGACCGACGTACTTGTTACTTCTGCTCAGGAAGCAATGACGCGCTTTTCTGAACTCGTTTGTTTGTCTTTCAGCAGGACAAAGCGTGGCAGCCGGGAAGACCTGCTGGGAGGGTTTATGACGTCCCCTCCCGGACCAACTTTGTCTGCCAACTTTACAATCGTAGCTGCCCCCATAACGGTTCCGATATGGAGCGTGTCTTCCCAGACGTTTTTTGCCGTCAAATCAAATGCTGTTAGACTCCAAATATATCTGTGGGATTAAAAACACACAAAAATCGATTTCGGCCGGGGCTTCGTCCCGGACTCCACTGGGTGAGCTTACACCGCTCCCCCATTCCCTTAGCTGGTGTGGAGGGGCTAGATTTTTCCCTCCCCAATAACCCATTTCTCGCCTCGGCCCTGAGTGCTGTCACGGTGTGTTAATTAACAGTCTAACGGCGTTGATATTTATGGTACGTTTAGGCTCCTTCGGGCAGCAGTTACAAGATACAACTCAAATTCGTCGGCTCGTTTGGAATCTACGAAGACACGACCACGTCGAGCTGTTATCACTGGGTGGAAATACGATACAACGGTTCGATCAATAGCACTGGGCCCAGGTGAGAAGTGCCAGGTGTATGAGGTTTATTTTGCGTGCACCAACACTTCGCACAACTCTACGTAGGCCTAAATAAAATAAAATCTGATGCATAACCTTATCGACAGTGGACATAGACTATCTAGAAAACAATTATAGAAGAACTTAACACTTATCTATTATTTTAGGCAATCACACTTGTATTTCTTGTTTATATTGCAGGTTTTTATACTATAATGTAATGTAAAACTAATTTACACGCACATAGATCCAGTAAAGTACAACTATTGTCACATGGCCCTAAACACGCCTGAATAACAGAAAATATCACAAAGGACATGTTCGGGATCACGTGACCTCTTTGAGTTTCGGAAAATAACTGATAATAGCTCGGAAATAATACAAAATTGAGACATACAGTAGTTACAGTGGAAGATTAATAAGGAATCACATGTGGCCTATCGAGTAGCATTAACAACAATGACCTTGAGTGACCTTGAAGGCCAATTTTGCTGTTTGAACCCTTTCTGTCTCTCCCATACCTCGGAAATGTGGCATGCGCTAACTACGATGCGTTTACAAATGAATCGAACAGTGCACGTGGCTTGTAATTTCAATCGTCTTCAATTAATCATCATCATCATCATCATCATCATCATCATCGTACACACATAAGGTAGTTAAAACCTAAAACACGTAAAACAGAAGAACATGCATAGGCCTACACAATATGCCTAGACGTACACTGTAGAAGACTAAAAGCGGTAACATCGGAGACGGTGCTAGACAAATACGCTGTTACTATACAGACCACTAATAGGAAGTGGTGCATGGCCTATCAAATAGCGGCAATTCCGACGACTTTGAGTGACCTTCAAGATCATTCGTGTATTGCAAGCATTTTCAAATACCGCTATGCAGTAGTTGACAAGGTGACGCGGTGGCGCAACGGGTAGAGCGTTGGACTTGCGATCAACAGGTCGTGGGTTCAAATCCGACTCGGGGCAAAGCTGCGTAACAACCTTGGGCAAGTTGTTCACACCTATGTGCTTCTGTTAGTAAGCAGTATAACTTGGTACCGGCCAAGGGGCGGTGATGCTTTGCGGCTGGGAAGGTAACCGCAGGCGTGGCAGAAAGTAATGGCAGCCTACCGCCGGGTGGATGACTTATTTATTTATTCATTATGAAAATCGTACATCAGTACACATGAACTAAGAAACTTCAAGAAACGTTTTAAAAACAGTTTTAAAAAGTTATGGCCACCTGCGGGCTGACTGCCTGTACACTGGGATCAGCTCCGGGCCCAACGCTCGGTAACGAGTATGGGAAGCCTTGATCTTAGTAGTCGACAAGATGTCAACTGACATAGTGCGTCGCGCGCTCCCTCAGCGACAGTTCCGCTCTGTTGGTTGCGTGGGTAAAACTGTGTGATCCATGCCTGAGCGCTTTGAGATATACATAGTATATAAAAGGCGCTATATAAATACGCTTCCTTTCCTTTTTTGTCGCTGGTGGTAGCGAGCAGCTTCAACTGCTGATGCTGGCGTGTGTTCGGCGCAGGTTCTGTGGTCGCCAGGCGCCAATCATGTCACTGGTGACCGACGCCAGAGAAGTTCTCGTTCTGTTTCGATCACACTGGGGCGCCGACAGCGTCGAAAACGTCGGCTTCCGACTGCTCTACAGACTCGGTAACTGAATCACGTTCACGCTTCGTTTCTGTCGCAATTGTTATAAGCAGGTTGTTATTTGACCGCGAGAGAGTCCGGTTATTGGTCAGTCTTAAAATACGGTGAGCGATCAGCCTTTGAAAATGAGTGTCGCTTTATTACAAGCTGTCTGTTAGCAGAATGAGTAAATAAGTTATGGATGGATGTTCTTAAAATTCGGGGATGGGTAGACTGTGGATGAGATAAGAGTTTATTAAATGTTTGGAGGTGATGCGGAATATACTCTGAACTTATACAAGCCGGTCGTAAGTGCGGTCACTCCGCAACAGCTGGGCTTGGCGTATAGAGAGGGCTACGATGGACGTCTGCGGCTGTACTGGCACAACGGTCAATAGTCGATACAATATTATTCTACTTCGCTTACATGCCCGCACCGGCTGCTCGCCGGTAACGACACTGTGCCGATTACAATGTGTCGTGACAGGGTAAGTGATCTACCGAGTGCGTTAGGTGCGACATATTTTAGTGCGCAGCTGATGACGATTTGTGCAGTTGTAAAGTAAAAATGTGCAGTTGAAAACGGCAATTATGCAATTTCCTTTTGTGTATAACTAGAAAACATACGCAGTCATATCGACATGCAGACCCACATCGGCAACCGCCGTAGGTAGCACAGGAATACGCAGCACAGCTACCCACCATGGTCAATAGCAACCGTGCGCCGTGACGGTTTTCGTAACCGTGTGACCTTGACCTTTGACCTTTTGACCTCTGGGTCAACGCATGCCGAGCGACTGCTATAGAGTATACGTGTACCTAGTATGGCATTGATAGCTCAAGCCGTTGAGCGATATAGGTGCGATATTGCTCGACCTCGGAGTTGGCACCTTCCTGGAAGAAGAAGTTTTCCTGTTAGAGCACGGACAAACAGACACACACACACACACAGACAGACGCGACTGAACGTTTTACCCACGCCGGCGGTTGTTATTAAGTGCAGTTTTGAACTGATATTGTCGATTTGAAGTGTTAAAGTGGCATTTTAAGCAAACTTTGCAGCTCCAGGGAGGGCTTTGCCCCTGATCCCTTGACCAGAGGCATTGCCCCTGGACCCACTGGAGGCTCCGCCCCCGACTCCCATGGCTATTTCCAGAATGCGCAGTACTTAGTTTTCTTCAGAATATGCCATGCCGTCTGGTACTTTCCTTTACGGCTAAGTCTCGGCCGCATTAGTCCACACGTATGACGGAGCCGCACAGTGACGGCACTGGTTCACTGGGTGGCGACGTGGCGTGGTGGTAACGGCGTTGGTCGTATCAACGAAGTTACTCTACGTCGAGCCCGGTTAGTACTGGGATGGGTGACGTTTCCGGGTTCGACTCCCGGAGGCGCAGCACTTTATTTCGGTATGTAACCAGCCACCCAGGTCGACTCAGCCTTCTACCCTCCGTGGGACGGTAAACTGAGTACCAGCCAAAGGGCGGTGATGCTCTGCGGCTGGGTAGTAAAGGCAGGCATGGTGTAATTTGCAGCTAAAACTGTGTGATCCATGTCTGAGCGCATTGAAGGTAGTTACGACGATGCGCTATACAAACTGACGTGTACTTTACTTTACTGGTTATGCGCATGTTCGTCGTCAGTGACTTGTGATCCCGAGTGGTCGACGACGGTGCTCGAAAACACCAACTCGCTCTATGCTCAGCCGGTGTCGCAGCCGCTCACCGAGTCCGGCTGTCGTGACCATTGCGCATACGACCTGCCGGGCTGCGTCGCCGTCGACGTGGACCACAACGAGAGTCCGTACCCGGCCTGCTGGGTCCATCTCAACATCGCCTACCTCGACAGCGTCTACCAGACCAACGGCGTCAGGCAGCACCGCATCAACAGAACGTCTCCATTGTGTCTGTGGTCGACCACAGGTAAACTGGCTAAGCGCTGACTCACCTAGTCCTGCACCCACTACGTCTTTCGCTTTTTATTCACAACTCTGCTCATCCATAACTCCCTCACTCTTTCACTCCCGGCTTAAAACTTACCTGTTTCACCAAATCCTTCCTCCCGTAGTTTCGTTTCTCCCCCGGCCTGCCTTTACGGACTATCATCCGGACCATTTCTTCTGAGCTACCCGGTTTCTGTTTTTAAAATAGTTTTTTCCTTATTTTTTTCATTTCTGGTGCCGTAGGCTAGATTAGGCTGGCGCTTTCGTCAGTTTTTGAGCGCGCACGTAAATATACCATCTCGTATCGGATCGTATCGTGATGCAGAAAAAACTGGATCTTTTGCCGCGTTCGTCAGAAAAAATGCCGGGTATTTTGCAAGGTAGTGTAGCAACGCGTTTCCACACGTTTGTGGGGGTATGGCTTACCTACGAAGTTCTCACAACTACCCAACCTCCGTACCTTCATAACCTCATCTCCATTCAACGTCCTCGCAGTATTCGCTTTTCATCCGTCGTTACTCTTGCTCGGCCACCTTCATCATCCTCTAAAAATAACTGATCCTTCTGTTATGCTTCACCTTGTCTCTGGAATCAGCTCCCTTTTATCTCTTCGTCAATCTCATTCTGGTACCAGTTCTTTCATTTCCTACTCACATATTCCTTCACCCATCACTTCTTTCTCTTCTGATTCACCACTCTGTACATCTATATATCTCCCTC
>Ga0209780_1002149_pt1 | contig 13764 bp, 7 predicted proteins | sample WorMetexBAHAMAS2_FD_187384 | JGI IMG/M metagenome (GOLD analysis project Ga0209780, IMG submission 187384) | Marine gutless worms symbiont microbial communities from Max Planck institute for Marine Microbiology, Germany - Inanidrilus exumae... | ecosystem: Host-associated > Annelida > Digestive... | reverse complement strand
TAAAATTCTATGAAAATCTTAACTTTATAACTTAGGATAAACTTAAGATAAACTTAGGAAAAACGTATGATAAACTTAGGATTTTTCCTAAGATTTTTTGTGAATCGGGCCCCTGGATATCTTTGTTACTTTGGCACATAGTCGCATGACTAACTAGTCTATAGCAAATTCCAGTAAGAAATATGATCACAATACCAGATGACAAGACAGTAGTAGATATTAAATTGCTAACTGCCAACAGACACATAGTGTAAGTTCACCAGCTAAGTGTAGCAGTAAAGTAAGTAAGTAAGTAAGAGTATTTATACATGGTGCAAAAAGGCAACAGTCACTATGCGCCACAGCCCTCGACGGTGTACTGTGTATTCATTATACACGTAAGCATTTTTGATAAAATGTATTTAAAACCATGTGCCTAGAAAACTAAGAAAGTTACTGCATGCCATCAACTACGTTCATACTTCACGTGACAATTGCTATGACAAAGGTTAGCTACATATGAACAAACTTTGTGAAAACCTAAAACATGCACAACACTTATAAAACTATCAATTCTCAAGTCTTCTATAGCAAGCATTACCAGCAAAATGTGAAAATCTAACAGGAAGCGCACAATAAAATGTTTTTCAAAAGTGCGATAAGAAGCATTGTTGTTTTTTGATACTTGAAATACTCTACAATACTGGTCCACACCTTGTTGGACACATCTGACACAATGTTGCTAGTTCCACTGAGCGGACGCAGCAGGATCCTCTCACTGATCCACCACTTCAATGGCTCTACCCTCTGTCGAGGACTCCGACGTACGGCGCTTGAATATGTCAGACCTCCTGTGAACAAACCAACAGAAATTGACAAAGTCATTAACACTTACAATTCTGATCCCATAATAAGAGCAGAAAGTGGCAGCAATTCACACAATTACACACTGATTCACAAATGTACCCATTACATTTTCAAACTGCAACAAATTCACTGCACATGAAATAATTTTTGGTACTCGTACAAAAATACTCAACTACAAGTTTATAATCATTCACAGAATGTGATAAACTCGGATGAGGTCATAAAATGGTGATATCACATGCAAGTACTACACAGTAGTCAAAACAAGCCCACCCCATGACATCAGCGGACCATAGTTCAAGTCAAGTGCAGCCTTAACAAGGCTTTTTCAGCATGCATACTTGAACCAGGCACCTATGACACCTGTGCTAAATAAATACAACAAATTCTGATCAATTCATTAATTGCATGATTATTTAAATTTTTTACCGGCTTTATGGTTACTGTGGCTTACAATGTAGCATCTCTTTGTTATGACTCAACTGAATTTTTCACAGCTGATGATATTTCTCTGCTGTTTCACTGCTTATCAAACACCTCATTATGGCTGCCGAATGCAAGGCCATTATATTTTACTGCAGTAATTTATTTATTTCTTTATTTCATCAGCACAGATGAAAGACCAGCCATGGGATCTCAACCAAACTTGGCCAGTAGGTTGGAAGTGGTGTCGATTTACAAATGCCCCCAACAAATTTGATGGTCCTCCCCCAAATTTGGGGCACAAAAAATATAATTTTTACCACTTTTTTGCGACTTCTGCACTCGGCACCGCATATCTCCGGAACAAAATGTCGCATCGACAAACAAAAATGCTAGTGTCAATCTACAATGTGTCCCCTAAATGTTGACCTACTTTCCGTGACCTTTGACCCACAAGCGGCTGAGATCCATTTGCTCATTGTGACCCACCCTTTGGCGGCCATTAAGATGCAAACCATCATAGTTGCGACGTGTCTAATTAAAGACAAGTACTGGCAGTCAAACAACACATGAAGATTCTTGATATCAAAAGCTACGGATACTGAGTTAAATTCCTTAACCTAAGTCCCATTAATGCTAAATTAACTTTGCTTTCTTACATCCATGCATCAATATAGAATTGTTTCTCCGCCAGCATACACTGTTACCATAGTAGCAATAGCAACAACGACATTCGTTTCAACAATTCTTCCCATTAATCGTCAAATTTCTCCGTTCCTCTTTTAGTTCAGTTTGCAAGTAATTTCTGAACAGTTAGTCAAAATTATGCCATTTAATATTTGGAAATTGGATTCTATCTGACTTTACGGTAAATAAGTAAATTTAACCCAAATCAGTCCTTCGTGGCAAAATTCATACCGCTTATACGGCCCATACAATGCAGTGTCAGTGGGGAAGAAAACCTCCAAAATTGCACCTTCTCCTTGGGATTTTATCACCCTGCCATAGCAAGAACAAGCCACGGCTATAGGCAACGTGCACAAAAAATTAGGTAAAGATCGCACATGTGGTTAGGGAGATATACTCACGGACAGACAGACACACAGACAAACGTACTCATCACAATACTTTGCCACCATTCCTGCAGGCTAAGTAATAAGTTGTTGTTTAACTAGCCTTGTTATCCATAGTTGCTCTAGGTAGAGCGAGGCAATAGACAGAACCCTTAGGGTATTGTAATGGTCTTTTACAGACCAAATGCCAAACCAACAGTGTCAAAGCACTAAATGAATAAGTTAAATTAAACAGAGAATAGTGTCAGAAACAACGCCTACTATTAAGAGCAGCATGTCCGCCGAGAGAGCTCAGCGGTGTCCCATTCTCTGCTGGGTCCACAGTGCCAGACGCTGCTGTGCATGGTGACTTGTCCTGTCCATCCTCAACATCTTCTGTTGTCAAAACTCCACAGGCATCAGCACCAGACTCAAGTTGAACTGTGCTCTCTGTGGTCACTACCACCGCACTGGCTTTATCGGTGTTGTGAAGACCGTCTGCAGGATCATGATCAAGTGCTGGATGGTCTGCGTCAGTGACAGCTGTCATCGGACGACAAGGACGATGACGAGGCACAACGGTACCAGCTTGTGACTGTGACGGACGTGATACATTGTCACTGGCAGTAACTTGACAACAGTGTTCAACAGAGTTTGCAATCATCATCACTGGCTGTGTGTTCACACGACCAACTGTCGTAGGTTGACTACATGAAACTGTGTCATCACTGACTTGTTCTGTGATTCGTCTGAAACAGCAATTACAACACGCTGCAGCTCAAAACATACAGCGCAAAACACTTCAATTACAGAATATACTAGCAGGTCTATCACATAACAAGTATGTCATGTCTGTCTTCCTAATACTCAAGACAGAAGTGTGCACTGGCTGTGAATTAGCAAGGAAACAAGAGCCTAGCCAAAGATAGATGTAATGAGGTAGATGAGAGACATTCCAGAAATCTGAATTTAAGTAAAACGTAGTGCATAAGATTAGTGAATGGGAATGAGACAGTGAGTAGAAACACTAAATGAATGACATGGCGTTTGTGGATTCTTGACTGGTTGCACTGGAATAAGAACTGTCTGCTGTTCTTTACATGTGCACATATTTTCAATTATTCCAAAATGTTATATAGTGTTGTTACGGTAGCAGGAATTTGCAACTCGGTCGTTGGCGGTCTAGGAGGATTAAATATATAACACTGGAGTGACGATATTGGCTATACGCTAATGACTGGTGCTGATGGTGCAGCTACGGCTGTATGGTACTGGCCATTTTTTCTAAAGCACACATACTATCGGCAAGAATATATAGCAATGAAGAACAGGAATAGCAATAACAATAAATTCCACCACATATGTCAACACTTACGTAAACTATAACCTTTTCTTACAAACTTACAATTCCTTTTTTGACTGCGAACTACGTTTTTGCGCGACACAACTGGAGCTAAACTGGTGCTAGGCGTGGTTCGGTTCTATATCGGCTCGCTGCACATGCGCATCGGACGGGCCTATTATCTTAGCGGCAGACGATAAGTAAACAAGCCACAGATGTCAATCAACGACAATGTAAACATGAAACGGTTCGATTTGTTCGGCAATATATTGTGCGAAAAGACAATTTAAAGGTTGAGGAAAGACGTATCATCTGTAAGTACATTGCTTTATAATGTCGTGAATTATCTACGGTGGTTCAATATGCTGCTGTCAGACAAATATTGTACGTTTTCTGTGAGTATCGTCTGCTCGTCGAGGAGCGTCATCACTGAAACAAACACGTCCGTGCGTGCAGCATGTAATACTGCGCGCCGCTTTAGCCACGCCCCTATCTGCCCACGGCTAGGCCATCCGCCTCCGAGCTGTCCAGCCACCCCTGTTGGCGGTGTTTTTCTTGACGTGCCACCGCGGTGCCGGTGGCGAATATCGGTGTCTGAATGGTGCCAACAATAAAGTCTGATCGAAAAGATCCGATGTTGTTGTTGAATGCTGGATTAAAAACTTACATTTGAATTCTCCACCTCCATAACAAATTTCAATATTTATTGCACACTGCGCAGTGAAATAGCCCGAAGGTAGCCGCACAACAATCCAATGCAATCCAATGTGATTCGACGGGCACAGCACCGTCAGCACGCATCTCAAATTACATACAAACTGGTAGACCTCCGGTTCCTGTAATCCTGTTAATTCACACATACAGTTATAAACGACATTAAGATTAATCCAGAATTTATTCAGTCTATTCTTGATGGTGTTAACAGAGTTAGCTACCAGAACATAATTAGGTAAACTATACCAAATGTTAACAACTCCAGAACAAAAAGAATATTTTCGTATATTGTAGTGACGTAGCCCACGTACACGGTCGTTAAGCTTCCAGTTCAGAAATGAATGTAGCTGTACTTGTATGGCTAGTAGTGACGTATAAATTTCTGCAATTTAAATTTATTTCCTCTTGTTACACTCAGTATCAGTGGATTGAAGTTAAAATGTATCACAGCACTGCCACTGCCAGCAGTCCTGCATCGTAGTAATTATGTACATGGGCGCAGTAACGTTTCAAAAACTGGTACGACTCGGGTTGAAAAACGAGCGCAGCAGGCGCGAGGATCGAGGAGCCAAAGGCACCTAGAGGGTGGTGCCTGGGGTGTCCCCCTTCACAGCCACTAGATGGTATGGGGGAGCGTCGTGAGCTCCCCGGCCAGCGGCTGGCAGCGGGGTCCGGGGCAGAGCCCCGGCCGCCAACGCATTTTTAGCATATTTTAGGGCCACAGAACGCTGCTGGTGGAGATAAAAATTCGATTAATTTGAAGTAAATCTAATCATTTTACAAATGTCTTTGCACAATGTTGTTCTGCAAATAGTGCGGTGCCAGAAGAGACTGTGACAGTGAACATGATTTCATTACGACTGCTTACTGCTCCCAAAATTAAATTGATAAGGAAATTATTATTACTGGGCCTGAAAAGTGGTACGGCAAAATGCATTGTGTGTCGTACTGGGCAAAAAATGGTACGGCATTTGCCGTGTCTACCGTATAGGCGCCGGCGCCCCTGATTATGTACCATTTTAAACACCTCTATCATATCGATTTGTATAGCACATTACGCTAAGCGCCTCTACTGCGCTACGTGTCCCGGTGCGTTGTGAAAAGGAATGTCTTCAGTGCTGATCGAAAAGATCCGATGCTAAGCGATGGGTCATAGAGATGATCAGGCAGCAGGTTCCAGACCATTGGACCAGCCACGGAGAATGCCCGACGTCCGAACCTACTAGGCTACTACAAACCTAAATGAATTGTGTAATGAATTCAACACTGCCGGAATGTACAGTACTAATGTAGTATTTTTTTCTGTTTCGAAATGGCGTGTTAATTCTGGCGTAGTGTTGTTAACTTCATACGTCTGCAGCGAAAGATCCTAACCCCGTATTGTGTCTAGGACAACCGATAGTCTGCTACACTCAGACAACAAAAAAAAACTGCTTCATAGTACAAATACGCGTCAGACCACTAATCTCTAGGCTATCGTGTGGCGTTGTAGCCTGGTCGACGGACACCTCCGACGCTTCAGGTATCGGAAAAGCACAAAATCACGCCGTGACGGCTCTAACAAACAGCAGCGTATTTACACGGATAAGTGATAGACTGTTGTGGTGGCAGACTGAGTTTGCGACTAAGGGTTTATTTATTACAAACAAACACTGGAACGGCGTCGGGCGTGGGCGCCCCACTATACCAAATTAATCGGAACACCGCTGCCACGGTCAAAGTTATTTTGGTAACGCTGTTCCCAAGCGTTACAGGAAACGACGAAATTAATAGGCCTACACTTTACTATAAACAGCAAAATTGGCCGATACAACACTAAAAGATTACTAATTCGTGTTCGAGCCTTCATCAGTGGTCATTGCGTCAATACGTTCATCGTTAACTAATTTATTACTTGTGCCACGATGTGGAAGCTATGTTAACGCAAAATGATAATAGGTGAATGAAATCCGAAAGTGTATATAGTCTACCCATTACCCATAGGCCTAATGATCATGCTGCATAGTGAATGTTCGTGTTGATAAAATATAAGTCTAAATTATGTAAACGTATTATTCAAATGCTCCATTCTATCTACTATCGGCTCGGAGTCGGATCTCTAATTACAGTCTCTCCCGGCTTCTCTTCGACATACGTCGCTAACTGTTGCAATGTACCTGTTTCTGAAATATCTAAGATAAGATGACGATTGAGATGAATTTCCTTCAATATTTTCCTCGCCCATTTACTACCCCGTTGCTGAAAGAGAATTTAGCGACATAACTTAAGTAGGACAAGTTTTTACGTTTACCGCGCGACGCTATGCTAGCGCGGTATAGGCCTTTGTCTGTCTGTCCGTCCATCTGTCCGTCAGTCACAAGCCGATGTTCTATCAAAATGGCTAAACATAGGATTACGCAAAGAACGCCAAATGATAGCATAGGAAATTAAGGACTCCACTTTTCTGACGCCAAAGATCTCACGAATTCTAATGGGATCAAATTCAACTACACTGAAAAGTTTAGCAATGTCAAAAACAGCCTAGATTAAAATTGGTGATTTTCGACATTTATCTTTCTATATCTTCAGAAATTATGCAAGACAGGAACACATTTACTATGGAAGGCTAATAAGGAAGGCTGAACTCGCATCAGTCGTATGCACTATAGTCCATATCGAATCGTTCTATTTCCAATTTTCCAGTGACATTGACTAAACCCTAACAACTCCAAAGCACTCTATTTTCTACATTTTGCTTTATCATACATATCTTCATATCCGGTATAGAACGAAACTTCAAATGTGGTAGTTAGGTTGATCGTAGCAAGATCTAGCCCATGGATAACAAATTATCCGTGAAAGGAGACTGGTCAGGTCCACGAGGCTCCAATCATATCCCTGGAACGGCTGAAGCAAGAGTCATCAGTTTTTGTACACAGGTAAACTATATCAAGTCCTAGCCACCGGATGACAAACCAGCCATAAAAGGAGTGTAGTCGTGGTCAAATATCAAGGTCTTGGCTTTGGTCAAAGACCCGGTACCAGAGTCTCGACCTTCATGTTCAGAAGACTGTTCAAAATGGTAACCTTTACCCAAACTGACCCAAACTTGCCAGACTTAAAACAGAATGGTACAGTTCTTGTCACCCGTCAACAAAACAGAAAAGAATTCAAATCACAGTAGAATCTCCTGTAGATAAAACCGTGCAAAGAATTCATAATTGGCTGGTGTAATGTACACTGTACACTGTCAGTAACTGTCACTGCTAAACTGCAACAAGATTTGGTCAAGTTCTTCCAGAGAATCAGCCAAGTCTGGCAGACGCATGCTGGCCAGCGCGTCTGAATGTTCTCCCTGCAGCACACACAGCATCTCCACAGTGTCAACAGACAACATAATAAACGATGACTTTAAAAAGATCATCAGAACCATGTCTTTGAAATACTTTAATCTGAGATAAAAACTTCCAGTAACAATGAACTTCAGACATGATCTGGCCAATCAAGTGGTTCTAATCCCAAACCTAATCTGACAAATTCAACTGCTTTATCTCATCTTGCAGGCATCAGCAACATCAGCAACATCAGTCAGGCTTAGTACGCAGCTGCACTGTTACCCAGGACCAGAATGTCTGCTTCACAGACTGTTGCATGACTGCCAGATCAGCTGTCAATGAACCAATGAATGCCTCGCTAACTCAGACAACAACGCCGTTCCAAGTGGCCTACACAAGGTCGTAGGCCATGCCATGTTGTCTGCAATGTTAACAGACGCTCAGCCTCGATGGCATTTAAGTGACATTATTTGCAGATGCCAACAACTGTTATGTACTATCAGTTATGCATGTCTCTTTTCAATCAACTTTAATTTTTACAGTCTGTAATTAACAAGTCCTGCACAGATCATTCAAACACTCCATAATGCTACCGTACGCATCTACAGACCAATAATGGCTGCTGGTTCAGTGTAATTACCTTGACTTTTGCCACAACGCCCTTCACTGCCAGTCTCGCAGACGACTTGACTCGAACAATGTGCTCCACGTCCGACAGTTTCTTTATATATTCTATGCAGGCTGGATCACGCCACAGCGGGTACACAATGTCAGAAACACCATACAGAGAAATGAACCATTCAATGACGAAGACAAATGGAATCGATAACATCATATGTTTACACCGCAACTAACCGTCAAAGCTTCACAGCATCAAAATTTACGCAATGATAGAAAGTTACAAGAAAACGCAGCCAGTACTGCCGTAATGTCACAGTTTCATCTTCTGTAAACAAATAATAACTTGTCAATTATTAGCTGGAGAATGCTCGCTAGGCACGTTTTCAGCTAGTTCGCATGAAAGGCGTTGTGGCCAGGTGGCAGCACTAGCTGCAGCTGTGTATGAAGCAAGAAGCTCAGCTACTGCAGAGAGACCGTGTGACGCACCATGATTACAAATTCATGCCACGTTTCACGAGGCGGGCCTATGAGAGTTAGAAAGGTTTCAAACAGCTAAAGTGACCTTCAAGGTCATTGGCAATGGTGCTATTTGATAGGCCACATAAGATTTCCTATTAGACTTCCATTGCAACTATACCTCTATCATGTACCATTATTTCCCAAAATTTAAAGACATCACGTGACTCACAACACATCCCTTTTGCGGCTAGTATATAATGCATACACGAGTACTTCCCTGTAACTATCAGCATTTAGTCTCTACCTGCATACAAAATTTGGCGACTATCGCTTCAGCCATTACAGAGATATGACTGCTAACGTCAAAATTGAAAACGGGTCATTTGACCCTGACCACGCCCCTTTTTGGGGCGGTTTTGTTATCCGTGAGCTAGGAATATATTATATAGTCTACCTGTGTATAAAATTTGACGACAATCGTTTCAGCCATTCCAGAGATATCACTGGGGGCCCTATCCATGCAGTGCAATTCAGTTACAAATTTACATAGCGCCGTACGTCGAGAGCAAATCAGAGGCGCTTTGTGTCGATGACTAGACACCATAAACAGCAGGCTGTTCACCGTAGTCTAGGTACAACAGCTCGGATTTAAGTTTTCACTTAAAAGTAGTTACAAGTTCAGCCTGTTTACAACTATTGGGCAAGAGTTGCACACAGTTGGTCCGAGTTGATCTCGACGGTGGGTGTGATCAACAGATGTCCAACAACCATCAGATGTTCATAACACTCACAGGCAATATAAGATGACAGCGCCTGAGACATCAGCCGTTCTAGAGATATGGTTGGTGCCCACCAAAATTTAAATGGTTCACGTGACCTAACCACGCCCCTTTCAGGGACGGTTTGCCATCTGTGGGATAGCACTTGCTACCATCAACCTACCTACCAAATTTGAAGTCTCTAACTCCACTCACTACAAAGATATGACAGACGATACAAAATGTGGAAAATGGGGTGGTTTGGGGTAGTTAGAGTCACTCAAGGTCACCAGAAATAGCACCAATCGATACAGTTATATTAAGCACATACGAGTTCCTATTAGCATTCCATAGTAACTATGTCCCTATCTTGCACCGTTTCTGAGATATAGCGAGATACTGGTCAAAAATCGCCGTTTTAACATACCCACCTCTATTTGATGCCCCCATTGGGGGTGAACCCGTCAGAATTTCTCCAAGATTTTTTGACATCAGAAACTAGTCCCTGAGCTATCATATGGCATTGTTTGCATGATCTTATGGTTAGCCGTTTTGGTACAATACCAGACGTGTGTGACAGAGGGACGGACGGACACACGATGACAGCATATACTGCACTATCATAGCATCACGTGGTAAAAATTACTGACACTACAAAGCAAATTACCATCGGAAAGCCGACGAGCCATTCTAATGACATCAGTACATTTTGTGGGATCTTTTTCCCAGCGTGCAGTCAATGTGGCACACGACAAAGCAGTTCTGTAATACTGTACCACCTGCATGCATAAACAAACACCATCCACCGCTCCAATGATCCTTGATCAGGCTCATCACTTGGATGACGGACACCAGAAGTACCTGCGAAAATGTGCAGATTTTTCCTAACAGCTGCTAAAGGCTCAGTAATCCATCATCAAAAACAGACGGTACATGGACAAATTCGTAATTGAACAAAGTTTCTTTGTATTAATCCATTTTCAGTGTTAGCTTATTGCACGTGCTCTAGACAACCAGTTTCTCTCAACAATAACATTGATATTAGCAAATCTAGGACGACTGAAAAATATTGACCACTTAATAAAAAAATGGAAAGCATCCATATGAGACATCAAAAAATGACAGAGAACAAAAGCAAAAGAAATATTTCAAAACGTTTTCAGACAAATAAAATGCACACAATTTCCTCTTACCCTCTCATGCAACGTGGTCGTCAATGGCTCACTGGTGGCTAATAGTTCAGCATACAAACGCCAGATGTCGGCACTGTTGGTGACTTTTGCTGTAATGTGACCAAACAGCTCAAGCAGCTTCGGCTGCAGTTGAGAAGCTGCATCTCCACGAGCATCAGCAATAGTGTCAGTGACAGCTTGAACCAGCACAGATAACACCTGCAAGATCAAGTAAGCTGGTGCCAAATTCATCCACTAAATACGTCATTCACTGTCAAAACTATCAGCCCAATCTTCCGTATTTTATTAATCTTTCCAATTACTATAAAGCAATGCGTCTTCCTTGCCTTTTTAAAATACATGATTACATAAATATATGATTTTCAAATCATTATTAACTATTTCCATTCATGTTATCACTGGCCTACTTTTGTTTATCATCCACCATTTCATATATCTTATCACTAAATCATTCTTCTCATCCTCTCTTACTACATTAACAGACCACCTCACAGGCAAAATTCAACAAAGAAATGCTTGCAGTTTAATATTAATACTCTGCCAGCAAATGCAACAGTAACTTAGACAGTAACAACAGCAGTGATCACTAATGTCTTTATAATATGAGAGTATTATTAAAATTCCATACAGTTTAGAAACTCTGAGCACTTAGCAACAAAAGTCAAACGTAGCGGTGTTGCATGGCAGTCAAAGCTCAGCATCCAAAGAACAATCAACAGCGACATGAGAAATATGTCTCACTCACAGGAACATCTGTGTATTTCTGCCGCAACTCCAACAGCCGGTGATATGCCTTTATTGCTTCCGCAAACTCTCCAACGTCGACTGCAACCTGAATGCAATCACAATCATCACAGACAACTTTCTACTCTTCCGTTCTATCGGTCGTCTTTCTTTCCAGCTAGACCACACAGTAGCTGGTTCTCCCTTGGTTCACTTCTTCCACTAGTTGTGGAAAAACAGAACGTCTGGAGACGTGGCAGGCACAGGTATTTTGTAATCCAGGTGACTCCAGTCAGCCAACCAACCATGTCAAAGTAGTGAAGGCAAATCAAAGCACTGACCGTAACCAACAGAAATTACCCATTGGCCGCCTGCTTTCTAGCTCCACAGCCAGATTCACAACGTTGTTGCCTGTGAACTGACATCAGTAGCTTCAATACACGCGTCATTCTCTGTAATTAGTCCAATTGGTACAGTGGCTGGGTGTCTCAGCTGCTACATATGGTACAGCAAACTGGAGGTACAGTTATATCAGAGTCAAGACTGGGCTCGGAGTGTCATCTCTCGTCAGTCTTACGTCAATGCAGTAAACGATATTTATGTATCATATAGCAAACGTCAATATCATCACAACAATGACTGCCAACATTAACACACACACCCTCGCACACACAGCACTTGGTGTAGTATTAACGGCACTGGACAGTTCAACAAAGATGCTCTACATCTGTACTGACATGGGTGACTGTCTTTGGGTGAGTAAATCATCAGCCACCAAGGCCAACTCGGCCTCCTACCCTCAGTGAAGTAAGTACCAACCAAAATGCAGTGAAGCTCTGCAGGTGGGGAGTAAAGGTTCATTACATTTGTGGACGTAGGTGTGAGTGGCAGGTATAACTGTGTGACCATGTGTGAACACATGCCACAACCGAGTGACATTAGCATTATGCAAACGCCCCGCTAACTTTACTGTACTTTAACAGTAGTTCAACGTCTGACTAATGCAGCTAAGCAACTGTAAACTATTCATTACTCACGGCCAAAAAGTTCTCCCAAATGCGCCAGTTTTCAAAATCACATTTCAGCGCTTCTTGATATGTGACGTACGCACGCGGCCTGCAAAACGGTAAAGCAAATACGGAGTTAAAATCTGCATATATGATCCGACATAGGCATTCTGCAAAATCTACGCATCTTGTACGTGAAACGTAATAATGTGGAAAGTCACTGATCAAATTTACTAATAAAATTACACAAAACTCAAACTGAAGAAGACTTCACACAAAATCAAAAACAGAAGCTTTCCACACACAGAAGTAGACACGTGTCAGGACTTTTGCACACACAGACTTAGAAGAAACTGAGATAAATGCAAAGAATACTAAAACAACACACACTAACAAAACTGAGTGAGCAACACGTTACTTACTTGTTACCAGCTTTTATGTAAGCTGTTGCCAAATTACTCCATGCTGCAAAATTCTGTCAAGCATAAAATACAGTACAAATTGACCCAATAAGCAAAACAGCAAAAACAGTCGATTACACATAATTACTTTCATAAATATTAACATGGTACACAGACAGTGTAGTACAGTTGCATCCATTCATAATTCGAATTCACTGGTTGCGGTCTGCAAGGGCATATGGATTGTAACACTTCGCTGCAACAAAATGCTCCAGATTCTATTTGGGGCTGCTGGCTAACGGAGGCTGACCTATATAAGATGGTTCTCGTACATACACAACTTATAGAAAGATACCAATGAAACAACCACAGCATGACTTACTATGCACACTCATGATGTATTACGCCCAGTTTGTTCGTTCTCTGCGAGCATGGGGTCCAGCCTACTCTGGACCCCAGCGCTGAGACCTTTTGAATCGGTCCAATGCACCAGCCCAGGAAGAGAAGGGGAGTTGATAGGTGTGTGCACTAGGTAGGGTGAAGGAGGGAAAGTAGAAGTAAACGTGCCCCCTCTAGGTGTGGCCTACTGTCTAACTAAGCCCGGACTGGCACTTGTTCATCGACAGCCCTGACCAATCCACCATTCAGCACCCGGCCTGGACTGGCACTTATTCAGTGCCAGCCCCACCGGTCTGCCGTTCAGCGCCCGGTTACCCGATTGACACTTCTGCAGCGTCAGCCAGGGGACTTAGTCACATCTATCTGCTTCAGCTCACGTCAGCGCGGCTGATACATTGACGCTGCTAATCAAGGCATCAGCAACGGTCACAGTTTATAGAGGACACCGTCGAACCCTCTTACCTGCCCGGGATTAACTCTCTGTTCATCGTGTGCATAGGAATCATTAGACA
>Ga0209780_1002148_pt1 | contig 13765 bp, 8 predicted proteins | sample WorMetexBAHAMAS2_FD_187384 | JGI IMG/M metagenome (GOLD analysis project Ga0209780, IMG submission 187384) | Marine gutless worms symbiont microbial communities from Max Planck institute for Marine Microbiology, Germany - Inanidrilus exumae... | ecosystem: Host-associated > Annelida > Digestive... | reverse complement strand
CATCCAAATGACATTAATGACATTAATGCTTTTCTTATACCGTGTCGTATTGTTTAGTTCATAGTTTGGTGGCACATTATAACAATGGCATTATGGTTGCCTGTAAAACTGTGGATTAGAGTTATTCGACATGCAGCCTGTTGTGTCTTAGAGATGATTATCACGTATAAAATACTATACAAATGTACGGGTTTGATTTACTTTTTCGTTACTTCACTCATTGCTTCAATGACATGTAGTTGTGTCTTCTACTGGATTAAGAGGTCTCAATTATAAACTTTACAAGCAACCTTGTAGTTAAATGTTAGAAAGTAGTTTTAGTCAGAGAGTTGTTGATGATTGGAATAAATTGTCAGCAAATGTCGTCAGTAGCTACTTGGTTAACACTTTTAAAAATAGGTTAGATTTCTACAGTAGGTATAAACGGGGATTTTAATAAGCTTAGTTTTTTCCCTGTCTTAACTACCTGCTTTTTATTTTTTCTGGCTTTTGTTCTTTTTGACGTTTTTCATGTAGCTAGATAAGTTTGGTGAGGGTTACAACTCTGAGTAGTTTCTAGTTTGTTGCTTGGATACTTTGGCATGTGGTGTGAAAGAGGTAGAACACCTGGCGTGTTTGGTCAGACTGTCGCTGGTACTGATGCAGGTGATTTGGTTTCTCCGGGGATGTTTGAGGACCACCTGACTTCACTGAACACTGCATGGGCGTTCCACGACTCTGCCGAGGGATACATCTTCGAGTTTGCAGTCAACCTTCAGACGCTCAACTACTTACAGACAATCAACCTGCTTGATGATGACACACTGCATAAAACACTTGAGTACATGCAGACAAGTAAGTAGCACATTTTGTGCGAGTAACTTTGTGCGTGGATCTACATATGGTTGTCATTTGTCATCTCACTTTTTAGTTGACCTGCTTTTAAACTCACTACCTATTTTGCCAGACGCCTATGTCTCCAAGTCTTTGGAGATTTATACATTGGGAAGTTTACATCTTTTTGACATCCGATTAACATTATTGAAAGAATTTTGATCCATTTCTACTATGCATTTGCTTTGGCCCCACACAGAGTCACTGTATAATAATAATGTGTATGAAAATCATGAAATTATTGTAGATATCTTCTGCATTTCATAGTATTGCAGTCGCCTCCAGGGCGGTGATGCGCCATGATTCATGTGTTGATTTCGGCGCTATATAAATTGTTTGTTTGTGTTTACTTAACTTACTTTCTTACTTTCTTCTTTTTATGCTTTCTTTCTTACTTATTTACTTTATTACTCATTTACTTCCTGACTTATCTGTCTACTCCTTCCAGAATAGACCCGTTTCCAGGCCGGAGGTTACAGAAGGTGACCAAACCTGGCTTTAGTTTTTTGTTAATTTTTGTATTGTAGTATATTTTGTTACGGATGCGTGTTTGCTTTTGTTGTATTTGTTTTCGTTATTTAGTACAAAGCCAAGAGATTGGCTGGGAAGAACGTCTCCGAAATGACCTATTTTGTGTTGGATGGGATGTAAAACCTTAACTCGATCAATCAATTTATAGTATTGCAGTTTGTTTCTGCTTGGCTCTCATCATGTGGCTATGATCTTATGGATTTAGTACACAGATGCACCATTTTGTTTTTACATTGTTACTGTTAATTTTTACCATGCGACTCATATGTAACATATATGCCATGACCTGGTGTCGGTATGTGTTCTATCATAACAGCTAAATGGATTGAACTGGCTTTTAGCATAGTATGTACCCTTGGCTTATCCTACGTCGTGTTTTAACGGAATTTAGGTGTCCCTAGAAACAAGGGTACTTCACTTCAGAACATTGTCCCAGACTCCGAACTTTGGCAATTTTTCTCCTTTTTTGCCATGGCACATCGACTGTTGCAAGTGCTGTCAACTTAATTTGACCGTCACAGATTTGGGATACTGAGGTTCACCTTTGTTTACAATACGTTGACCATGACGTGGATTATTGCGCGGTTTGTCATTGGCCACTGAGACTTATTATATTATTATCTCAACTGCAGCAGTTATTGATGGCTTGAGTATGTTATGTAGTTCTGATGAGGCAGTATGCATACATGCAACAAGATGGTTCATACAAGATGTTTCGGCGAGCAACCAACCCATGTGTCAGGTTTGTCAACTATAGCACATACTACCTGCCCCATCTGAAGTAGCCTACTTTTTGCTCATCTGTGGTACATTTATGTCTATAGGCGAAGGCATAATGTTTTCAGGCTGCCCATCCGCCACGTTCATCCGTTCGTTCATCCGAACAGATCTTGTTACCACGATATCTCATAAAGGGCTTGAGCAACGTCGATAAAACTTACGAGGAATATTAATTTGCCCCTACTGATGACCTGATTAGTTTCTGAAGGTCAACGGTCAAGGTCACTGCAGGCCATTGACATGGCATAGGCACTTACGTCGACGGTAGTCGAAGTCCGTTTTCTTGTTTTGAGTTGTGATGAGTTTGTGTGGTTAAACCATAAGTTGTTATGGCAGGGTGACATCACTGGCACTCAAGTCTCTGCACGCTGCAATGGTCAGTCAGTGGGTAGAAATACTGTACATTCCAGTTTCAATCGTCAACAAAATGGCACTGTGGTTGACGCAACGGCAGGCTCCGGAAGGAGCGTTTATTGAAACTTCGGAATACTACTACGACCGAAGCTTCCTGGTAAACCAGACCTCACGTTTTCTTATTGGTTACTATTGACCCATTTAAGTGTGCATGCTTTGGAGAACCAGTGAAACTTAGTCCTCTTCTTTAGCAGCTCGATGGCAGATCAAGAACGGATGACTTTAGTGGGTGATATTTAGGCCACATTGCATGCATGCAGTGCATGGATTTAAGCTGTTGTTACAGATGTCGCACGTAGCGTGGTCTGTCTGTGTGTTTGTTTGTTTCTTGGGCACATGGGTGTGCTGTGCAAAAACAGCAGAACCAGTCGAGATGCCATTTGAGAGCTGACTCATGTGGGTCCAGATCCCCCCACGGGAAGGAACACTTTTGCGAGAGGCATGTACCGACCCATTTTAATGCATGAGTGTATTACACCCGCTGTGGGTTAGTGTGCCAGCCCAGCATATGCAGCTGTCATGAGGGGTGACAGGATGGTGATGCGGCCTTTTGCCTAATTACTATGGGCAGTTGCCATGATTGGGGTCAGTGTATTGTTGCCTTCAGAGCTTTGACACTGCTGGTTGAGCAACAGACTGTAAAAAACCTGTGCAATGTATTCCCACACGTTCTTTTCAAAACAAATGGAGAAAGAAAATGACAAAGGCAGCCGGTAAGGCAGGTACGCTTGGAAAATGGCTGCAAAAATGGTTACGATTGTCTGGTATGTGTCAGTGTGTTTTTAAAGTGTGTTTTGTTGCACAGCCAAACACGACAGATAAACAAGGCAATGTCCACACGTGGCACATCCCGACCACTGCTCACGTTGTCATATCATTGGCTCTCGCTACTCGTCTCACTGGCGTACGTGTGAACTCACACTTTGTCTTTGCTTCATATTCTAGAGTAAGTTTGTCGGGAAGTACATAGCATGCATGGGAACAGTAGTTTTTGACAACTGTGATAATCATCGCGTTTTTTTAAATTTTAATGTAAGGATAGCAGTTCAGTATACTGTTATGCTGTCAGTAAGTAGCATTGTACATAATGTAGTTTTGTATCTGAATTACTATTGGCTGGGACTATCCCCCTCCCATACATAGACAGCATATGAGCTGTGATGATTGTCTGGAGGTTAGGAGGGAAAATAATCAGAACTGTTCTGTATTTATATGGTACAAAAGTTATACACAGTGATATGCATATGCTGTTGGTTTAGGTTTAGATTTAGTTTGTGTGTATATGTTTAGGTTTACTATTTTGGGTGCTTTTTGTGTCAGATTAAATCATATTATTCCTGTGTTGCTTGTTTTTGTTGTGTTGGATTTCAGTACCAAGCCAAGAGATTGGCTGGGAAGAACGTCTCTGAAATAACCTATTTTATATCAAGCGGGACGTAAAACCTTAATCAGTCAGTAGGCTGGAACTGTAATCACTTCAGATTTTACACGTCCGTAGAACATAAATGCTACGGAGGTGTAAAGAAGGCCAGCCAAACGAAAACTGAATATTCACGTAGCATTCCAAGACATCCGCTGCTATTTACCCACGTCTGCATAGCCGCCAGCGTGGGTAGGGCATTCAGTCGCGTTTGTCTGTTTGTTCGCACTCTACCAGGAAAACTGCTTGAGCTATTAACACCAAACGTGGTACACGTATACTCTATAGCAGTCGCTCGACATGTATTGACCCAGAGGTCAAAAGGTCAAGGTCACACGGTTACGAACACCGTCACGGCGCATGGTTTCTAGTGACTACAGGCGCCATCTCGTAACCCTGTGCTGTGCTGCCTGCAGCCGTTGTTGGCGTGGGTCTGCATGTCAATATGGCTGCCTATGTTTTCTAGTTACCCAGTATGTCCATTTAGCGCAGTAGAGGCACTTTGCGTAACGCGCTATATAAATCGACAATCATCATCATCATTTATGCCTTAGGAATTGCATTCATTGCTTTGACACTTCTGGAAAGGAACGTGACCTGCAAAAAGTCATCTTTGGCAATCTCCAAAACGTTTGCTAGTGGACTTTTCCTACCTCATCATGGTCAGTCAAGCTAGAGAGAGAATGTATTTACGCTATATTAGTAAGGTATGACCTGGAAGAAGCTAGTGCTTCGTATTCTCTCCGGGACAGTTGGAGGAAGAAAACCAGCTAAGTGAGGTCCAACTGGAAAACTCAGTTAAAATGAAGGTGAAGGTTGTGTTGAGCTCACTATAGTTATTTTAGACATTGTTAAACCGGTGCATCTGAAACCAGTTTGCATGTGCTGTGAAACAAAATGCAGTATGCAAAGCAGAGAGCTGATGCAGCAGCTGGCCGTGCAGCCGACTACCTTGAAACGAAGATCATGCACATCACCGATCCTTTCCAGATGGCGATTGTTACTTATGCTTTGCAAGTGGCGCATCACAAGTCCGCCCTCACAGCATACAATCAACTTATTCCAATGGGCGGAAATCATGATACCAGTATGTGAATTTTGTCGTTAACACTAGCTGTTGGAAGTTCTGTAAGTACTTCAGCAGAGGACGAAATTTCATCTACCATAGTTCGGGGTGTTGGGTGTTCCCATGTTAACAGTATTGCGCAGAAAGTTGTTGATGGTGTTTTGTGAAACATTGCGAACATGCAGGCTAGGGTATATGAACCAACTACTTAAATTTCTGAACGTTTGTATCTTCGTTTTCTGAAGTGAAATTGCAGAATAAAAAAGATTGACAAACTGCCATTGCCAATATTACTGTCAGCGTTTGATACAAAGTGTCACCACTCACTGTGTGCTGCCAAACACCATATAAAATTGTTTTTATCAGATTAGATAACATCGTTGCTGACGGGATTTTTTTAGCTGATGCGGTGGTTTGAACTCTCAGAATGCCTTAGGGGTTTTACATAATGTGTCAAAATAGCACAGCAATGCACACAGTTAACCATGCACACAACTAATAGAAAGTGATATATGACCTATCAAATATCGCCATTTTTCAATCGTCTCAAGTGACCTTTGAGCTTATTTGCCTATTGTGATTTCTGGTACAGTTATGCTGCAGCTGAGAATATTTCAACTGGCATAGAGAATCGTGTGGCCCCTCATACAGCTGTGCGGCTCTTGAGATCTGACACTGACGCATGATCTGTGTGCGATAGCTAAGTTTCTCGTAGATGTAATTTAAAGCTGCCGTGATCAAGAAACTTAGCTATAGCCTATTTTGTGCTGTTACTACTAATATCTTTATACTACAGGTGGTATATCAAGATAATTGCTGGTTTTGTTCAGCTCGCTATCTCTACTGGGCTGCAGAAGACATTCCGGATAATCCAACCGAACGTATCAATAACATTGAGTTCCTGTACGAGAGACAGTTTCATCCAAACGTCGGCAACGCTGTAATGGCGTCGTCATATGCACTGCTGTGCTATCTGGAACACGATAACATGACGCATGCTGTTCCGATCATGAAGTTTATTACATCACAACGCAACCATTTGATGGGATGGTCTTCCACTTCTGTAAGGACGTCTGCCTGTGTGCATTGTAACTTGCTTCCTCTTTGGTGCAGTAGTCGGTTGTCAGACAACAAATAACGGTGCTCGTTGGCTGTTTAACTGTTTAGCTGTTGTGTAGTGGGCAGCGGCCGGAGATGATAATGATTGTGGCATTTCTGCCAGCTGTTCTGTCTGCCATGATGTAGGGCAGGGAAGTGTAAACATTTAGCAGCACTTACAGTCATATCGTTGATCTAGCGCTAGCACTAAGCTTTTCTTAAACCTACTGATTTAGTTTTTTAGGTCTACTCTTCTGAATCGACCTAATAAAGTGGGTCTCAAATGTCCGTACATCCGTCTGTTCAGAAAACGTTTCTCTGATTTCAATGAAATTTGGCAAGTAGGTAGAGGTCGATGAGTGATGCACGACGGTATACAGTATGACCCGATTCAAGGTCAAGGTCACGAGCCCTTGAAAGTTGGAAATGCTTCCATTTTCAAAAGCTATCTCCTTTGCCATTTACAAGAGGAGCTGGCAACTGACCACTGATTATTAAACTAGGACGCAATATCTAAATTTGATCAGGTCAGATTTTTTACATTTCTCCTAGTGACTGAATTTGGCAAAAAGGTCAGTTGTGAAGAGTCGACCGTCAGTCCCATACGGGGCTGATTTATTTAAATAACGTGACAAATTTTCACTAGTTAACTTTGCTCAGTACAGCATCATTCCCTACAACATGGAGATCGAATCATGACCATAGATTTCTGTAACGTCACATTTCCATATCTGTATGGTGCTAAAGTAGCAGATTGGTTAGTGTGTATGTGTAATGAGTTGAGAGACAGACTAGGAACGGATGATGAAATTACAGTGCTACAGCAAAAGGAGTTGAGATGTGTGGACATGTTTCAAGAAACGCGAGAATGATTTGCTGAAAATACATAAATTATGAAGTGGATGGTGTAAGACGTGGAGACAGAGCAAAGGAAACCCGGAGATAGCCTGCGGAAAAGCACATTTAGACCCAACAACTAAATAGGGATGCTGTGGAATGTAGTAGGGGTGGAGGGGGCAGGTCTCGTAAAGTGGGTGGAAGGACCCCCGGGTGCTTGTTTTGGGTTTTACCTAAGAGACACATTCCAAAACTAGACTGTTACAGAAAAGATATTATACAACTTGAGTTGACTGGTTAGACACTGATATGTTATAGGAACTGATAAATAGCAGTTTTGTTTGTATACTGAGCACTGAGTTTATATTGATTGTTTATTTGACTTATTCCTGTGTTCGCTGTTATTGTTTTGTACAGGACACTCTGCTGGCTCTTGAAGCACTGACTGAATTTTCGTATAGTCAGACCAACCGTGCTTTCTACAATCTGCAGCTTGAATTTGAATGTACGTCCAATTCGTCATGGACAGAAACGGTGAAGCTGAACAAGGACAACTTTGCCAATCTCTATACATATGATGTACGTTGTTTGTCCATCCATAAAAGTATCTAACTGATTTGGTAACAAACATGCCTGTGTCATGTATACCATGTGTATCTTATTACCCACACAGACTGTATCATGTGGGTAGGGTTTTTATCAGCGTTTGTTTGTTTGTTTGTCTTGTCTGTCTGTTTGTCTGTTTTCTACGTGATATCTCAAAAACTGATGGAGCTAGAATCACCAAACTTAACATAGAAATGTTTCACCATGAGTCCTATAAACCCATTTATTTTGATTTTTGGGGTCAAAAGGTCAAACATCAATGTCACGAGACAAAAAAATATTGCCGGCGTGGGTTATGGCACTTCTGTTTGTGTTGGCTTCTTCTACACATTGTAGTTATGTAGAGTTTTGTCAGTTCATCTGTGCCACTGCAGGTGATACAGGTAAAGCCTTGAGTTGTTCGAGTGTTTGTGGTAAGTCCCTAAGGTTTCCTGATGCTTAAAACGTGCCGTGCCAAATGCCTGAGAACCCAAATTAACTGTGCAATGTGAGCGTGGACCTGACGTCGAAGGAATGGACACCACATCTCACGATCTGCTTGAGCAATCTCAATGAAACTTACAGGGAATAACCACTAGTGATGACCTGATTACATTTTGGAGGTCAAAGGTCAAGGTCACACCTTGCTTCAAGTGTGTGGCGACTAAGGCGTCCATGTCGATGCTGGGGCATTGAAGTTCAGCTTTTAGTTTTGTTTAGATTTGATGTGATTGTGTCTCTGCCAAAACAGTTAGTTTGTGTTTTTGTGTAGATAACACCAACCTTTGGAGAAGTTAAGACACGAGCCACTGGAACTGGATATGCTCAGCTGGGTGTAAGTTTGATATGAACTACAAATTGTCATTCAATTGTGAACTCAGTGTCAGTTGTCTATTTTTTACGGTATTTTACGTAATTTGGGCTGTTGTATGTAAAATTCGTTGGATTATTGATGCTAGTAATAAATAAATAAATAAAATTCAGTTTTATTTCACCCGTTTGCACAGACGCCTCCACTTTACGGATTTGCACCAAATTTGGAGAAATGTATGGGTCGCCTACAGAAATGTTTTGGCAATCGTTTGAGGGGTGTCGATTCTGTATGGGTCAAACTTTGTCCTTTTCCACTGACAATCCCAGTCGCCATCAACATCGGGCTGGTGCTACTACACAGCCCGTGGTGAATTGAGAAAAGTGCCAATAGAACATGTTGAAGTGTGATGCCTATGCTTGCATCTTTGTTGCAGCTGGATCACTGGGTTCATTATGAGAAGCCATACCAAGTTCAGTCTGTTGGACCACCATACCCCTCGTTTGATCTGGACATGGAGAATCACAGATATTGGGGTCGTAACAACAGTCATATGGAGATGAGCGTATGCTTCAGGTACATTTAGCCACTTGTATACACATACTTACAGCCATTTAGGGCCATTACACGGCACTCCTGGAGGATGGTGACTCTGTCTTTCTCCTGTATACCATTTGTGCTGCTCAACACTATGCTGTCGTCTTTCTGTCACAAGTTGGTGTTCTATCAATATGACTAAACATAGGATCATGCAAACAACTTCATTCGAGAGCGTAGGGACTCTAGTTTTCTGATGTCACAGATCTCGGCGAAATTCTAATGGGGTCATCTCCATCGAGCATGCCAAATAGAGGTTGGGGTTGGTGAAAATTGGCGATTTTCGACCAGTATCTCGCTATATCTCAGAAATGGTACATAGGTACATAATTACTATGGAATGCTAATAGGAACTCATATCTGCTGTATAGAATGGTGGGTTTACTGACGTTCGCGGGAAAGTATATTTCTTGGAAAGACGTTTTCTGGAATGGTGCTGTCTTGAAATGGCCATAATTAACGCGCATATTTCTTTGAAGATGAGCGAGTCAGCACCGTGCAGGTGTTCGTCGGATGTTCCAGCGTAGCGCCATCACGATACTCAAAGAAACCTGTGCTGCCGTCGCAATGACTCAGAGGACGCATTTAAAACACTGGAGTTGACTACTCACTACTGCCGCACTAGAAGTGAACATGATCAAAGACAGTCGTTCGTGTAAACTGCGGCAAAGTGAGAGGCACTGGTAACAAAACCGGGAGAATTGGAGCCTAGGTGACACAGCACAGATAAACCAATTCAGTGCATCTCGACTAACACGAAATCGTCAGATGTACCAGCTAAAATTATGTTACTGTTTGTGTCACGTCCGGGAAATGTCGCGCAGTCCCTGTTCAATAGCTGAGCTTATTGTCTACCATATAATAATCTCCTCTGTAGCCAGGTAGGAATTTGAAATTCATATTTGCTGCAGTGGATGGATTGTAGTATTTTTATGCACAGCTAATGAGCTCACCCACCTAGATGATGTGCATTTAACCCTGTTGTATGCGTGCTTGTTTGGTACAGTTTGACTGCGATGTGTAATGTGAAACAGATGGATTCGTCCAGACATAGCTCCGACGAGTGGTATGGCTAACGTGATCGTTGGAATTCCAACTGGATACATCATCAGCCGAGACACAATTGAGTGGATGTACAGGGCTAACTTCACTGGACTGCTGCGTGTTCGGTTCTACATGCAGAAACTCATCACATTCTTCGCCTACGTAATTGATTGCTTTGTGTACATCTCTTTTTATGTCTTCCCCAAGGCATTATGTGTTTAGGCTGTCCCGTTCGTCCGTCCGTCCGTCCGTCCGTTTATTCATTCATTACCTCGTCTGGTTAGATATTGTAACCATGGTGTCTCATGAACGGTTTGAACAATTCTGATGAAACTGACAAGGATTATTCTCTATCCCTACTGATGATTAGATTCTGGAGGTCAAAGGTCAAGGTCACAAGGTCAAATTTCGTGAACATGATATGGTCAAGTAGGCTATGTGGTGGCAAAGCCATCCACTTCAAAGAAGTCCGTCTTGTTTTCATATGAAATGAAATTAGAAAGGAATGAACATCCAAATGTGAAAGACACGTTTGTATGTACGCAGCTACTGTTGACTTGGCTACGTTGCCGTGTATTCCCATACCGATGATGCTGTCGTAAATTTTTCAAGATTAATAACTGGACTGATGTTGAAAGTTTGTGACAACCTTTTCCAGTTGCTGGCAATGTTAGCAATGTTCTTTCACTACATTTGAGTATTTCTATTGCATTATATGAGTCTTAGACTGATGATAGATAAATTATAGGAAACTGTCATTGTCATTTTAAACAATTATTAAACGTCAGTATTTAATATTTTATGACGTTTTCTAATTCTGTCAAAAATTTTCGTGTTATGATGCAATTTAGTTAAGAAAGAACTAGATGGTACTTAGCGAGCTAAGATGAGAACGATCAGATGGAAATGTGGTCTTAAAGTAACAGATAGGTTCACATGTAATGAGGTGAAAGAGACTAGGAATAGATGATGGGTTCTACAGCAAAATAGGTTGAGATTCTATGGATTATGAAGACCTGGAGGTAGACTGAAGAAAACCTGGACATAGGTTGTGGAAATAGACTGTTAGACGTTTTAACTGCCCAAGTTATTCTTGATAACTGGTGGGTGATAAGTGTCATGTAATTACACACAATGGCGACACCGGCGTCGTTGTGTACTTCCTGATCACTGATTGCCAACCGCATTAGCCAGGAAAATAAAACAATCGGTAGCGTTCGTCCCTCTGTTTCCTATCTATTTTTGAACCAACTGATCCTTAGAAACTTGAGTTTTTTGTATCTGTGTGGGTCATGACTATAGCTCGCCTGGAATTGAAAGTCAAGGTTATAGGTCAAGGTTAAAGCCGCGATCAGTCTGATCTCGATCTTCAATCAATTGAGGAGTGTTTTTAGTGTTGTATGAAGTGAGTACGTTGTGCGGTAGGTCAGACATCAAAGTGTTATAAATTGTTGACTGTATAGGTGGGACAAACACGACAGTGCTTTAGTTTCGTAGCAGACCGATGGTTTCCAGTGGCAAACACTTCCGTTGATCATCTCATCAAGATACAGGAATATGCAGAAACAGGTAATGGTGTCTGTCTCTTCCAGCACATAAATAGCTAACATTCCCCCTCCTCTCCAATAGACAGCATCTGAGCTCTGGTGCTTGTCTGGAGGATAAGAGGGAAGATAATCAGAACTGTTTGTGCTGTCTTGTGTACGACAGTTGTGCAGAATGATATGCACACACGTGAGCAGTTCTAAACACTTAGCATGTTAGTTAGGTCTAGATTTTTGCATGTGTTTATTTATGTTTTATCTTTTGTGTGTTCAAAATGACCTATATTGTGTCGAGTGGTACGTAAAACATAAAAGTCAGTCAAATAGCTAACATTCCTGATGCAAGATACTACCAAAACTAAATCCCCCAAAATCATGTAACTTGTGTAAAATTGTTACGATATTACTTCTTGGTAGTTTATGCTTATCGAATTTGTTATTGTTACTGCCGGTGATCTGATCATAGTGAGTCTATTTGACATGCTGTGTGGGTAGTTTACAAAGGCTAAGCGCTAAGCTGATGCCAGAATACACTGTGTGAAACGGAAAGTAGGCCATACTTGCAGATTGTAATTATACTTTGCAGGACTACAAAATCTGAGTGCATACAATGCCTACTCATTATTCCATCTGCACATCTGTCAAGTATGTGGATCATTCCAGTGTCCGTATTGTGACTACTACAACGCAGCTCCGCCTGGAACGATGATGTCACGTGGCTGGATACTGTGCCTGCTGTGTTCGGTGTTCGTCTCGTGGTTGGTGAATACGGTCGTAGGATCGACTTCGCCCCCAGTCCGGCTCTTCAGTCGACGAAAGACTCACTGATGTGCGGCGTCCGCGTGATGCGTCTTTTAACACACACTGTATAAATAGACTGTGATGCTGCAGTTTCTTGAAGAGCATCGCACTGTTGCTGATGCTGAGGCGCGTGTCCGGGGGCAACATAGGTGAATGTTCGCTCGTCGTGGAGCAAAAAATGTCACCGCTCACAGTAAATGGATACTGGTCGGTGTATCAAATTTTTCTGTTTCTTTCCTGGACAGGGTCGTCATCATTTACTAAAAATTGGGTTGCACAGTAGCCGAAGGCCACGAGAGGTTGGAGCATAGAGAGGGGAGGAGTCTCCCTAGTGGAGCCTGAAGTGGAGAAGGAAGGGGTCTCCTTTCCCCACTAGGGTGGAGTCTTGAGATGGGTTGTGCGTCATGTCTCGAGAAAAATAAATAGTCCTTTTGGAATTAATTTGAAAAAATGGCATTAACGGTTGATCATTTTTTTGAGTTTCTACATCAGTCTCAGAAACACCATCTAGCAAACGTTTGGCGGACAATGGACATGCTCACCCCAGTCCACCCCATGGCGACGCTGTTGGTCCCAGACCAAACTCTGGAGTAATGCTTCTGTCCTGTACCCCTATCCTGGCTACGCACTTCACGACACTCTCCTGAGGATCGTACATAAATGTAAGAAGTGCTGTTTAACTCGGATACTGTTTATCCTTCGTTGCTGTAATTATTACCGCGTGAAACTTAATCGGCACTGTAAATATTTGCCTAGCTGACAACGTGGAGTTGATATGATGTCTGTAGGCGTCAGTGAAACAATGGAGTTCCCCATGTTAGTAACGTGGTGAACGGATGAGCGTTCTCGCGTGGTCCTGTGTTCTGTAAAACAGTTGTAATGCTTGCACTTGCGGTGCTTTCACAGCTGGAATTTAACTTAAGGAACTGTCATGGTGGTAAATTGTTTATTGTTTTTATGTGAACTTATTGCAAGAGCTGTAAGTTTTGTATAGTGCGTAAACAGAGCGTGTGTAAGTAACTTGACGACCATTTGCTGTAGGAGTACTCGTATGTTGCTAGTTTCTTTCTTTTTTAAAACAATTTTTACGAGAGACAACGGAGGATCTGACTTTGTACTGTTTGATTTCTTGCGTTTATTTACAGCTTTTCATCTTTGTTATTGACAATTCATTGTGTTTGCACGTGACTGATAACAGATTGAAACTAGAAACCGTAAGCATCGCCGAGCCGCTGCAAAACCGGCAGCATGCGCGCAAAACCCCTACCGTAATGCTGTCAACACTAGGAGGGAGGGAGAGAGGGAGAGAGAAAGTTGAAGCGAAGGAGGGCACGTAAGTAGGGTGAGGGGATGGAGGGATGGGG